>VFSW01003029.1_pt1 | contig 25186 bp, 17 predicted proteins | sample 5358111 | NCBI WGS metagenome assembly VFSW01 (sample SAMN11554181, study PRJNA540505) | mine drainage metagenome | isolation source: sediment from site ElyBrook_90M | place: USA: Ely Copper Mine, Vershire, VT | collected 2017
GAGGAATCACGCGCGGAAGGGAATGCGTCGAGCAACTCTGCGAAATGATTGGCCTCCACAATGTTTATGTCGAATTGGAGTGGCATTTCTGCCGTGAAGAAGAATTGCGCAATCAAGCCGCGGTGGAGATTGCGCGCAAATTACGTTTGTCCTTACTGGCTACCAATGGCGTCTCGCACGCGCAGGTTCCGGCGCGCGAAGTGCTCGACGTCTTCACGTGCATTCGCCATCATCGCACGCTCGCCACTGCTGGACGTCTCCTCGCGCGAAATTCCGAGCGCCATTTGAAATCCTCCGCGGAGATGGCGCGGCTGTTTGCCGATCTTCCCGAAGCCATTGCAAATACCGAAGTCCTCTCTTCACGCTTGAAATTCACTTTGAACGATTTGGGCTACCAGTTCCCGAAATATCCCGTGCCATCCGGCGAATCGCAAATGAGTTTTCTGCGACAGCGTGCGCACGAAGGAATGATTCGCCGCTACGGCCCAGACAACGAACGTGCGCGTCTTCAAATCGAGCGCGAGTTGGCATTAATCGAAAAACTCGACCTCGCTGGATATTTTCTGATCGTTTGGGACATCGTACGCTTCTGCCGCGGACAAAATATTCTCGTTCAGGGACGCGGCTCGGCGGCCAATAGCGCTGTCTGCTATTCCCTCGGCATCACCGCCGTCGATCCGGTCGGAATGGATCTTCTTTTTGAGCGGTTTCTTTCCGAAGAGCGCGGCGAATGGCCGGACATTGACCTTGATCTTCCGAGCGGCGATCAGCGTGAACGTGCAATTCAGTATGTCTACGAGCGCTATGGAAAATTGGGCGCGGCCATGACGGCCAACGTCATTACGTATCGCGGCCGTTCCGCGGCGCGCGAAATCGGCAAAGCTCTCTCATTTGATCCCGAAACTTTAAGCCGTGTCGCGAGTCTCGTCGGCGCTTGGGAATATAAAGACGACAACGACACACTCGCGCGCCAATTTCGCGATGCGGGTCTTGATCCATGCCATCCGCACATTCGCAAATTTCTCGAGCTTTGCGTAGCCGTTCAGGATTTGCCGCGTCATTTGGGCCAACATTCCGGAGGAATGGTCGTTTGCCAGGGCCAACTCGATTCTGTTGTGCCGCTGGAACTCGCGACAATGCCCAGCCGCGTCGTCGTGCAATGGGACAAAGAAGATTGCGCCGACATGGGCATTGTAAAAGTCGATCTGCTCGGCTTGGGCATGATGGCCGTGCTTGAAGATTCGCTGAAAATCATTCGCGAAGATTACGGCGAGGAAGTCGACCTCGGCCGTCTGCCCGCGAATGATCCGGCTGTTTACGATGCTCTGCAAAAAGCGGACACCGTGGGCATGTTCCAAATCGAAAGCCGCGCGCAAATGTCCTGCCTGCCGCGTCTGCGCCCCAAATGTTTTTACGACATTGTGGTGCAAGTCGCCATCATCCGTCCCGGGCCCATAGTTGGCAAAATGGTTCATCCTTATTTGAAACGACGCCAGGGACGCGAGTCGATCGAATGCCTTCACCCGTCGCTCGAACCCGTTCTCGCGCGCACTTTGGGCGTGCCGCTTTTTCAAGAGCAACTCCTGCGCATGGCCATGATCACCGCTGGCTTCACGGGAGGCGAAGCGGAGGAATTGCGCCGTGCCTTCGGTTTTAAACGCTCCGAAGCGCGCATGAAAGACATCGAAATAAAACTTCGCCGCGGCATGGAAAAAAACGGAATCGCTTCCGAAATTCAGCAAAAAATAGTCCAGTCCATCACTTCGTTCGCGCTCTATGGATTTCCCGAATCGCATGCCGCGAGTTTCGCGCTTCTCGCCTACGCCAGCGCCTATCTGAAATGCCACTACCTCGGCGCTTTCACCGCTGCTCTGCTGAACAATCAGCCGATGGGTTTTTATCATCCCGCAACAATTGTCAAAGATGCTCAGCGGCACGGCTTGAAAATCCGGCCCATTGACGTGACCTGCTCGGACTGGCTTTGCACGCTCGAACAATTTCAAGAGAAAAACGCTCAAAGCCTGGTTTTGCGACTCGGCCTGCGCTTCGTCAAAGGCCTGCGCGCCGAAATCGCCGAAGAAATTGTCTTTCAGCGTGCTGCTCGCTCGTTTACCTCGATTGAAGATCTGAAACTCCGTATTCCCGCAATCCACAAATCCGAACTTGCGGCTCTCGCGGAAATTGGCGCTTTGAATTTCATCGAAAGCAAGCGCAATCCTGATGGCAAGAATCGCCAGACCATCCATCGTCGCGATGCTTTGTGGCAAATCGAACGCGCCGTGCGGCGGCCAGGAGCATTATTCGAAACACTCGACACTGAAACCGAAAAATCGGAAGAATGCTTGAGCGCCAAAACAGAAAATTTACGCCCTGCAGTGACGCGGACGGCAGCCGCCGATTCGCCTCTTGTTCCCATGACCATTGAAGAAAGATTGATTGCCGACTTTCGCGGCACGGGCATGACTGTGGGTCCTCATCCTCTCGCATACCATCGCGCGGAATTAAAGCGGCGTGGCATGCGCTCCGCCAGCGAACTCGAGCGCCTTCCTCATGGAACGCATGTGCGTTTTGCTGGAACCGTGATTGCGCGCCAGCGTCCCGGAACAGCAAAAGGTTTTGTTTTCCTCAGCCTTGAAGACGAAACCGGCATTGCCAACGCCATCATTACGCCGCAACTTTTCGAGCAGGATCATACCGTGGTCATTCATCACCAATTCCTGCTGATCGAAGGACGCCTGCAAAATCAGGACAACGTCGTCTCCGTGAAAGTGGAACGTATTCAGCCGCTGCGCATCACGCGCGCCGAAACAAGCTCACATGATTTTCACTGACCAAGTCGTTTCGTTCGCCAATTACTGTCGAGCAGAAACCGCAGTTGCATTTATTTTTCCAGAACATTCTTGACACGAAGATATTTCCTCGCCGATAGTGTTGGCGCATACCGAACCGCACATGGAACACAAATCAAATGCTTACACTCGGCGTTCGCTACTAAAAACTATCGCCGTTGGCTCCGGGACGCTTGCTCTCGGTCATTTCGCCGGCGCGAGTGCTTTCGCGCAACAACTGCCCGCGGCTGCAAAACGCCTGCCGTCATTCACTGGCCCAGGCCCGAATCCTTACTGGAATTCCGTGGGGCTGATAGCGACGTACCCGCAAAAGGCACCGCTGGTTCTCTTAACCGACAGGCCTGTGCAACTCGAAACGCCACGAAACTATTTTCTGAATGCCATCACGCCGAATGAAGCATTTTTTGTTCGCTGGCATCTCGAAAGCATCCCAAACGAAGTGGATCTTTCGTCCTGGCGGCTGCACGTCGAAGGCAACGTCAACAAACCGCTCGCGCTGAGCTTTTCCGATCTGTTGAACAAATTCAAGCCCGTCACTCTCGTCGCCGTTAATCAATGCTCGGGCAACAGCCGCAGCCGTTTCGGGCCGCGCGTCGCGGGAGGCCAGTGGGGCAATGGCGCGATGGGCTGTGCGCGCTGGACCGGCGTGCATTTTCGCGAGCTTCTCGACATGGCGGGCGTGAAAAGCGGATCTGTACAAGTCCAGATGCAAGGCCTTGAGCGCGGCAAAGGTCCAAAGGGCATGCCTTCCTACGAATTCAAGAAGTCCCTCGATCTCAGTAATCCCGTCCTCGACGAAAGCATTGTCGCGTATTCCATGAATGGCGAACCTCTGCCGATGCTCAACGGTTTTCCCGTTCGCCTGATCGTGCCAGGATATTTCGCGACTTATTGGGTGAAATGCCTCACGGATGTTCGTCTTCTCGATAAGCCCGACGAAAATTTCTGGATGAATCCCGCGTATCGAGTTCCGGACACACCGCGAGGCACGACGACGCCCGCCGACTTGGCGGCTGGCAAAGTGAAAATGATTCCCATCAACCGTATGCCCGTGCGTTCCTTCATTATTTCACCCGATGGCGCGACGAAAATCCCGACAGGCTTACCCGTCACAGTTCGCGGCACTTCTTTCAGCGGCTATGGCCGCGTCGTCAAAGTGGAATTCTCTGATGCCGCGCGCGGCGGCTGGCACGAAGCAAAGCTTGGCGAAGATCTGGGCCCTTACGCGTTTCGTACCTGGGAGTGCGCCTGGACGCCGGAAAAACCCGGCAAATATGATCTGGCCGTTCGCGCCACCGACGAAAAGGGCAACGTACAGCCCGACGAGGGCGTTTGGAACCCCGGCGGATATCTTTGGAATAAAATCGAGCGTCAGGCAGTCGTTGTAGGAGACGCGGCATGATCTACGCGGTAAAAAAGCGCCGCATGTTTCTCGCATTGCTGATTGGCGTGTGCGTCCTCGCCGTCGGCGCAATTTATGCCGACCTGGAAATCGGCTATTACACATCGGCGAATCTTGGCAGCGTTGCGCAGCCAGCTCCTCCGCGACTGCAAACCAGCGACGTCTATAGCGTCGCGGCATATCCCCTTTATTCGCCGCAGTTGGTTCCCGGCGTCGGCCGCCAGGATGCGGCAGCCTACTGCAACACTTGCCACACTCCCAGCTACATCACGATGCAGCCTCCATTGCCGGCGGCCACTTGGAAAGCGGAAGTCGATAAAATGGGCAAGGCCTTCGGCGCACAGATCCCCACGGACGCCCAAACGCGCATCCTTAAATACCTCGACACGCATTACACGCCCGAAACTCGCAAGCGCTGATATTTCGACTTTCGCTCCGGCGGGTATATACTCCCGCGTTCTGACTGAAATACACATCCAAGGGAGCCATCCAATCGTGAGCCATTCTCGTGGCGTCTTTAATCCGTTTGTTGTTTTCTTCGCCTGCCTTTCAATCTTTCTTGCTACCTCGCCTCGGTCCATATCAGCGCAGCAAGTGAATCCAGATTCTTACAGCGCAATGCGCTGGCGCGAAATCGGGCCTTATCGTGCCGGACGCGTCACGGCTGTCGCAGGTGTACCCGGCAATCCGGCGGTCTATTACATTGGAACGCCCGGAGGCGGCGTCTGGAAAACAACCGACGGCGGCACGGTGTGGAATCCGATTTTTGATGCTGCGCAGGTTGCCTCGATTGGCGCGGTTACCCTAGCGCCTTCCGATACAAATATCATTTACGCGGGCACAGGCGAGCAAACGCAAGGCAACGGCGTCTATAAGTCCACCGATGCAGGCGCCACTTGGACAAACATAGGCCTCGGCGATACACATTTCATCAACTCTGTACTCGTTGACCCGCGCAATCCCAATATCATCATCGTCGGCGCCATGGGAGACGGCACACCCAGCGAGAACCGCGGTGTTTACAAATCCACCGATGGCGGCAAGAGTTGGAAGAAAACCTTGTACAAAGACGACACCACGGGCATTGCCGACATGACCGCCGATCCGAGTAATCCTCGCGTCATTTACGCAGCGCTGTGGAAACCCGCCGTGCGTCTCTTCTTTCCTCCAACCGGCAGACCTGCTCCCGGTCCCGATGCATGGATTTACAAATCCACAGACGAAGGTTCCACCTGGAAAATGCTCGATGCCGACGGCATGTCTCCGGAGAAATGGGGACGCACGGGAGTTGCCGTCGCTCCCGGCGACCATGGCCGCCGCGTTTTCGCCATCACCAGCGAAGGACTCTATCGCTCCGATGATGCCGGCGCGAACTGGCGCAAAATCACGGACGATCCGCGCGTCGTCGGCAACGGTTATTTCAGCCGCGTCTTCGTTGACCCCAAGAATTCTGATGTGGTTTACGTGATGCAGACCTGCACGTACCGCTCGACTGACGGCGGCGTGCATTTTGAGGCTTTCAAGGGCGCGCCGGATGGCGATGATTATCACGTGTTGTGGATCGATCCCACGAACAGTAACCGCATGCTGCTGGGAGTCGACCAAGGTGCCATAATCAGCGTCGACGGCGGCAAATCATGGACTACCTGGTACAACCAGCCCACCGGCCAGCTCTATCATCTATCAGCCGACAATCAATTCCCATACGTCATTTACGCTTCGCAGCAGGATAGCGGCACCGTTGCGATTCCCAGCCGTAGTGACTTTGGACGCATCCGCGATCGCGACGTGTTCTCTCCCGCAGGATATGAATTCGGCTATATCGTCGGGGACCCGCTCCATCCCTACCTGGTTTATTCCGACGGCGCACCGGGAACGATCGTCCGTCTCGATCGCAGGACCAATCAAATCGTCGCTGTCTTTGATCGCGGCAACAAATATCGCTCTTCGAGTAACGCTCCGTTGCTGTTTTCACCGCAGGATCCGCACACGCTGTATTACGGTTCCCAGTACGTCCTCGAAACCACCGACGGCGGAATGAATTGGAGCGAGGCGAGCCCGGATTTGACCGTACGGCCCAAAGAGGAAAACAAAGAGAACAGCAAGGAAAAAGAGCCGCCGGTAAACCCGCGAAGTCAGGTGATCACTGCGCTTTCGCCTTCGCCGATTTCCGCGAATGTGATGTGGACCGGAACAGGCAACGGCTTAATTCAATTGACGCGTGATGGCGGCGCGACGTGGCAAAACGTCTCCATGCCCGGCCTCGATGCTCGCAGCTCGGTTTCCATCATTGACGCGTCGCATTTTGATGCGGGTGCCGCCTACGCCGCCGTGGATAAGTTTCATGATTCGCACGCGCTCTTCTATCGCACGCGCGACTACGGAAAGACGTGGCAGCCGATCTCCACGGGTTTCCCGGATTATGGAGTTGCTCGCGTCATCCGCGAGGATACCGAGCGCAAGGGTCTGCTGTATGCAGGCACCGAAAACGGGGTTTTTGTTTCGTTCGACGATGGCGATCATTGGCAGTCGTTGCAGCTCAATCTGCCCACATGTGACGTCCGTGATTTGATCGTCCACGGCGACGATTTGGCCATTGCAACCTACGGCCGGTCGTTGTGGATTCTCGATGATGTAACTCCGCTGCGGCAAGCAAACGAGCAAGTCACGAGCACAGAAGCATATTTTTATCACCCGCAGACTGCCATTCGTTTGCGCTGGAACAACGACCAGGACACGCCACTTCCCCCGGAGGTTCCCGCCGGGCAAAATCCGCCCGACGGCGCGTTCATTGATTACTATCTGAAATCCGCGCCGCAGGGTGACATCACTCTCACGATTTCGGACTCCCAGGGAAACCTGATCCGCACGTATTCAAGCGCGGAGCCTGAGCCTACGAAGCTCAAGCCAGAAAACGTTCCGGAATATTGGTTCGCCCCTCCCACAGTGTTGGCAAAAAATGTGGGCATGAATCGATTCGTCTGGAATCTGCGCTATCCGCATCCAGCGAACCTAAGCTATGCGCTTTTCAACGAGCGTGAAAAGTCGGTCGCATTCTACGGAACTGAAGATGCGGTTCCGGGTGTGACGCCGCGGTTCCAGCCGCTCGGTCCCCAAGTTGTGCCCGGTGATTACCAACTGGCTCTCACGGTGGATGGACAGACGTATCGCCAAATCCTTCACGTTGTAAAAGACCCGCGCGTGCACATCTCGCAATACGATTACGTTGCGCAGTTTGACCTTCTCAGGCAGGTCACCGCCGGAATGTCGGCTAGTTATGACGCTTTCGGCGCGCTCGCTCCGGTGCAGCATGCGCTCGCCGACCGGCTGAGGACCTTCCAGGCAAATGCTCAGGCCAAGGACGATGTGAAAGTACTCGAAGGCTTCAGCAAGAAGTTCGCGGCCATTGAAGAAGGCTCATTTACAAGCCCGGGCTTCGGTGGAGTCAACTCACAACTGACGCAAATTCTTTATGCCGCGGATACGGGCGACGGTAGGCCGTCGGAATCAGTTCGTGCGCCCGTAACAGAAGCATGCCAGGCTATAACGAAGAATTTCGAAGCATGGCGCAAATTCAACGCCGACGACGTTCCAGCGCTCAATACCTTGCTGCAGAAATACAAACTTGCCGCGCTTCCGGCCGCGACGCTGAATGCGCCCGCGTCCGTTTGCGGCCGCTAGAAACATGAGGCGCTTCGTCGAGAATTAATTTCGTTGCGATTGCGCGCCGATCACGGGCGCTTGCAGAGCAAGCACGCGTTGGACTTGTTCATCCCACACGCGCCATTCGTGCTTGCCGGGCACTTCGGCGTATCGGTATGGCATTTTAAGCTTCGCGAGCAACGCCACGAATTCGCGGTTTTCGCCGAGCAGGCTGTCTCCCCATCCAATCGCGAGATAAAGCTGCGGACAATTCTCCGGCCTGAGCTTGCGAATCAGCAGAAACGGGTCTTCGTCCTTGCGCGCGGGATTTTTTACCGGTCCAAAGTCGTCTAAGAGCGTCCGTTGCACGCCGGGATTTTCTTTTATCGTTTGCTTGTTCTTCGTCAGCGGCTTGTCCCAACGCTTCATATCGGCGCTTCCGACAACGCCGCTGAGGCTTGCCACTGCCGCAAACATTTCGTGATGCTTTAGCCCCAAAAACATCGCTCCGTATCCGCCCATCGACAGGCCCGTGATAGCGCGTCCCTCACGTAGGGCGACGGTTCGGTAATGTGCATCCACGTAAGGAATCAAATCCTCAATAATGTAGTTCTCCCACTGCATTTTTGGATTCGTGTAGTTGTTTACGTACCAGCCGTTTTCGCCTTCCGGCATCACGATGATTTCTTCATACGGCTTCGCGTAATCGACGATGTGCGTCTTCTCGCACCAGTCCGAATAGTGGCCAATGTAGCCGTGCAGCAGATAAAGAACCGGAAACCGCCGGGCGCTTGTGGCGTAATCGCCCGGCAGGATGATGTTGAATTTCACCGTCGTGCCGTCCAGGTGCGCGGCTTGAAACTCCACTGTCTCGCAACCGGCGGAATCCGCTGCGGGAGTTTGCTGCGTTCGCGCTTGAGCCGCCACGGCGCAAACAAGCAGCAAACCGCTTATGCGCGCAATCCTAAGTTTTCTCATCGACAGGAATCTCCTCTGATCAGCAAAGCAGGTTAACAGAAAAGTGGGCGTCGCGAAGCAGTTGGAGCGGTTCACCCGCCGACATTGCGGGATCCGCGCGGAAAGACAGGCTTATTCCACCCGTAACGAAATAAAGCGAGCCCTGTGTTGCGCCGGTTCCAGTAGAATATCGCGCGGACCAATCCGTTCAGTCTCCACGGCCAAAGTAAAAAAGGGTGACATGACCGAAGCACGCACAGGACATCCGTTTTATCTCTACGACGCGATTCACCAGCAACCGGCGCTCGTGCGGCGCATGATCGGCGAACGCGCTGACCTGGTTGCGCAGGCCGCGCGTGCTGCCGCGGAAAAGGACCGTCTTTGGATTGTTGGCATCGGCAGCTCGCTCTACACGGCCGAGATGGCAGGATACTTCTTTCGCCACCTCACCGGCGGTCGCGCCAATATTTGCGTCGGGCAGTCGTTCGAGTTTGTCTTCTATCCGCCTGCCATCAGTGAGCGCGACACTGTCCTCATCCTCTCGCACACGGGAATCACGAAGTGCTCCATTGACGCCCTGGAATTTGCCCGCCGCGCCGGCGCACTCACGATTGGCATTTCCGGCGAAAACGAAGGCGAAGCCATGCGCTCCGTCAATTTTCTGATTCCCACGTGCGAGCAAGAGATTTCCTTCGCGTATACCAAGAGCCTCACCTCCGCGCTGGCGCGCCTCGCGCTCTTTTCCATCGCCTACGCTGACGCGCGCGACAAGAAACATCCAGGAGCAAACAAATCGCTCGATGGCATTCCCGATTTAATGCAGCAGGCGCTCGGCCTTGAAGCAAGAATGAAAGACCTGGCGCGAAAAATCGCTGAGCGCCGCCGGATTGTTCTGATCGGTGCGGGGCCGAATTGGCCGGTGGCGCGCGAGATCGCGCTGAAAATCAAGGAGACGAGCTTCGCGCCTGCCGAAGGAGAGCAATCCGAACAGCTCCGCCACGGGCCGTTTTCTGAAATCGACGAACGCGTTACGCTCATCGCGCTCCTCGCCGGCGGTCCAGCGGACGAACGTACACGCATGATCATCCGTGCCGCAGGCGAAACAGGAGCTCATCGCATCGTGTTTCATGTTCCTGCGGCACTCCCCGACGATTCAGCCCTTGAATCAGCCAGTGACTGGTTTGCAATTCCCGCCGTGGAAGAATGGCTGTCGCCTTTCGCCTTCCTCGTACCTCTGCAATTGTTGACGTACTTTCTCGCTCTTGCGCGCGGCACAAATCCCGATCACGGACGCCTCGACCAGCCACCGCACGCCCGCGCCCGAAAGATTTACAAGTATTGATGACTGGTCGGCCGTTCAGAGTGCATTTAGGTCAGAGCAGCCGAGCAGTCCGTCCGGCCAGTTGTCTGACACGCGCCTTCGCGCTCATCTCTCCAGACGGCGCGTTCGCGAAACACGTAAGATCGTTGCATCGCCCACCTGAGGAGGCTTAATGATGCGCAAGATCGCGTGTCTTTGTGCAACTTCTCTGCTATTGGCTACCTGTGCTGCAGCTCGCGTCCATACCACCAAAATAGGCGGCACAATCTCCGCGCCCAATGGCAGGCCTGCAGCGGGCGTCCAAGTGATGATCGAACGCTCGGACGGTTCTCTTCCGCTTGCAACGCGCACCGATCCCCATGGCCATTTTTTATTCAAGTTCGTCCCGCCAGGCCTTTACGACATTCGCGCGTCAGACGCAACCGCGGCCTCCGTGTGGAAGCACAACCTGATCGTGCATTCAAGGAAAGAGACGGTAGTGAATCTTCACCTCGAGCGCAGAAAACATGCCCTGATAACCGCTCCGGCCCACTCAAATTAGGTCACGCCCCAGAACGCAGAGTACTATTGAAGACGGGTAAGAAATCTCCATAAAGCCTTGTTTTTCAATGCTGGTACTACAGCCGAAGTACCACGCCTCTAGGCCTCCCGAGTCATTGTTCCGTTCCGGGCAGCTTCGTAGCATGAGTCGTGCGGGTTGGGACGTGCTGCGGGGACGACGGTTCCAAATGGAGCCGGGGCCGATTCCAACCCGATCGAAGCCCGCTCGCCGGCGTTTCCCCATCTTGACCCCCGCCGGCAGCGGGACTTATTCCGCGATTCCTCCCATTGCAGCATTTGATGACAGCCTTTCGTTCTGATCGGTAGCTACGTCGAAAGCATTCCCCGCGAGTCGCTCGAATTCACCCTCGGTGCCACCAGACAAACTCTCGCGAAGCGCGGAATTTCTCGTGGAATAAAATTGCGAAACGGCCATTGAACCACCTTCGCGCTTCAGAATCGCGAACGATCGAGTGGTTTGCCTGATATGCAGTTAGAATGTGGTGGCCGCGAGGAAAATATCGGGAAATCCATTCAGATCATTGTTCACAAGGTTGCCCGCTGCGGAGAAAAACGAAACGACGTGTCCAGTACCGCTGATCACCGGATTCAGCGACGCCCCGTTTCCGGGCGTCTTTGTCGCCGACACGCTTACCAGGACTGTGCTCGGCTTGCAACTGCTAGCCCCATTAATGCACGTGTTATAGACGTAGATATTTTCGAGGCCATTCAAAGTCGCCGTCGACAAATTACTGGCCTGGGACGCAAACGCGACAAATTGCCCGGAGTTCCCAATGCTCGGATGCTCGCTCAACGCATTTGCGGGCGTCGCGTTATCAGCGGCTAGCGAAACGATCGTGGTTTTTGCCGTGCAGCCTGACGCCACACCTTGGCAAGTATCCCGCAAATAAATTTCGGCAATGCCTCCCGAAGTCGCTCCCAGGTTTGACGCGCTTGACGCGAATGCCACGAATCGGCCATCGGGCGTCATTGTCGGCTCCGCACTTGAACCATCGGCAAACGCTGTTCCATCCGGCGTGGAGATCAATTGCGCCGCTGAGGCTGAGCAACCCTTCGTGATTCCGATGCAGTAGCCAACGCGGTAAATCTCCGACGCTCCGCCTGAGCCAGTCACGAGATTCGTCGCGGTCGATGTGAACGCTACAAATTGACCGTTCTTGTTGGATTCAACCACCGGTTGCGAACTCGATCCGTCGGCGGGTGACGCTCCGTCCGCTGCCACCGAGACGAGCATCGTCGTCGGTGTACAAGTCGGTCCAGCAGCCAGACAAGTGTCCCGCAAATAGACTTCCGAGGATCCTGTTGTGGCACCCGCGACCAGATTCGTAGCCGTCGATGTGAACGCCACAAACCGGCCATCCGGACTGACCGACGGCTGGCCTGCCGGGCCCGAGGCTGGCGTAACACCGTCAGAGCCAACGGAAACCAAAGTCAGCGTTTGTGTGCATCCAGCGGCAACACCTGCGCAAGGGTTTGCCGCAAAGACTTGGGGGGTCGTTCCGTCAAAACTGAATCCCGAAACCAGGTCTGTCCCCAACGAACTGAACGCTACGATCTTCGCCGCCGACGACGCCACCGCTGGCTGCGAGCTTGCCCCATTGGCCAAGATTCCGGAAGGCCCTACATCTACCAGAATTTCCTTCGGCGCGCACCCAGTCGTCACTCCCAGGCACGTATCGCGAAGGAATATGTTTGGCGCGCCATTCGTAATCGGATTCGGTGGCGGATTAATCGTTGTCGTCTCCAGCAAGTTCGTTGAGGACGAGACAAATGCAACGAAACGCCCTGTCGCATCCATCGCGGGTCCCGAAACAGACGGATTGCCGGCTCCATTATTTGCCTGTGCGCCGTCCGCAGCAACGTCCACCAGTTCGGGCAATCCTGCCCCGGTCGATGACGGCACAATGGAGAAAAACAGAGTCGCCGAAGTTCCCCCGCCGGGTGTTGGATTCACGACTTGCACGGGATATGTACCCGCCGCGGCCAGGTCCCCGCTTGCGAGCTGCGCATCAAGCGTTGTTGCGCCCCCAAATGTCGTCGGCCTGCCGCTGCCGTTTACAAGCACTTGGCTCGCTGAATCGAAACCGTTTCCGGAAACCCGGATCGAGGCAGTCGTCGTGGTTCCCGCTACGACCACGGGCGGAGACACAGCGCTGATTACTGGATTAGGATTCACTACGTTCAGCAAAATTACGTTTGATACACCACCTCCTGGCGGCGTGATTCCTGACGCAGGAGGGTTCAAAACAGCGATCCGCAGCGTACCTGCCGTTGCGATGTCCGACGACTGAAGGCTGGCCGTAAGCACGGCACCGCTCGTGTAATTGGTTTGCCGGTTAGCTCCATTCACGGTAACCACTGACGTGGGCACAAAGTTCGATCCATTGATCGTTATCGTTCCGAATCCCCCAGACGCAGGAATACTAGTCGGTGTAATCGACAAAATTGAGGGGACAGGAGAAGCTGTAGCCGTCACTGTCAGGTCGACAGTTTGCGAGGTTCCCCCGCCCGGTGCAGGCGTGGTTACTCCCACACTGATGGTTCCCGGCGCAGACACATCGCCAGGATTCACGATCGTCGTCAGCGTGGACGGACGAAGAAAAATCGTCTGACGCGGCGATCCATTGAAAGTAATTGTAGAACTGGGCGCAAATCCGGAACCTGTCACCGTCAATGTGAATGTGACCGAGTTCTCTGGCACACTGGAAGGCGATAGAGAACTGACAACCGGCACTGGCAGATTGATAACTCCGCCGCAAGACACCAGCAAAATCAGTACCGCCACCAAAATCCCCGCAGAAATCTCATTCCGTCGAGTCAATTCTTCGGTCCTCTCATATACCTCTACACCGTCCCAGGTGGTACGTCGGGGTGTCTGCGGATGTATCCGCAATCAGAAAGACTACTAGAGATGGCACCATCGGGCAATCGGGATGTCTGGTCATCCTGAGAGCCCGGGCTGCGGGCCGCGCGCGATGACCCTTGGTGCCATCATTACGAGCTTTGCTTGTTTACAACTCCGCTACCGAATTACGTATTTGACTTCCATAGTTCATATTTCCCCGCTAATCTCTCCATCCAGCATGGGGGCGGATGACTCTATCTTCTTCCCTTTCAGAGCTTTCAGAATGATCGATATGATGGTGTTTGTGGATTTCGGGTTGCTAGTACACATACCCAGTGAGTTTCGCGCGTGGCTTGGCGCGCATTTATTGGTTTTCGCCCTTCCCGGGGTGTGAAGCGCGAACCGCATGTTGACACAAGCACATTTCTAGTTAGGTAGTCGAAATCAAGGAGGAATCATGCAGAAGCAGAAAGCAGGCGGGCGAAAGACTTCCTTCCGCGCCTTCGCAGTTCGCTTGGCAGCAGTTGTTGTATTTCTCTTCGCGCTGAACACCATCGCGCGAGCGCAATCAACGGCAACGCTCCAGGGTGCCGTCACGGACACTTCCAACGCCGCGGTGCCGGGCGCAAAAGTCGTCGTGCACAATCAAAACACAGGAGTCGACCGCACCACGCAGACGGATCAATCCGGTGGTTATCTCGTCTCCGGACTCCTTCCCGGCCTCTACCAAGTCACGATTAGCGCGAATGGCTTTCAGACGTCCATCATTAAGGACTTGACGCTCAGCGTCGCGACTACCGTCACAGAAAACATGCAATTAAAGGTAGGTCAGGTTACCCAAGAAGTTACGGTCACCGGCGGCACGCCGCTGGTGGACACGAGCAATGCCACCGTAGGCCAGGTCATCAACCAACGTACCGTGCAGGAGATTCCGCTGAATGGCCGCCATTTCGTGGACCTCGGCCTCTTGGTCCCGGGAACCGTGACGCCGCCTCAAAGCGGCTTCCTCACCGCGCCGCTGCGCGGCCAGGGATCTTTCGCCATCAATACCGCCGGGCAACGCGAAGACACCACGAACTGGATGATTAACGGCATCAACCTCAGCGACGAAGTGCAGAATCAGATCACGTTCCAGCCGTCAATCAACACCGTATCGGAATTCAAGATCGACAATTCGACTTTCCCGGCCGCGTATGGCCGCAATTCCGGCGCGATTGTGAATATCGCCACGCGCTCCGGAACAAACCAGTTCCACGGTGAGGTTTTCGAGTTTCTCCGCAATAGCTACTTCGACGCGCGAAACTTTTTCAATCCAACGAAAACGTCCACGGGCGTTCCTATCCAGCAATCACCGTTCATTCGTAATCAGTTCGGCGCATCGGCCGGCGGCCCGATCAAGAGGAACCGCGCGTTTTTCTTCCTCAACTACGAAGGCACGCGCCAGCGGCAGGCGATCAGCCTTACCTCCCACACGCTGAGCTCAGCCGACCAAGCCCAAGTTGCAGCCACGAGCGACACGGCTATTCAGCAAATCGCAGCGCTCTTGCCTGCGGCGAATGCGGTCGGGTCCGGCAATCCTCTTGACCCCACCACGTTCAATGGTTTCGTCGGCGGCACAACGGCCCCGGTGAATATCGACCAGGGCAGCGGCGATATAAGCGTGACCCTGAACGACAATAATCGTCTTCACGGCTACTACAACATTCAGCAGGATCTTCGCCAGGAGCCCACGCTCCAGGGCAACAATCTGCCGAATTGGGGCGATACGCGCGCCTCTCGGCGTCAGATCATGACCCTTGAAGAAGACCATGTCTTCGGGCCTAGTTTGACGAACGAAGCGCGCATTGGCTACAACCGTATCCACATCACGTTCTCGCCTAACCGCGCTTTGAATCCGACGACTTTCGGGATCAATGACGGTACGACCACCGCCATTGGCTTGCCGCAGATCAATGTGTCTGGGTTTTTCAACATTGGCGGCCCGGCCGGTTTCCCGCAGGGACGCGGCGACACCACTGTGGCGTTCAGCGATACGGTGCGTTATCTCCGCGGAAACCATTCGTTTGCGTTTGGCGGCGAGGTTCGCCGGTTCTATAACAACAACTTTGCATTGACGCCGGGGTCGTTCACTTTCACGAGTGTAAGTAACTTCATCAACGATCAAGCCGGCTCTTTCGCGACAAATTTGGGGAACGGCGCCAGCAAGATTCTCGAACCGGCGTTCGGCCTCTTCATTCAAGACAGCTACAAGCTGCGTCAAAATCTTACACTTGAGCTTGGCCTGCGTTACGACGATAACCAGACCATGTCGGATGCTCAGAATCGCTTTGTCATCTTCGATCCGGCCAGTGTCAGTTTGGTGCAAGTCGGAACCAACGGCTTCAGCCAGCCCTACAATGCCAACAATAAAAACTTCCAACCTCGCGTCGGGTTTGCCTGGGATCCACGCGGCGACGGCAAGACCGCCATTCGCGGGGGCTATGCCATTCTGACTGATCAGCCAGTTTCCGGCATCGTGACCGGGCTTACGACAAACCCGCCATTCGGCGATCCCATCTCGTTTAACGGTGCAATCAGTATGACGAACGCGCTAGCCACTGCTGGACCGTCCGGACTTTCGCCCAACACGATTTTCCACAACTTCCGCAACCCGTACGTTCAGTCGTGGAGCTTGACCTTCCAGCACCAACTTGGGGAAACGCTCGGATTTCAGGTCGGCTACATCGGTTCAAAGGGTACGCATCTGCGGCTGCCGAACAATTTGAACGAGCCCGCCATGGGGCAGCAGGTGGAGGGAACGAATAAGCTTCAACCGAGCAGGCCGTTCGGCGCTCTTTCCGCATCGAGCCCGATTGATCCTGGGACCGCGCTGGGAAATATCAACGAGGTCGATTCCAGCGGCAACTCGAATTACAAGGCCCTGTGGATCACCGCGAATAAGCGTTTCGCGCAAGGGCTCCAGTTCAACGCGTCCTACACGTACTCGAAATCGTACGACTACAATTCACTCAACGGGAACCCGGTCGAAGACAGCACCAATCCGCGCCTGAATTACGGGCCGTCAGACTTTGACGCTCGGAACCGGTTCGTGATTAATGCCGTCTATGACCTTCCGTTCAAGGGTAACCGCCTGGTGTCGGGATGGGAAATTGCCGGCATTTCGCAGGCCCAGTCGGGCAACCCGCTCACAGTCATTTTTAACGATTCAACGCCGACGGCGGGCTTCGTGCTTTTCCCCGACGCGAGTGCGCCGCTCCAGACGACTGGCAACCCGGCTCAGTGGATTGCGAACCCGAGCGTCCTATCCGCGCCACGAGTTTTCGGCCCAGCCACCGGTCCATGCAATGGCAACTGCTTTATTTACCATTTCGGTAATCTCGGCAGGAACACGGTGATTGGCCCGACTTTCGTGAATACGGATTTTTCGCTCATCAAGCACACAAAGATCACGGAGCGGATTAACTCGGAGTTCCGTGCCGAGTTTTTCGACATCTTCAATCATCCGAACTTTGGCAACCCGAACCTCGCGTTCCCCAGCTCGACGTTCGGCCAAATCACCAGCACACGTTTCCCGACGGGTGACTTTGGCTCGTCGCGCCAGATCCAACTCGCGTTGAAGCTGCAGTTCTAGCGCGAGGTCGGACCTGGCACTACGGGAAAACGATACAGCAAGGAAACAAGAGAGCAGTCTTGGGCGAGGCACACCGCAAAGTGGCCTCGCCCTTTTTTTGTGTTCAAACTCCGAGTTACGTCTGGGAGGGGGGCGGCGCTCGGTCTATTTCAGATACGTGCGAATGATTTCAATCACATCGTCCGCGGCTTCCTCGGACGATTTTGTGTTTCGGGGCATGTGATTGCGGATGTGGTCTTCCATAAGTTCCCCCATCAGGCTGTTGATCGAGCCCCGGGCGGCCGCGAGGCGTTGAAGCAGGTCCGCGCAGGCGGCATCATCTTCCAAGGCGCGCTGCACGGCTTCGAGTTGTCCCACCACCTTCTTGGTTCGGTTGATGAGGTCTAACTTTTCTCTGGAAATGTGCGACATTTTCGCTTGACTACCCTATGGGGGTATGGTATCAAACCCTGCCCTGAATCTCAAGGCAAGGTGCAATCGCCATACTGGAGTTCGTAATTCACAACCTGGATCTCCACCTGGCACAGCTTGGCGGTGAATCAGCATAACACAACGAACTTCTGACCTCTCTAGGCTCGCTCTCGTAGGAGCTCGTTGGAAAGCGTAGGGTGTCGTTTGGCGCGCTATGTTTATGACATACAAATTCGGCTTGGTTTTTCTCGCGGTGATTGCCTTGACGATGCCGTCTCACTCGCAATCGCCGACTTCCTCTGCCCAGCCAGCGCAGACCTCGGCGCTAAATTCATCCACTCAGGAATCTCCTCCAGCAGCAGATTCAGCAAAGGTAACCATGTTTCCTCATTCCAACTCCACTCGATGGTGGATTTCCGGGCAGGCAAACATCATTCTCCAGTGGCATCCAGCGTTTCCGTCGAAGTATAGCGGCCCGAACAGCCTTTCCGCACCGGCACAAAGCGACACCTCGCGCGTCTTCACGGTCTACACCGGTTACGAACTGACGAATACAACGGAAGTGTTCGCCGACATCGAAGACTCGACCGGCGGCGGAATCGGCAACTCGGTTGGCGTCGCCGGGTACACCAATCTCGACGTCGTGCGCACTGCGGCGGGTATTCCGCTCTCCCACGCGCCCTATCTCGCCCGCGCGTTGCTGCGTCAGATTATTCCTCTGTCATCTGAAAGGGTTTCAACAGGACGGAATTGGCTGAACCTCGCAACTTCGCTCCCTAAACGTCGCCTGGAATTCTGGGTGGGCAAATTCACCATTCCTGATTTCTTTGATACGAATGGACCCGGCAGCGATTCTCATCTCCAATTCCTCAATTGGACCGTCGACAACAGCGGCGCGTACGACTATGCCGCGAACACGCGCGGCTACACGGATGGCGCGATGGTGGAATACGATGACGGCCGTTGGTCCGTGCGTTTCGCGGAAACGCTCATGCCCAAAGTCGCCAATGGAATTCAACTTGACGCCGATCTCGCCCGCGCGCGCGAGGAAAACTTCGAAACGGATTATCGCGGCGGCTTCCTTCATCATCGCGATGGTGTGATTCGCCTCGTCGCGTATTTGAACCACGCGAACATGGGCAGTTATCGTGAAGCGATCGACGAGTTTCTCGCAGGAAAAACGTCGCTGCCCAACATCGTTGTCACGCGCCGCCAGGGGCGGCATAAATACGGCTTTGATTTGAATTTCGAGCAGAATTTAACTGATAGGGTCCGTGCGTTCGGCCGCTGGGGATGGAATGACGGGCGCAACGAATCGTTCGTTTACACGGAAGTTGACCGCACTCTCGAATTCGGCGGCGATTATCGCGGCGACGCTTGGCGCCGCAAAAACGATCGTGCCGGCGCGGCCTTTACGCTAAACGCCATCTCCGGCGACCACGCCCGTTATCTCGCGCTCGGCGGCATCGGCTTTCTTCTGGGCGATGGCGCGCTAAATTATGGGCGCGAAAAGATCTTCGAAGGCTACTACACCGCGCACGTCTGGCGCGGCACATTCGTTTCTTTCGACCTGCAGCACATAAACAATCCTGGCTACAACAAAGACCGCGGCCCGGTTCTTGTCCCCGGTCTCCGCCTTCACGTCGATTTCTAAAGCTCAATGCCCGCGTTGGACAGGAAAGCCGGCGCCAATCCAATCGTGCGCGAAATCCTGCGGGATCAGCAACACCACCAGCCGCGAAAATCCCATTTTGCGCAGCTCTTCGTATGCGGGATGAACATTGGGACACTTTTCCCACGGGCAGCAGCCGCAATAAATCACCACTTCCTTGTCCCGCGCGATTTTCGACGCTTCGGCCCTCAGCCGCGCAGCCCCCTCTGCCGTTGACGCGGGCCCGGCAAAAATTGCACCGGGAATATGCGCACCCTCATAGAGAACCTTGAATCCAACTTGCAGCACAACCGGCCGTTCTGCTGCCGGCCCTGACAGTTTTTTCGCCAGTTCCGCCGGAGAAATTTGCCGCGCGTCTTTCCATTCCGGCGCAGTCATGGCCGGACTGACGGCAGACGGATCCGCAACGGGAGGATCCGGTGGATCGCCGGGAGCCGGAGCGAGGGCGCTCGTCACTTCGGGGGGAAGTTTATCCGCTCTTGCTAGCAGCGCGGTCACGTCCCATGTCTGCTGCTCGGAGAGCGACGCATGAAATCCCGGCATCCCCGTGAGCCGGATTCCGTTTTTCACTTTCCAGTACGTCACGCCCGCGGGATCGTCCGCCACCATGCCATGGGGAGAAAACAGTTGCGGCGGAGGTGGAAACATTCCGTCAGCGGCTGCCGATTTTGTGCCGTTCGGTAATCCATGGCAGAACGCGCAATCTGACTGGTAAACCTTCGCGCCCGTTACCAGATCCGCCGTCGTGAATCCCGAGACGTCGCGTCTTGGCGCTTCCTTATTAATTCGCGCGTGCAGGGCCTTCTTTGCAAAATACGTCTCCATCGGCATTGGCTTGTCTGCCGTCGCCACCGGAGCAAGACCCAGATCAAAATAGAAAAATACTCCCACAAAAGCGATTACAAATGCCGCCACAACGCCCAGAATGAAATTTCTCACGGATGCGATCTCCTTCCTCGGATTCTGCCTTTGATGATTTCGTTGGTCCCGCCGTCCTTGGCGCGAAAACGCCGGGATTATGATGCGTCCATTCCTGCGTCATGAGCCAGAAATCTTTTCATCTGCCTGCCTCGCAAAACAGGATAAGCTCTGCCAATCGCCGCTGTCAGGAGAATTTATCGATGTTTCAGAGCGATTTACTCAAAGGCAGAATAATTTTGATCACGGGCGGTGGTACGGGACTCGGCCGCTCAATGGCTTTACGTTTCGCCGAATTGGGCGCGAATTTATTTCTAATCGGCCGGCGCGAAGAGCCTCTCGCAAAAACCTGCGAAGAAATTCGCGCGAAAAAGGCTCGAGCGGCGTACGCCTGCTGCGACGTGCGCGATTTTGCGGCAGTCGAAAACGCCGTAGCCGCCGCGGAAAAGGAATTTCAACGTGTCGACACGCTCGTCAACAATGCCGCCGGCAATTTCATCGCGCGCACGGAAAAACTTTCGCCGAACGCTTTCAACTCTGTCGTGGGCATCGTCTTGCAGGGTACGTTTCACTGCACGCTTGCGCTAGCGAGAAAATGGATCGCCGCAAAGCAGCCCGGGAACATCCTCAACATCGTCGCCACCTACGCTGCCACAAACTCCGGCTCCGGTTATGTCGTGCCTTCCGCGTGCGCCAAGGCCGGAGTCCTCGCGATGACGCGTTCGCTCGCCGTCGAATGGGCGCGCTATCGCATTCGAATGAACGCCATCGCTCCCGGCCCATTTCCCACCGAAGGCGCGTGGTCGCGTCTGATGCCCGCGAAGGAACTCGAAGAACGCGCGCGCCAAAATCATCCCATGAAGCGTTTCGGCCGACACGAAGAGCTCGCCAATCTCGCTGCATTTTTGCTCAGCGATATGTCTGAATATATCAATGGCGAATGCGTGGTGATTGATGGAGGTCTTTGGCTACGTGGCGCAGGCGAATTCAACGACTTCGTCGATTTCCCCGAGGCCGCCTGGGACATGCTCGAATCCGCCCGCAAAAAGTAAGTGTAGGTTGAATTACTGCGGTTGCGGCTTTTTCTTCTTCAATAGGCCGCCAACAATTCCGCCAAGTTGGCTCTGATTTGGCACTTTCAGTTGATTCAGCGGCGTCTTCGTCAGACCCTTTAGCCCGCTAAAGCCCGGAATGTCGGGTATCACACGAGGACTTGACGCCGTTCCTTCGATCCGGAAGGGCAAGCCTCCGCCCTGGCTGAAGAATGGCAACTTCGTCAACTGCGCCAGCGGGCTTGACCCGTCGAGCTTGGCAAGCAACCGGAATTTCAAGTCGTTGTTCGGACTCACGGTTCCCGCGCCGGTCACGCCACCAATCATCGGAATCACGATATTCACGCTGTCCGCACGCACGCCGTCGGCTGCATATCGCAAATTCGAACTCGCCAGTTTGATTAATGTATCGTTGCCCGTCGCCGAGCCCGTTTGACCAAGCGCCCCGGCAAGTTTTGAAGCAAGACTGAATCCCGCGAGCGTTACGTTGTTAAGCTCGACTGGCCCTTGCGTCACCATGCGGTCCAGCGGCCCGTGCAGCGCAAGATTCGCTTTAATTGTTCCACCCTTGAGAGCGGACCCTTGCGGTAGCGCGTAGCCCAGCACCGCCAGCAGATTTTGCACGTCTTGTGAAGGTACGCCGTTCACCTTCAACTGACCGTCGAAAGGCATCTTTTCCGCGTCGCCGTTGCCAATTGGTCCCACATTGCCCGCCAAATCCAATTTTCCGCCGCCCGGCGTTTTTGCGTCGAACGTGAAAGGAAACGCGGCCGTCTGAGAAATATTATTTGCCGAGATATTCACGTCCTGATACGCGAGGCGCGTTGGCTGGCCCGCGCGGCCAAACGCGATCGTGCCATGCGAAATTTTGAGCGTATCGACCGTGAAACTGTGTAATCCGCCACTCGTCGCATTCGCCGGTGGATCGTTCGCGGGAGTTTGATTCGCGGCCGTGGTTCCTCCGAGCGTCGAGAAATTCCATGCTCCCGCCGCGGTGCGCAGCAGTTGAATCTGTGGTTCCTTGAATTCCAACGCATGCACGCGGAGATCGTGCGAGAATATCAGCGGCATCACGTCAATGCCCACCGCCAGCGATTTGGCCGTGAGAAAAGCGCCGCGGTTGTAAGCCAGATCATCCGCAATGGAAATCTGATCCGCCTCCAAACTTCCCGAGAAAAGCGACACGCTCAAATGTCCGATCTGTACTTTTCTTCCGAGTTTGTCGCTCAGGGCCGACTCGATATCCGGACGGAAGCGATCCGCATCAATGAAAAACGGCGTGATAATCAGAATCAGCAGAATTACCACCACAACGATTGCTGCGATGATGAGCGGTTTCTTTTTGCCGGCCATGGGCGGCCTTTCTTACTTCGCGTGCGCACCGTTATGGAGGAACTCTTGCCGGTGCGTCAGGACCCTATGTTAGACCTCTGACGGCCCACGCGGCAACCGGTTCGATGCAAATGCTCGCGTGCCGTCGTTTTGTACAAGGAGCGTAAATCTGCTGCGAGGATGGCTTCCATCGTCCGTGCCGCTATAATATGCTCATTGTAAGGGACTTAATACAAGTGGGTCGCGGCCCCTTTATGCATTGAGCACTCCCAGGCAACCGCTCGACAACCCATCCGCCTGACCATCTATCCTAATACGCAACCAGTCCTGGGAAGCGCTCCGGCGCATCCACGCAATCAGAATTGCTTGACTTGTTGGAAAGGGTCGGCGGAAAGCCTATGGAAGATCCCCTCGGCCTGCATAAGTTCAAATCGGAGGAGACCACGATGCGAAAACTAGCCACACTTCTTGCACTCGTAACTGTTTCGCTGGCCGTCCCGCTCGCTGCGCACGCGCAGAGCACCGAAATCTACGGAGGTTATTCCTTCGTGCGCCTCAATCCAGGAGGCACTAATTCCAACGGCTGGGACGCATCCCTAACGGAAAAACTGTTCAAGGTCGTCGGTGTCACGGCCGATTTCGGCGGCACATACAATTCGTCTTCCGGCGTGAAGTCGAGCCTGAATACATTTCTCTTTGGACCGCAAGTGAGCTTGCCCACTCCGGTATCGCCATTTGTTCATGCTTTGTTCGGCGCCGCGCGTGCCAGCAGCTCGGGAACCAGCTCCACTTCTTTCGCATCAGCCGTCGGCGGAGGAATTGATATTCATCCGGTCCCATTACTTGGATTGCGGCTTATCCAGATCGATTACTTGAACACCCATTTCGGCAACACTCGGCAGAATGATTTTCGGCTGTCCGCCGGGATCGTTCTTCACTTCTAAACAGCCATCTTTATCAACAAAGGGCCGGGCCGCGCGCCGGCCCTTCTTTTTTTCGTGGCGCATTCTTATTGCCCGAGCACAAAGTGCACGGTCACGTGCGTCTCAACTTCCACCGCCTCGCCATTCAGCAGCGTAGGCCGGTAACGCCACTCTTGTACCGCTGCTACTGCCGAGGGCGCGAGCAAAGCACTCCCGCTCAATACTTCGACTGAACGCACGCGCCCATCTGGCCCGATGATTGCGCGCAGTTCCACCGTTCCTGAAATTCCCGCGTTCATCGCAAGCTGCGGATAGCGCGGGTCCACTCGATAAACGAGCAATCCCGATTGCACTCCCTCGCTTTGGTGGATAATTCGCGAACTGGGCGGTCGCGGCGGTGGAATCATCGACGAGTCATTTCCGGTAACGAACGAGAATCCTGGCTGGTTGCTGCCTACACCCGGCCCTGATTCCCCTAAGACAGGCGGTGCGACATCTACCGTTGCCCTTGAACTTGATGTGTCGATGCGCGGTGGAATTCGCTGTGGCTGCAAAAAGATCACGTTGGTTTGCTGCGGTCGCGCCGATCGCGTTTGCTGTTGCGCAGTCTCCGTTTTCGGCGCATCGCTGCCGCGATAGGGAATTCGCGGGAGCATTACGATTTCAGCCGGAGCGCTTCCCGTCGTCACCATGGGCCATAGCGCCAAACCCACCACCAGCGCCGCCTCGGCCGCCAACGCGACGGCCACTGCTCGCTGCCGCCGGTGCGAGATGTGAATCTTTGCTTCTGCGTCACTGTCCATCAGGCAGTTGGTCAGAAACATTTCCTCATCCATGGACACACCTCTCCCCCTTGGCATCCAAAAGTCACTTTTTGCTTAAGGTTGGCGGCGCGTCTCTTTCGTTGTCGCCCTAAAGGTACTATTTGCGACCTCGCGCGGCCTCTGCGATTATGGACACCGTCAAACAAGCGAAGTTCCAGGAATTCTGCTAGATTTAGGGCCGAGATTTACTTTTACTTGTCCTAAGGATAAGAAAAATATAGCTTTATCTTGAACTGGACGGACGCGGCATCATTGTGTCTCGGATTCGCATCCAATCGTGCGAGGGTAGTCGTAATAGGGTCAAGGAGGTTGCCATCATGAGCAAACTAAGTTTAGACACTGTGGGAGTCCGTCGCACGGGGCGTGCGGCGCTCGATCGCGATCCGCAAGACGATCGGTTGGAATTCGTCTGCCCGCATTGTGGAACCGTGGGCAGTAAGCCAGCTCGCCGCTCGCACGCCGAATATCATTTTACAGACGGCTTTGTGCAGGATCTTCAGGGCGAGATGTCCACCTGCCGCGGGTGCAAGCGTTCACTGCACATCGTTCCCGTGGTGATGTTGCACGACCAAGATGAGAAGCGGCGGTTCGAAGCATTCTTCGCGACGGAATTGCTGGTTTCTAAAAATTAACTCTCGCAGCAAGGGCGGACGCGGCCCGATGTTCCTCCTCCAGATTTAGCCGCGTTCGCCCGTTTCTTTCTCAAACTCCTTCCCAATCGCTATCGAGCACTAGGTGGTACTTTTCGAGTCCCGTGCGTATCCTCACAAACGCTTCGTCGACCGTGTCTGCGAATTGCAGCATGCTGAACTCCCGCTCGCTGATTGTTCCCGCGCGCACCATCGC
>VFSW01003030.1_pt1 | contig 25185 bp, 27 predicted proteins | sample 5358111 | NCBI WGS metagenome assembly VFSW01 (sample SAMN11554181, study PRJNA540505) | mine drainage metagenome | isolation source: sediment from site ElyBrook_90M | place: USA: Ely Copper Mine, Vershire, VT | collected 2017
GGTCTTCCGCAGTCCATATCTTGGTCTCGGGCTTGTTGATGTATTTGAGTATCGAGTGCAGCGTGGTGGTCTTGCCCGAACCCGTCGGCCCGCAAACGAAAAACAGTCCATACGGTTTCACAACCGTCTGCTTGATCAGCTCGTTGTTGCGCGCCGAGAATCCCATCTTCTCCAATGGCAGCGGCTCGCCCGATGCAAGCAGGCGCATCACCACGTCTTCCACTCCGCCCTGCGAGGGGATGGTCGCCACGCGCAGCTCGATGTCCAGCGGGCCGAAGCGCTTGAACTTGATCTTGCCGTCCTGCGGCCTGCGCTTCTCGGAGATGTCGAGATCGCACATGATCTTCAGGCGCGTGACCAACGCGCTGCGGTAAGTCGATGGCACTTCGATGTAATTGAGCAGCGATCCGTCCTTGCGCAACCGGATCTGCGTCTTGGCCTTGCCGGGTTGCGGCTCGACGTGGATGTCGGATGCGCCCATCCGGTAAGCATCCATGATGATCTTGTTCACCAGCTTGACGAGCTCGTTGTCGGCCGCAGCGCTGACGTCGTCCTGCGTGAGCGCCGCGTTCTCATCTTCCTCGCCGCCCATGCTGGACAGGATGTCGTCCATCGAGGATTCGTCGCCTGCAAAGCCGCCTCCCGCATCGCCGCCCCCGCCGTAAAAAGCGTTCAGCGTCTGCAAAAATTCGCGCTGCGTGCAGACCCTGTACTGCAGCCTGCTCCTCGGGAAGATGTTGTTCACCACGCGTGAGCCCTGGATGCGCTCCGGATCTGTGGTAAGAATCACAAGCCCCTCGTGGGTCTCGTCTATCGGCAACCAGTGGCTGCTGCTGACATATTCTTTCTTCAGGTTGCGCAGGAGTTCGGTGGGCTTGATGCGGTCTGTCTTGAAGGGTTCGTAGGGCACGCCAAAGAAGGTGGAAAGCGCCTTGCCCAGCACCGCAACGTTCATCCCGAATTCGTCCAGCAGCACCTCCTCGATGTCTATGCCCTTGCGGCGGGCGGTGCGCGTGGCGAGCTCGAATTCCGCCGCAGACATAGCGCCCCCGCCCACCAGATAATCGTACTTGGACTTGACGCTGGCCTTCTCAAGGCGCTGTCTTAACGCCACGGCCATCGTCTGCGCGAGTTCCTGCACGCCGCTTTCCACCTCTGTCGAGAACGGACCGCCCGTCTTGTTGTTGATCACCTGGATCACGCCCACCAGTTCATTCGCATGGGGTTCCAGGATGGGTGCGACCAGCATCTGTCTGGTGCGATAGCCGGTGCGCCTGTCCACCTCCTGCAAAAAGCGCAGGTGTGCGCTGTATTGCGCGAGCTCCTCTTCGTCGTAGACATCCCTTATGTTGAGCAGCTTCCTGTGCACCGCGACATAGCCCGCCACGCTCTGCTCCGCGATCGGCAGTTTCAGGTCCTTGAAGGAATTGAGTCCGGTCTTTACCTTGGAAACCAGCGACACATTGTCGTCGCCCACCACATAGATCGTCAGCCGGTCCGCGTTGAACAGGTTGCAGATGTCGCGGCTGACGTCCAGCATGATCTCGTCGATATTGCTGGTGGCGTGTATCTTGTTCGTGACCAGGCTGAGATTCCTGGTAAATTCCACCCTGCCGCCCGCGTCATTGTCCACTGCCATTCCAGCTCCCGTCTTGCACTAAAATTCCAACACCTGATTGTTGACCAGCATCTTCGGGTCATGCGGCCCGGCGCTGTCTGCAATTTCTTCCATGATCAGCGCCGCCTCGTCGGGCTTCAGATGCGTGATGTAGATCTCGACCTCCTTCAGCAATTTCTTCAGCTCTTCCGCCAGCAGGCTAGGGCAGAGATGCTGTGAAAGCACTGCCAGTTCCTTCTCGCGATTGGAAAAGGCGGTCTCCACGATCAGATAGCGCAGATTGTCCACCCTGTTCACCGCTTCCCAAAGCGCATCGTTCACATAGGTGTCGCCGCTGAACACCAGGCTGCCTTCTCCGCTGTCGAGATGGTAGCCCACCGCAGGAACCGTGTGCACCGCAGGCAGCGCGGTGATCCTGCGCCCCTGCAATCGTATCGTCTCGCCTATCGCGATCTCGCGGTAGCGCATCACCGTCTCCAGCCCGCGATAGATCTCGCTGAAATCCGGCCAGACTTCCCAGTTGAAGATATGCCGCTTCAGTATCTCGAGCGTGGCCCGGGTCGCATAGACGTTCACCGGCTGATCACGCATCGCGGCCACGCTGTCCAGCAGCAGCGGCAGGTTGCAGATGTGATCCATGTGGGAATGCGTGATGAAGATATGATCGATTGCGGCAAGTTCAGCAAGCGGAAGCTCGCCCACGCCCGTGCCCGCGTCGATCAGCATGTCGCGATCAACCAGAAACGAGGTGGTGTGCAAAGCCCCGCCGATTCCGCCGCTGCATCCCAGCACTTTAAGCTTCATGTCCCACCGCTCTCACTCATCGCATGGCCTGCATCATCATTCCCTGAAAAAGAACTCCATCTTGATGCCCACCAGTTCGATCAGGTCGTGCTCATTCAGCGCGCAGGGATGCGCGCCTATGGCCACGCCGTTCACGACGGGATGATGCTCCCCTTCGACATGCGTGATGAAGTATCCCTGCGGACGGCGGGTCAAAACCGCCACCTGCACGCCGGGCTTGCCAAGCGTGGTCAGGTTCTTCACGAGCTCAAGCTCGCGCCCCGCATTCGGCCCGTTCAATACCTGTATCACCGCGCGCCTGGGCGCAGGCTCGCTGCGCGGGGCCGCGGTTTCGACTGCGGGCGCGGGAGGTTCGGGCAACTTCACCAGCGTGTCCTCGGACCGGTCCATCTCTTTTCTGATCGCAGCCATCGAGCCGCGCATCACCATGGTCTTCTCGAAGTCCTCGGCCGTCGTGTTGCTCACCTGATCGTTGATGTACTTGAGTCTGTACTTGCCGATCTCGACCAGATCGTTGTTCTGCAGGAAGCGCTTCTTGACCGGTTCGCCGTTCACCTGCATGCCGTTGGTGCTGTCCAGGTCCTCTATGAAGGAGTCGTTCATCAGGGTGATGATTGCCGCATGGCGGCTGCTCACGGCCAGGTTGTTGATCACGATGTCGTTATCGTCCCTTCGGCCTATGGTCATGCGCTCCCTGTCCAACGGGCACTCCTGAAGCACCACGCCATCCAGGCTCAATATCATTTTTGCAGTCATCTCGCGCCTTTCGTTCACTTCCTGAACCAGCCGAACAGTCTTGTCAGCCGCTTTTTGGGCAGCGCAAACGCCTGCCTCGCCTTCACCAGTATCACCGAAACATTGTCCTTGCCGCCGTTGTCGTTTGCCGACTGTATCAGTTGCTCCGCGGCGAGTTCGAGATTGTTCTGCATCGCGTACAGTATGGACTGGATGTCCTCGTCCTCCAGCATGTCGTTCAGCCCGTCCGAGCAGAGCAGGTAAACATCGCCCACCCGCACTTCATGCAGATGGATCTCCGGATCGAGGTCGGCATCGATGCCGACCGCGCGGGTCACGAGGTTCCTGTTCTGCGAATGCCTGGCCTCTTCGGCGCTGATCATCCCGCAATCTATCTGTTCCTGCAACAGCGAATGGTCACGCGTGACCGCTTCCAGCGTTCCTTCGCGCAGCCGGTAAAGGCGTGAGTCTCCCACATGCGCGACCGCCACGCGGTTGTCGAAAAACAGTGCGGCCACCACGGTCGTGCCCATCCCAGCATACTGCTCGTCGCTCCTGGCCGCCTGATAGATGGCCGCATTGGCCTTACGCACGCTGCCGTCCAGCAGCGAGACCATCCGGCCTTCGTCCTCCGATCCGCTCCCGCCGGCAAGCACAGGCGTCATCTCCGCCATCATCACCGACACCGCGATGCCGCTTGCCACCTCACCCGCATTGTAGCCGCCCATGCCGTCCGCCAGCACCATCAGCCCGCAGGCCGGTTCGACCGCGATGCTGTCCTCGTTGTGCGAGCGCACCCTGCCCGCATCGGTGCGGGCGGCGACCTCCAGAGATTCATCCAGTCTCATATGCGCCTCATCCGACCAGCAGCACCGGGCAGCTCACCAGATGCAGCACGCGCGCCACCACCGAGCCCAGCAGGAATTCCTGCAATCCGCCTTTCTCCTTACTGCACATCACGATCTGATCCACGTTCTGCTCGCGCGCATACTGGGCGATCGTGTCCGCGGGCGTGCCCACGCTGACATGATACCGGTAAGGAAGCTGCAATGCATCAAGCCTTGCGCGCGCAGACTGCAATGCCGCCATCCCCTGTTCCCGGTAATAATCGTTGATGGTGTCCTGGCTAATGAACAGCTTGACGTTGCCGGTCGCAACCTTCCATTGCACGTTGAGCAGAAGAAGCACCGGCGGCTGCCTGAACAGGTCACGGCAGCCGATCGCATATTCGAGCGCGCGCCCGGCGCCTTCCGTGCCATCGAAAGGAATCAGCATTTTGCATGGCTGGCTATTCATCTTTCGCCTCGGTTCCTGAAGGCATGCGGGCCGTCGCTTCTCCCGTGCCTATCTTTTCGTCAACCAGATCAACTGCGCCTCGCGCTTCGGGCGCGCGCAGCGCCAGATATTTGCCTATGACCAGCACCAGCATCGCACATCCCATGGGCACAAGCCAGTGCGGGAGGACCTCAAGCCACGGCGCTGCCATCCCATGCAATTCGGACATCAGCATCTCGCCTGCCACATAGCCCAGCAGCGCGCCGCCCGCATAGATGAAATACGGAAACCGGTCTATCAGCTTCAGCACCAGCTGGCTGCTCCAGGCGATCAGCGGAATGCTGACCAGAAGCCCCATCACCAGCAATGCAACATTGCCCTTCGCTGCCGCGGCAACCCCCAGCACGTTGTCCAGGCTCATCACAAAATCTGCGACGATGATGGTCTTTACAGCACCCATCAGCCTCGTGTCCGCCCTGACATTGCCCTCGCCGTGTTCTTCATCCGGCAGCATCAGCCTGATTCCTATCCAGACCAGCAGCAGCGCGCCCATCAGCTTCACATACGGGACCGAGAGCAGGCTCACCGCAAAGAAGGTCAGCACGATGCGCAGCAGCACCGCGCCCGCCATGCCGAACAGCACGCCCTGCCTGCGCTGCGTTTGCGGCAAATTGCGGCAGGCCAGCGCAATCACCACCGCATTGTCGCCGGACAGCAGAAGATCGATCGCGATGATCTTCAGCACATCCGTCCAAATCAAGCTGTCAGAAAAAATTGTCAACATGGCCGTTGGTTTCAGCCCTTCAGCACCTTCTTCATCACGCTGCCCATCTCTGCCGGATTGCGCGTGACATGTATCCCGCATTCCTCCATCACCGCGAGTTTTTCTTCGGCGCCGCCCTGTCCGCCCGAGATGATCGCGCCCGCATGGCCCATGCGTTTTCCGGGAGGAGCGGTCAGCCCCGCGATAAAGCCGACCACGGGCTTTTTCATGTGGTCTTTGATCCAGCGCGCGCAGTTCTCCTCGTCGGCGCCGCCGATCTCGCCGACCATGATCACCGCATCCGTGTCCGGATCCTCGTTGAAGAGTTTCATCACGTCGATATGCTTCATGCCGTTGATCGGGTCGCCTCCTATGCCGACGCATGAGGACTGGCCCAGACCCAGCGCAGTCAACTGCCCCACCGCCTCATAGGTCAGCGTGCCGGAACGCGACACCACGCCGATGCGCCCCTTCCTGTGGATATGCCCCGGCATGATGCCTATCTTGATCTCGTCGGGCGTGATCAGACCCGGGCAGTTGGGCCCGATCAGCCTGGTGCGCCTGCCCTGCATTTTGTAGCGCGTCCTGATCATGTCGTGCACCGGGATGCCCTCGGTGATGCAGATCACGAGGTCGAGATCGGCCTCGACCGCCTCGTCTATCGCCGCGGCAGCATAGGCGGGCGGCACGTAGATCACCGAAACGGTAGCCCCAGTCTGCTGCTTCGCTTCTGCCACGCTGTCGTAGATGGGTACGTTCTCGAAGCTCTGCCCTCCCTTGCCGGGCGTGACGCCCGCGACGAAACAGTCAGCCCCATTCGCATATGCGATGCAGTTGGTCGTGTGAAACTGTCCCACCTTGCCTGTCATGCCCTGCGTCAAGACGCGCGTGTTCCTGTCTATCAGAATTGCCATCTTATCCCCTCGCCGCTGCGACCGCCTTCTGGGCTGCGTCCGCCATGTCGTTGCCCGAAATGATGGGCAGGCCGGAATCCTTCAATATCTTCTTGCCCAGCTCCACGTTCGTGCCTTCAAGCCTCACCACCAGCGGCACGGAAAGATGCACCTCGCGCACCGCGGCGACGATGCCCTCGGCGATCACGTCGCACTTCATGATGCCGCCGAAGATGTTGACCAGGATCGCCTTGAGCTTCGCATTCTTCAGCATCAGCTTGAATGCCTCGGTGACCTTCTCGCGGCTCGCCCCCCCACCCACGTCTAGGAAGTTCGCGGGGTTGCCACCGTAGAGCTTGATGATGTCCATCGTCGCCATCGCAAGGCCCGCGCCGTTCACGAGGCATGCGATGTCTCCGTCCAGAGAAATGTAGCTGAGATCAAACTTCGACGCCTCGATCTCCGCCGGATCTTCCTCGTCCAGATCGCGGTATGCGACGATCTCCGGATGGCGGTACAGCGCATTGGAGTCGAAGTTGAATTTCGCATCGAGTGCCAGCAGCGCGCCGCCGGACGTCAGCACCAGCGGATTGATCTCGGCGAGCATCGCATCCTTCTCCACGAATGCGCGGTAGAGTCCCTGCAATGTTTCTGCGGCCTGTGCAATCGAGCCTTCCGGTATGCCTATCCTGCGGGCGGCATCCTTTGCATCGTTTGCCAAAAGCCCCAGAGCCGGATCGATGCGCACCGTGTGTATCTTCTCCGGGCTTACTCTTGCGACTTCCTCGATCTCCATCCCACCTTCGCTGCTGGCAAGCAATGCGACGCGCTGACTTTCGCGGTCCACCACCATGCCGACATAGAATTCGCGCGCGATGGATGCGCCTTCCTCGACCAGGAGCCGGCGCACGGCCTGACCCTCAATACCTGTCTGGTGCGTGACGAGATGCATGCCCAGAATCCGGTTCGCAAAGTTGCGCACCTCGTCCAGGCTGTGCGCGACCTTCACGCCGCCGCCTTTGCCGCGTCCGCCCGCATGTATCTGCGCCTTGACCACCCATGCCTCGACCCCCAGGCCCTGCGCGACCGCGACGGCCTCGTCTGCGCTGAAGCACGCCGCACCGCGAGGCGTCCTCACGCCATACTGGCGCAAAATTTCTTTGCCCTGATATTCATGTATCTTCATATCGACTGCCTGCGCAAAAGCACCATCTTACCGAATATTCATCGCGCATGGCGAAATTCGGCGCAAAAGTTCAAACCGTATTATTTTTTCAGATCCCCGAGCTTCTGCCAGGTCTCTATCAGCGTGTCGGGATTCAGGGAGATGCTCTGTATCCCCTGCTCGACCAGCCACTGTGCCAGATCGAAGTGATCCGACGGTCCCTGGCCGCATATGCCCACATATTTGCCGAGGCGGTTGCAGGTGGATATGGCCATCTTCAAGAGCGCCTTGACCGCCGAGTTTCTCTCGTCGAATCTGTCCGCGACCAGGCTGGAGTCGCGGTCCAGGCCCAGCGTCAGCTGCGTGAGGTCGTTCGAGCCTATCGAGTAGCCGTCGAAGTATTGCAGGAACTCCTCCGCCAGCAGCGCATTGGAGGGTATCTCGCACATCATGATGAGGCGAAGGCCCTGCTCGCCGCGCTTCAGGCCGTTTTTCGCAAGCTCATCGACCACCTCGCGCGCCTCCTCCACGGTGCGCACGAAGGGCACCATGATCTCCACGTTGCCGTATCCCATCGTCTCGCGCACCTTCTTCATCGCGCGGCATTCGAGCTCGAAGCAGTCCCTGAAGCTGTCCGCAACATAACGCCCGGCCCCCCTGAAGCCTATCATCGGATTCTCCTCGACGGGTTCGAAGAGCTCGCCGCCGACGAGCTTTCTGTATTCGTTGGACTTGAAATCGGACAGTCTCACGATCACCGGGCGCGGCCAGAATCCCGCCGCGAGAGTCGCAACACCTTCCGCAATCTTCTCCACATAGAACTCGACAGGGCTCTCATAACCCGCCGACTTCTGCGACACCGCCTCGCGCAGCGCATCGGGCAGCCCTGAAAAATTCAGCACCGCCTTGGGATGCATGCCTATCATGTTGTTGATCACGAATTCCAGCCGCGCAAGACCTATCCCTGCAGAGGGCATCTGCGCGAACTCGAATGCCAGCATCGGATTGCCCACGTTGAGCATCAACTTGACCGGCAGGTCCGGAAGCGCTGCGCTGCTCGACGCGACCACCTCGAAAGGAAGGCTGCCGCGATACACATAACCCGTGTCGCCCTCCGCGCAGGATGCGGTGACCAGATCTCCATCGGAAAGGGTGGCGGTTGCATTGCCGCAACCCACGATCGCCGGTATGCCAAGCTCCCTTGCGATGATCGCCGCATGGCAGGTGCGCCCGCCGCGGTTGGTGATGATCGCGGAGGCCTTCTTCATCACGGGTTCCCAGTTGGGATCGGTCATGTCCGTGACCAGCACATCGCCCGCCTGAACCTTGCCCATCTCGGCGATGTCCGCGACCAGTCTCACCCGGCCTGCGCCTATCTTCTGGCCGATCGCACGCCCCTCGGCCAGCACTTCGCCGCGAGCATCCAGCCTGTATTTTCCGGCGCTGCCGGCAGCCTCCTGCGACTGCACCGTCTCGGGACGCGCCTGCAGGATGTAGATCCTGCAATCCTGCCCGTCCAGCCCCCATTCGATGTCCATCGGCCTGCCGTAGTGCTTTTCTATCGCGATCGCATGGCGCGCAAGCTCCATCACCTGGCTGTCCGAGAGTGAAAAACGGTTGCGCTCAAGAGGTGAAACTTCCATGATGCGCGTGGAAACCCCGGCTGCGCGCTTCTCGTCGAACACCATGCGCTGCATCTTTGAGCCCAGGCTGCGCCTGAGGATTGCAGGATAACCTTCGGCTAGCTTCTGCTTGTGCACATAGAATTCGTCCGGATTCACCGAGCCCTGCACGACCATCTCGCCCAGCCCATAGCTCGAGGTGATGAACACCACGTCGCGAAAGCCCGATTCCGTGTCGAGCGTGAACATCACGCCGGACGAGCCGAGGTCGGATCTCACCATGCGCTGTATGCCCGCCGAAAGCGCGACATGGCTCGTGTAGCCCGTATGCACGCGATAGGAGATCGCACGGTCGTTGTAGAGCGATGCGAACACCTCCTTCACCGCATGCAGCACGTTGTCTATACCGTGTATGTTGAGAAAGGTCTCCTGCTGACCCGCAAACGACGCGTCCGGCAAATCCTCCGCGGTCGCGGATGACCTCACCGCGACGCTGCCATCCCCTTCGCCCATCAGGCGCGCATAGTGCGCGCGTATCTCCTCATCCAACTTTGCAGGAAGACTCGCTGCGAGTATCCAGCCGCGTATCTCCGCACCCGTTCTGGCAAGCCTTGCCACGTCACTCACATCGAGCCCGGACAGAACTTCCGCGATCCGGCGATCCAGTCCGCTTTCGGCCAGAAACACGCGGTATGCATCTGCGGTGGTCGCAAAGCCGCCCGGCACTGCGACGCCCGCGGCCCCCAGGTGCCTGATCATCTCGCCAAGGGATGCGTTCTTGCCGCCCACCTGTTCGATGTCTGCAATACCCAGCATATCGAATGGAATTACATATGGATGCATGGTGACTCTCCAGTCTTGGGTTTAAACCGATATACCGTTTTTTTCGCGCCTTGCATTGAGCGCCTGCATCAGGTGGACCGCCATCTCCTCGATCGAGCGCGAGGTCATGTCAAACAACGCAATCCCTGCGCGGCGCATCATGCTCTCCGCTGCGGCGACCTCGGCGCGGCAGTTGGCAAGCGATGCATACTGGCTGTGCGGGCGGCGCTCCTCGCGGATGCGGTGCAACTGTTCCGGCGCTATGGTAAGCCCATACAGCTTGTCGCGAAAGGGCAGCAGCGGACGGGGCAGGCTGTCCCGCTCGAAATCCTCGGGGATCAGCGGATAGTTTGCCGCCATCAGGCCGAACTGCAAAGAAAGATACAGGCTGGTCGGAGTCTTGCCGCAGCGCGACACCCCCACCAGGATCACGTCCGCATTCTTCAGGTCAGCCGCAGAAATCCCGTCGTCGTGGGCCAGCGCAAAATTCATCGCGGCGATGCGCCTCGCATATTCCCGGTTCTCCTGTCCGTGGCTGCGGCCCACGCTGTGGGTGGAGCGCTGACCCAGCTCCTGTTCCAGTGGCGAGATGAATGCCTCGAAAAGATCGAGGAACAGCGCATCTGCTGTGCGCAACCTCCCGCTGATCTCTTCATCCATCAGCGTCATGAAGACCAGCGGGCGCGCGCCGTCCCGCCTTTTGATTTCTGCTATGCGCGACAGGCAATCATCCGCTTTCTCCAGACTGTCCGTGAACGGAAAGCGCAACGGGCGGAATTCGATGTTGCCGAATTGCGAGAGCAGGCCGTTGCCCAGCGTCTCCGCAGTGATGCCGGTGCCGTCCGAAATGAATATGACCGTGCGTCTGTTCATGGCGCTCCTCTTCGATCCATTATACGGAAGAAAACCCGCGCCAGAGCGCTTCCCCTCCCGCATCGAGATAGGTCAGATAAGCGCGCAGGTCGAATTCCAGCCAGTGGTAATCAGGCTCCATATGGATGCACAGCCGATAGAAAGCCTTGTCGTGCTCCTGCTCCTTCATGTGCGCAAGCTCATGCACCACGATCATGCGCAAAAATTCGGGCGGCATCTGCCTGAATATGGAAGCGATCCTGATTTCGCTAGATGACTTGAGCCTGGCCCCCTGGACGCGCGAGATCCCCAAGTGCATGCCCAGAGCCCGCTTCATGGTCTGCAGACTGCCGTCATAGGCTACCCTGTTCAACGGGCCTGCATTGCGCAGGAAACCCTGCTTGATTTGCATCACATAGTCATAAAGCGCCCTGTCGGTACGAACGGCATGGGGTGAAGGATATTTTTGCAGCAGCCTTTCGGCAAACCTTCCAGCGTCGATCAGCTCGCGCACTTCCCGCGCAAGCTGCACGGGATATGCTGCAAGATAATTCGTGTTCGGTCGGGGGTGCATGTCGGCATTCCTTTTTCAGGATTATCCGACTTTGCAGGGTGCAGCGCCAGAGCAGGTCGCATTCAGGCGAAAGGTGCGCACAAAGTGCGACGCAAGAAGTGGCCGCGCAACGCGCGCGCCGGTAGAGGCATCAGGACGCCGCCCCGCTCAGACAAGCGGCGCGCCCTGATCTGTCAAGCTTCACATCTGCGAATCGTAGTAATAGTGCATCTTGTCCGGATCATACTCGGGATGCATGGACATCTCCTCGGCGATCGCGTCGTCGGCGATCTGTTCGCTGCTGCGTTTGTCCGGACACATCAAAAACAGCAAGGATGCGGCGATTGCGCAGGTAGCGTATTTTGTTTGCAGGCTGTTTATCATGATGATCTCCCAAGATTGAAATGGAATAACTGCAAGATACACATAGCAAATGTTGTGCCACTGACCGGATGATGCATTGCCACATCCGGCAAAAATGCATTGCAGATGATCCTTCCCCTTGATTTCACTGGCTGAATGAACCACTCGCGCCGTTTCCGCAAGCGGCTGGCCCGTGCAGCCTTCGCACGATCTGCCGGAAATCTGCATCAGGAGATGCATCTGCATGGTGCAAAATAATCCTAATTGCACCACAATGCAACCATACCATAACGGAGAGATGGATAATTATGCCGAGTCTTTCCCCGGCAGGCCAGACCGATTGCTTCATCGTCGAATTCGATGCGGCGATCGAAGCGCACATGGACTGGGCCCGTGTACGTCATCGCCTGACCCGGATTCCGCAGCACTTCTGTTAAGATTCGCGCAATCCACAATGGAAGGCACCCCATGACCCGCCACTATACATTGACCATTTCCTGCCCGGACCGCGTGGGCATCATCGCGGCCGTCACAGGCTTCATCGCCGAACACAGCGGCTTCATCGTCGAGGCGAGCTACCACACCGAGGAGGAACAGTTTTTCATGCGCCAGGAGATACGCGCCGATTCCCTTCCCTTCGATGCGGATGAATTCTGCCGCCGCTTCTCCTGGCTTGCATCCGAATTTTCGATGGACTGGAAACTCGCTGACTCCGCGCAGAACAAGCGCCTCGTGATCCTGGTTAGCCGCCAGGATCATTGCCTGGACGATCTCTTGCACCGCTGGCGCACGAAAGAATTGCAGGTGGACATTCCCTGCGTGATCTCCAATCACGAAGACTTGAGAAGCTTTGTCGAATGGCATGGCATCCCGTTCATCCATGTGGACATGCAGGACAAGGCCGCCGCATTCGAAAAGATCGCAGGCCATTTCGATGAACACCGCGGCGACACGATGGTGCTGGCGCGCTTCATGCAGATCCTTCCGTCCTCCCTGTGCCAGCGCTACCTAGGGCGCATCATCAACATCCACCACAGTTTTCTTCCCTCTTTTGTCGGCGCAAAGCCCTATCACCAGGCCTATCTGCGCGGAGTGAAACTGATCGGCGCCACTTGCCACTATGTCACCGACGAACTGGATGCAGGCCCCATCATCGAGCAGGACACGATGCGCATCGATCACGGCGACACCGTGGACGATCTGGTGCGCTACGGGCGCGACATCGAGAAGACGGTGCTCGCGCGCGGCCTGCGCTATCACGTGGAAGACCGCGTGCTGGTATGCGGCAACAAGACCATCGTGTTCAAATAAGCCGCACCAGAAAAAGGCATGACGCCCCGCTCTTGTGCAGCGACACAAGACATGAATGTCATCCCATCGAACCACGGCCGTCATTTCCTATCTGGCGCGTTTCTTGCATGTCCTTATTGCGAGGACAGAATGTCCGCATCAGAGAGCCAAAAAATGATCATCAATGAAAGCATCATCCATGCGCTGCATCAGAGTACGCTGGTCGCGGAATTCCGCGAGTCCGAGATCGGAATCCTGCTGCCCCTGCTCACGACAAGGCATTACAGCAAGGGCGAGTTCATCGCAAGGCCCGGCAATTGCACGCTGGAAGATGCACTGCTGATCCTGGTCGAGGGCAAGGTCGAGGTGACCGCCAGGATCGAGGACGAACCCATGGTCATGCATCTCAAGGACCCGGGAGACATCGCAAGGGTGATCAGCTTCGTCGGCGGCAACATGATGAAGATCGACGCCACGATCGCGGTGACCGAAGACTGCACGGTGCTGGTGCTGGAGCGCGAGAAGCTCGAAACCCTGCTCGACACGCATCCTGTCATCGTCTACAACGTGATGCGCGGCCTGGTGCGTTTTGCGCACAGCCTGGCCCGCCACAAGAGCGCGGAGACCGAAGAGCTCAGCAATTACTTCTACCGGATCAACGGCAGATTCTGAACACAGGCTTCAGCCGGCTGCCGCAACCAGCTCTTCGGTCGCGAAGCACTTTTTGTAGTCTATGCAGCTCGAACAGTTCCTTGCCGGGCACATGACGATCTCTGCACGGTCGCAAAGCTGCTTGTAGAAGAACTTCTTCCACTTCATGTTGTGCACGTTCTTGCGATACAGCGCGGTGAAATGGCGCTCGAGCAACGAGGACAGCATGCCGCGATCGGCCAGCCCCATATCGTGATAGAGATGATCGCTGCCCATGCAGCCGCTCGCCACCGCATGGGCCAGCCACTCCACGTTCCTGCCATCGCTGCCGCGATGGTCGAGAAGGATCTCCACGATGTCCTGAAACTCGCTCTCCAGAACAATCGATGTCGAATAGCTCTCGCGAAATTTTTCGTCGAGTATCTCGCAGCCCGCGCCGGGAAAATATTGATCCAGCAGTTCAGAGAACTCAGCCCAGGGCAGCCCCAACCCCAAAGTGGGCGGCTTGATGTTGCCGCGTGCGATCGCCTGGATCACGAGCGCAAAGACCATCGTCAGCCCGTCTTCGGGGTTCCTGGCCCTCGCCATGAGCCAGCCGCAACTGATCGCATGGAACATCGCGCGCCTCACTCGGCTGGCAGCGGCCCATGGGTATAGCATTTTTTCGGACAGATCTTCGAGCAGGCAAGGCAGCCGATGCAGTTCTCCTTGTGCGCGATGGTCATCACCTTCTTCTCGTATTCCTCGTCGTCATCATCATCGGAATCTGCCGCGAGTGCCACGATCTCTCCGTCCTCGTCGATGCCGACCAGTTGCAGCACATCGCGCGAGCAGACCTTGTAGCAGCGGCCGCAGCCTATGCACTTGTCCTGGTTCAACTCTGCAACGAAATTCGGTGTCCATATTTCCCCGCTGGGCAGGGTGACGCTGAATGAAGCCATATCGTTCTCCTTAACCGCCTGCAGCCGAAAGTGCCTTGCGCGCCTCGGTCAAAGACGCATGGGCATCATAGGCTTTCTGAGCGACCTCCATGATGCGCTCCCATCCTGTCGGCAAATCCTCGGACAGATCGTGCAGGTCCATCTTGAGCGCGGTTGCCTGCTGGTTGAGTTTCTTCACATGAGCCTTCAGCGTGTCGATGTCTTCCATGCGATCCTCCTAACCGTAATTCGCAACGTCTGGAAATTGCCTGATCATCTCGACCCCGGCATCGACAAACTTCTGTCCTTCCTCCGCCAGGATTTCCATGCTGTTGAAGCCGAAGCGATGCACGTCGCGCAACTGCTTGTTGACGACAACCAGCCTGCCCGCGAGCAGCACCTGGCGGCCGAAACCCTCGTGCGACATCTTCATCATCGGCGAGACCATCACGCCGGTGATGCGCTCTATGGAAAGCCCGATCGCGTTGTAAAACAGCTCGAGCCGCCACAGGGTGTCGGGGTCCGGATCGCCCATGATGGGCATCTCGCGCCGCTGCTCCTTGGTGACGATATAGGGGGCGAGCAGCGTCTCGTCCGACTTGCCTTCCCATACGCCGTTGATATCCTGCGCGCGCCACTGCTTGACCAGTTCCTGCAGGAACACGGTCTCGAACGGCGATACGGCAGCCTCCATTGTCGATGCTTCAGTCATTTGTCACCTCGTCTTCAAAATCAAATACCCGCTCCTGATCCTTCTGCATCGCCTTGCGCAGCCAGGGCGGCGGCGTTCCCTTCAACACATCCTGCAGTTTGTCGAGGATGTCCATGATTACTTCGGGCTGAGCCACCTTGATCGGGTGTATCTTGTTTGCGACCACACGCGCAGCGCCCGAACCGCCGATCGCGGCGACATACAGGATCGCGCAATCCTTGATCGCCTCTATCTTGGGCGCCAACTTGTCCTCGTCGCCGTCCTCCTTCAAATCCCCCGCGAAGGTGAAGGTCTCGATGTAATCGTAGCCATCCGGCCTCACATCGTAGATTGCGATGTTCTTGGCCCAACCGAAGTGTGCGTCCACGCGCTGCAGATCTTGTGTGGAAAATGCGACTTTCATGAATAGCTCCCTGTCAATATAATCAAAATGACGGCTCGGTAGCCGCTGCCGGCAACGGCCAACTGTCCGGATGGTTCTCATGGCCGGACGCAAGAAACATATTGCCGATCTCGAAGACCAGCCTCTGCGTGCCGCGATAACCCACCGACAACTGGTGCGCCGTGCCCAGCCTGTCGAACATCGGTATGCCCATCCGGTAAAACGGAATGGCAAGACGCTGTGCAGCCTGGCGCCCGTGCGAATGCGTGATCAGAAGATCGCAGCCCTTTGCGCGCTCTTCGAGATCTTCCAGATCGCCGATGAGCACTTCGCTTGCGGGAAGCCTGGCAAGCACGGGCGATTTGGTCGTAGTCACCAGTGCGCTCAACTCGCAACCCATTTCTGCAAGCCAGCTTGCGGCAGCAAAGAGCAGATCGGGCTCCGCGCCGATCGCGATCTTCTTCCCGCCGAAGAAAAAGTGCCCGTCCAGCATCGCATCCACGAGCTGGCTGCGCTGCCTTTGGTATTTCAATGGCACTAAGCTTCCCGAGATCGTGGACAGGGTCATCATCAGGCGGTCGCTCGCTTCCAGTCCGGTCAGCCTGTCGAACAGTTCATATCTGACGCCGGTCAAATTTTGCAGCGCCTCGGCCGAGCTTCTCATCTGTTCGCCGATCGCAATGGTCAAGATCGACGAGCCCATAGTTTTCACCTCGGCCAGCGTGGTGCCGCCCAGGGTGCACGGGCTGAAGTCGTCCGGAATATGCCCGTCCAGCGAACCCGAGATGTCCGGCAGGATCACCGCATTCAGTCCGAACGCCCCGATGATCTCGCGCAGCTCCTCGATGTCGCCCGAGGTCAAATGGCATCCGGCCAGCACGTTGATCTGCTTGTCGACGCGCACCGGAACCGTCCCGACCAGCGACGTTATCATCGCCTTTACCGCATTTGCCCATCCGTCCTGGAAAGCTCCGACATAATCCGGCGTCGAGGCGAACACCACCTGCGTGTCGCCAAGCTCGGGATGCTTCGCGCGCACCGCTTTAAGGTCCCCTGCGACATCCTCCCCCTTGGTCTCGGTAAGGCCCGTGGAGCAGATGCCGATCAGATCCGGATTCGCGCGCTTCTTGATGTTCACGATGGCCTGTTCTATCTGGTCCATGCCGCCCAGTATCGTGGTCGCCTCGTTCATCGCGGTGGTCTGCAGCGGTATCGCCTCGCGGAAATGCCGCACCAGCAGCACCAGGCCAAATCCCGTGCAGCCCTGCGAGCCATGCATCATCGGCATGCAGTTGTTCATCCCCATGTAGGCATAGCTTGCACCCAGAGGCTGGCTCATCTTGAGCGGATTCACAGTACAGGATTTTTTGGACTCGGCGACGCTTGCCATCTCAGTGCTCCCAGGGTGCGGGAATGCGCACCTGCTGCCAGACCGGGTTGTAGAGCGATTTGTCTATCTGCTTCACCAGCTCGACCATGCCCTCATAGCCCGCATATGCATAGTGGCGTTCCTGGTTGATGTCGAGCCACGGCATCTTTGCCTTCAGCGCGATGAACTGAGAACGCCCGCCTGATAGCATGATGTCCGCGCGCGCTTCCTTCAGCATGTTGTAAATCTCGCGCGGGGTCATGTCGTCGACCGCATGCGCATCCTCGGCCATCAGCTCCTTGATCCGCTCCTTGTCCTCTATCGTGGATTTCTTGGTGCTGGTGCCCACCACCTCCATCCCCACTTCCTGCAGTGCGGCGACCACTGACCAGGACTTCACGCCGCCCGTGATCAGGAGCACGCGCTTGGCCTTCAGCCGCGGCTTATAAGCCTTCATGCGCTCCCAGGCGCGCGCCTCCTCGCGCTTGATCAGCGCTTCGGTGCGGCCCAGCAATTCATCCGGCGCACCCTGCTTCACCAGCAGTCCTGAAATCTGGCGCAGCGATTCGGACATGTCGGACACGCCATAAAACGAGCCTTCGAAAAAAGGGATCGCATAGCGCTCTTCCATCTTGCGCGCGATGTTGATCATCGCCTTGGAGCAGACCATCATCGCCGCCTTTGCGCGGTGCGAATACGCGACCTCATTGTATTTCGCATCGCCGCTGATGCATGCCAGAAGGCGTATGCCGAGCTCATCCAGCAGCGGCTTGATCTGCCACAGTTCGCCGGACAGGTTATATTCGCCGATGATGTTGATGTCATAGGGCGTGGTATATTCCGGCTCTGCGGTACCGATCACGTAATCGAGCAGCGCCTCTCCGCCCAGCTTGTTGCCCAGGTTTTTGTTGCCGACGAAACCCGGCGCATTCACGGGAATGATGGGCTTGCCGAATTTCTGCGCTGCCGCCTTGCACACCGCCTCGATGTCGTCGCCGATCAGCGCGGTGACACAGGTCTGGTACACGAACACCGCGGGCGGATCGTACTTGTCTATGATTTCCCTGATCGAGCGGTACAATCGCTTCTCCCCGCCATAGATCACATCGAGCTCGTTGATGTCGGTGGTGAATCCGGTGCGGTAGAGCATGGAGCCGGAGGAATTCGCGCTGCGGTTGTCCCATGAGTTGCCTTCGCAGGCGATCGGTCCGTGCACCAGATGTGCCACGTCGGTCAGGGGCTGCAGCGCGATCTTTGCACCGTCGAACGCGCAACCGCCTGCCGCCGCACCCGGCACCAGTTGCTTCGTGCAGCCTTTCTTGCGTTCCTTCTCGCCCTTCGCCTGATTCTTGTCGCAACCGGGTTCGTCGAACACTTCCTGTATTTTCGCGCTGAGACCAGCCATCTCATTCTCTTTCGGATCGGGGACCCGGAAGATGCCGGACCTGCCCTCACCCGATGACGAGCAAACATCATGCCAATCTGCGCAACATCCGGTTCGTGCTGGGCCCTCACCCTTAGCCGCAGGACTACCCGGATGTCGCAAACCCTACAAAACTTACAAGCGATGTCGCCCGATGCAAATTGCCCTCGCGCAAGGAAGCACAGCCATTTTTTGCGGACGACGCGGCTGGAACGCTTATTGCTGCTTCCCATGAAAAGGCTCAACCGATGAACGAAGAGGACAAATCCATCGCCACAACAGGGCACAGCAGCAATCTGACCGGCGTGCCGGGCGGGTTGCTTTCCAGCGCAAGCTTCAGCGAATTTCCCATTTCCCTTTCGATACGCGGCGTGCGCGAGGCCCATGCCGATCTCTTCGACGAATTGAACCACTGCAGGACTCTTGACAAGGCGCGCACCGCATTCGTCCGCCACATGGATGTACTGTTTGCGCTCGGCCCGGAAAAAAAGCGCACGCGGCGCTTTCATGCCAGCTATCTGCAACTGCTGAAGGACTGGAGGGTGGATTCCAACGGACTTGCGGGCGCGGTGATGAAAGGCTGGGTGGAAAGCCGATTCGGGCTTTTCCCCACTTACCACAAGATGCCGATACGCCGTTTCAATTCTCCCGAATGGATCGCCTATGTCGAGGAGAAGATGTGCAGCCGCTTTAACAATAATACGATTTTCACACAGCTCGACCTGCTCTACGAGTTCAGCCAGTGGGTACTGCCGCGCTTCGTGGCTGTCGGCAAAAAGCATTTGACGCTGTACCGCGGCACCAACGATCTGCGCGACCAGCAACTGATTCTGAAGATCGATGACCGCACGGCCATCGTGCGCCTGAACAATCTGCTTTCGTTCACCTCGAACCGCAGCATCGCGGACGAGTTCGGCGACATCATCATCAAGGCCGAAGTGCCGACCGCTAAACTTTTGTTTTTCGACGACCTGGTCTTACCCCCGCTGCTTCGGGGCGAGTCCGAATACATCGTGATCGGCGGCGATTACCGCGTCGATCTGTCTTATTTTTAGGAGAGCACATGGATCATGAGCTGCTGCACGACCGCGCGCTCGCAGCCTATCTCGGGCTTGCAATCGGCGATGCGCTGGGTGCCACGGTCGAATTCATGCAGCCTCGCGAGATACGCTGCCAGTATGGCGTGCACAGGGACATCATCGGCGGCGGTTGGCTGAAACTCGAGGCAGGGCAGGTCACAGACGATACCGGGATGGCGCTGGCGCTGGGCCGCGCACTGGTTCAATCGGGAGGCTGGAATGCAAACGCGGTGGCCGACTCCTATGTGAACTGGTTAAAATCAAAGCCCGTGGACACCGGCAACACCTGCCGCCGCGGCATACAGCGCTACATGCAGGACGGCAGTCTCGCGGGTCCGCAAAGGGAGGGTGATGCCGGGAACGGCGCTGCGATGCGCAACCTGCCCCTGGTGCTGGCCACGCTGAACGACGAGGATTCATTCGTCGGATACACGCTCGCGCAAAGCCGCTTCACCCATCACCATCCGTTGTCCGATGCGGCAACCCTAACATTGGGCCGCATGCTGCGCGCAATCTTCAGCGGCGGCAAAATCAAGGAATGCCGCACGGTGGTCAATGCGCTGCTGAAAGAACATCCGCAATTCAGATTCACCCCATACCCCAAGCGCGCCTCGGCGTATATCGTGGACACCATGCAGACCGTGCTGCATCACTTCTTTACGACCGATGCGTTCGAGAGCCTTCTGATACAGACGGTGAATCAAGGGGAGGATGCAGACACCACGGGCGCGATCGCCGGCATGCTGGGCGGCGCCCTGTACGGCATGTCGTCCATCCCAAAGCGCTGGCTGGAAAAACTGGATCCCAAAGTGCTATCCGAGATAAAACTGCAAACAGAAGCGTTGCTGCGGCTGGCTTATCCTGGATAACCAGGATAAGCCAGCTTCTCAACGTTGACACAAGAGAAAACAATTTTTTCCCATCAACCTTTTTCTGACCCGCGGGGTGAAGCGATCCACGCGTTTATCGCCGCGAATATACGCTCAGAATGAGCGCGTGCATGGTGCAGTGTCGCGCCATTTCAAATTCAATGAACTGGCCGCTGGTGCAACTGCCTTCAGTCTATGTGACAGGCATGAAAGCATGCAGCTATTTCCAAGCTATCGTTCAGAAATCAAAAAACTGGAACATTTCACAGTGCAATTTTTATAATTTCTTTACATGTACCCCTTTATATTTTTCAAAATATTTAACACGTCATGACTACCATGTGAATCGTTTAATACACCTGTATGCATCCTGCTTAACGGATTGTGCAGGAACCTCCTTTATTCATCTCAAGAAAGGAAACATCATGTCGCACAGCAAATTACTGAACACCCTGATCCTCGCAGCACTGGCTGCACCCTGCATTGCCATGGCGGATGATGCTCCGGCAGCAGCGCCTACGCCTTCCGTGACCGCCAATGTGAGCCTGACGAGCAACTATCTGTATCGCGGCATTTCCCAGACAGGCGGCAAACCTGCACTGCAGGGCGGTTTCGACTATACCCATTCCAGCGGATTCTATGCAGGCGCATGGGGATCGAGCATCAGCTGGTTGGGAGATACTTATACGGCGACCGGCGGCATAGCGGGCGCCAACAATGCAGGGCTGGAACTGGATACCTATTTCGGTTTCAAGAACAGTTTTGCAACGGATTTCAACTATGACGTGGGCTTTTTGCGCTACAACTACCCCGGCACCTATGCTTCGCCCATGCCAGTTGGAATGGCAAAGGCTGACACCAACGAGGTTTACGGCCTGATCGGCTGGAAATGGATCTCCCTGAAGTACTCCTATAGCCTGGGCGACACGTTTGGCGTAGCTTCTGCACAAGGCACCGATTACATCGATCTGAGCGCCAACTACCCCATCCCCGACACCACCTATACGCTGGGCGCGCACTATGGCAGGCAGGATTACAAGGGACAATATGCAGGATCCGGCGCAACTTCGCTCAGCTATGACGATTACAGGCTCAGCATTGCCAAGGATCTGGGCAGCGGATTCAGCGGGAGCCTGACTTACAGCAAGACCAATGCCACCGCCGCCTACACCATCAACGGAATCAATCTGGGCAAGGGTACCGCGGTACTGGCCTTGAGCCGCACGTTCTAACGATATAACGGGCGAAAGCGATTTCGCCCTTATCAAGGAGGCAACCATGGATTTCTATTATCTCGCAGGCATCGTCCTGTTCTTTGTCCTGATGGCGGGACTCGCCATCGTTTGTGATCGACTCGGAGGCGCCAAATGAGCATTTTCCACATCGTCAGCGCTGTTGTTGCGGTCGCGCTGCTCATCTATCTGATCGCGGCACTGCTTAATCCGGAGGATTTTTCATGAACAACCATGCCTGGCTTATGTTGGGACTCTACCTGACCATTCTGTTGCTGACCGTTAAACCGCTCGGCGGCTATATCGCCAATGTGATGGAGGGGCGCGGTTTCGCGGCACGTCTCGGTGGCGGCTTCGAAGCCTTGCTCTATCGTCTGTGCGGCATCAAAAAAGATGAAGAAATGGGCTGGCTTAAATACGTTTTCGCCATCCTGATCTTCAATGTCCTCGGCGTGCTGGCCGTGTATGCCCTGCAGCGCCTGCAAATCTGGCTGCCGCTGAATCCCCAGGCCATGGGCAACGTGAGCACGGACTCATCCTTTAATACCGCCATCAGCTTCGCCACCAACACCAACTGGCAGGGCTACGCCGGCGAATCCACGATGAGTTACCTAACCCAGATGCTGGGACTGACGGTGCAGAACTTCTTCTCGGCCGCCACCGGCATCGTGGTTGTGATCGCGCTGATACGCGGTTTCGCCCGCCACACCGCCAAGACCATCGGCAACGCCTGGGTCGACCTCACGCGCATCACGCTCTACGTTCTGCTGCCGATCTCCCTGGTCTTCGCAATTTTCCTGGTGGGGCAGGGTGTGATCCAGAACTTCGACGGTTACAAGGATGTGACGACCCTCGAAATCACGAAGTACGACAACCCCAAGCTTGACGCCGCCGGTCAGCCGCTCAAGGACGACAAGGGTAACGCCGTCACCGAGCCTGCCACTACTCCGACACAGACACTCGCGATGGGCCCGGTTGCTTCACAGGAAGCAATCAAGATGCTGGGCACCAACGGCGGCGGTTTCTTCAATGCCAACTCGGCACACCCGTATGAAAATCCAACACCGCTGTCCAACTTCGTGCAGATGCTGTCTATCTTCCTGATCCCGGGCGCGCTGTGCTTCACCTTCGGCCGCATGGTCGGAGATACGCGCCAGGGCTGGGCCTTGCTTGCCGCGATGACACTGATGTTCGTCGTGATGGCCGTTGCCGCAATGCATTTCGAACAGCAGGGCAATCCGCAACTGGGCAAGCTCGGCGTCGACATGGTCGCCGGCAACATGGAAGGCAAGGAAACGCGTTTCGGCATCGCTGATACGGGCTTGTTTGCGACCATCACCACGCTGGCTTCGTGCGGTGCGGTGAATGCGATGCATGATTCCTTTATGCCGATGGGTGGGCTGGTGCCTATGGTGAACATGATGTTGGGCGAGGTGGTGTACGGCGGTGTCGGCAGCGGGCTGTACGGCATGCTGGTGTTCGCGATCATGGCGGTGTTCATCGCGGGCCTGATGATAGGCCGCACGCCGGAATACCTGGGCAAGAAAATCGAAGCCTACGAGATGAAGATGGTGTCCATCGCCATCCTCGTCACACCGCTACTCGTTCTGGCCGGTACCGCCATCGCTGTGATGGCCGCGGACGGTATCGCCGGCATCGCCAACCCGGGCGCCCACGGCTTTTCGGAAATCCTTTACGCCTTTACTTCTGCCGCCAACAACAACGGCAGCGCCTTCGCCGGACTCTCGGCCAATACGCCCTTCTACAACGTCATGACGGCCATCGCCATGTGGTTCGGCCGCTTCGGTGTCATCGTGGCAGTGCTGGCCCTGGCCGGTGGGCTGGCAGCGAAAAAGCGCATTGCCACAACCTCCGGCACGATGCCGACGCACGGGCCTTTGTTTGTCACCTTGCTGATCGGTACTGTCCTGTTGGTGGGTGCGCTGAATTATGTTCCTGCGTTAGCACTCGGCCCGGTGATCGAGCATCTCATGCTGTTCACCACTCATTGAGTTCAAGGAGAAAATAATGACTCATAAGAAACTCGCAATGTTCGACCCGGTGTTGGTAAAACCGGCCATTCTGGACGCTTTCAAGAAACTTAGCCCGCGCGTGCAATGGCACAATCCGGTAATGTTTGTCGTGTATGTAGGCAGCATCCTGACAACTGCGCTATGGATACAGGCGCTGGGGGGTGCAGGAGAAGCTCCATCCGGTTTCATTTTCGCCGTAACGCTGTGGTTATGGTTCACTGTGCTGTTTGCCAATTTTGCAGAAGCGCTCGCCGAAGGCCGCAGCAAGGCTCAGGCAGCTTCTTTGCGCGGCCTGAAAAAGGAGATGTTGGCGAAGAAGTTGAAACAACCCAATGCATCCGCCGAGTGGATCTCCGTCCCCGCTACCGAGCTGCGCAAAGGCGACGTGGTGATGGTGCATGTCGGCGATACTATCCCCGCCGACGGCGAAGTGATTGAGGGCGTGGCCTCGGTGGACGAGTCCGCCATCACTGGCGAATCCGCGCCGGTGATCCGTGAGTCCGGCGGCGATTTCTCCGCCGTCACCGGCGGCACGCGCGTGCTGTCCGACTGGATCATGGTGCGCGTGACTGTGAATCCCGGAGAGACCTTCGTCGACCGTATGATCGCCATGGTCGAAAATGCCAAGCGCCAGAAGACACCGAACGAGATCGCGCTGACCATCCTGCTGGTGGCGCTGACCATCGTCTTCCTGGTCGTCACGGTCACACTGCTGCCCTACTCAATGTTCAGTGTTGATGTGGCAAAAGCGGGAACGCCGATAACCATTACCACGCTTATCGCTCTGCTGGTCTGTCTGATCCCGACCACTATCGCCGGTCTGCTCTCCGCTATCGGTGTGGCCGGCATGAGCCGCATGATGCAGGCCAACGTCATCGCAACGAGCGGCCGTGCCGTGGAAGCGGCGGGCGACGTGGACGTGCTGCTGCTGGACAAGACAGGCACCATTACACTCGGCAACCGCCAGGCCTCGGTCTTTCTCCCGGCCGAAGGGGTGACAGAAGCCGAGCTCGCCGACGCCGCCCAACTTGCATCGCTGGCGGACGAGACACCGGAAGGCCGCAGCATCGTCGTTCTCGCCAAGCAGAAATTCAATCTGCGCGAACGCGATATCCACGCGCTCAATGCCAGCTTCGTGCATTTCTCGGCGCACACCCGCATGAGCGGCGTCGACCTCGGCGAGCGTCAAATACGCAAGGGTGCGTCTGATTCCATCCGCCGCCATGTCGAATCTCTCGGCGGCAGCTTCCCCGCGTCGCTAACTACCATTGTCGAAGAAGTATCGCGTCGTGGCAGCACGCCGCTGGTGGTGGCCGACGGAGCGAAAGTGCTCGGCGTCGTCGAACTCAAGGACATCGTCAAGGGTGGCATCAAGGAGCGCTTCGCCGAACTGCGCCGCATGGGTATCAAGACGGTAATGATCACCGGCGACAACCGCCTCACCGCTGCGGCCATCGCCGCCGAAGCGGGCGTCGACGACTTCCTTGCCGAAGCCACGCCGGAAGCCAAGCTGGCCCTGATCCGCCAGCATCAGTCGGAAGGCCGTCTGGTGGCAATGACCGGCGACGGCACCAACGATGCACCTGCATTGGCACAGGCTGATGTGGCAGTAGCCATGAACACCGGCACGCAGGCGGCAAAGGAGGCGGGCAACATGGTCGACCTCGACTCCAATCCGACCAAACTGATCGAGATCGTCGAGACTGGCAAGCAGATGCTGATGACGCGCGGCTCGCTGACCACCTTCAGCATCGCCAACG
>VFSW01003031.1_pt1 | contig 25183 bp, 19 predicted proteins | sample 5358111 | NCBI WGS metagenome assembly VFSW01 (sample SAMN11554181, study PRJNA540505) | mine drainage metagenome | isolation source: sediment from site ElyBrook_90M | place: USA: Ely Copper Mine, Vershire, VT | collected 2017
GTTCAATCATGCTTTGTGACCATACATCCCACATTGCATATTGATAGGGTCTAAGGTGTAAATCATTTTTTAAATGATTAATGGCACCCTCTAGTGAATCGGGATTTGTTGGCTGACTAAAAATGGATTGATTAACTGTTTCTGCCCGTGCGGAAAAACTTAAAGCTAAAAATAGTGATACTAAAAGAGAAGTAATTATTTTATACATGATTATTAACCTCAATAGATTAAACTCATTCCAATAGATCAATTAATTTAATTTTTGTTCCTGAGTTTCAAGATTAAATTGAATATTTATTTGGTTTTTAACCTGCAGGGCTCCCCCTAAAACGGCAAATGGTTTGATGCCAAACTGAGTCTGAGAAAGGGTAGTCTGTCCTGTTATAAAAGTATGGTGAGAATCCTGCCTAATATGGTAAGAAATGATCTTGCGACGGGTAACGCCATGCAGGGTAATCAATAGACCCACATAACCTTTTTGGCCAGTCAATGTTTGAACATGTATTTTTACATAGGGGTATTGATCGGCAAACAACACTTTATTTAACATATTATTTCGTGTCCCCTCAATGGCTAACTGAGAAATCCCCAAAGGTAAATGCATCCTTGCTCTATAGACATCTTCATCCACGGCCATTTTTTTTAAACTAAAACCAAAGTCACCTACCCCCTTAGTCTCATTGATGGCCCCTGCCAAGTCGTGAACCACCACTACGTGATCGTGCCCTAAACGAGCAAGAGCGCCTTCTTTGAAGACACTCACTACTATAAAGGAGTGCTGGGTATTGACCCATAACACTTTATCCCCTGCCCTTTGCCATTGCTGGTAAGGTACAGAATTAAAAGCGTTCAGCGAACTTCTATTAGCCAGTTGTTGCTCTGAAACACTGTGCTGCGACAGTGAAGAACAGGCAGTCAGAAATAATGTACTAAGCAGCATCAAATAGCGCATCAATGTTCTCCAAAAATTTAGCGTATGATATAAAAGTTACCACATAACTTACAGAAAAGATGCCCAATACCATGCATGACAACAACCATTACGAAGAAAAGCTGCAAGCCTTACAGATTGAATTGGTTAAATTTCAACGTCATCTCATCAAAAGTAATGAAAAAATATTGGTTATCCTTGAGGGGCGAGATGCCGCCGGTAAAGATGGGGCCATCAAACGAATCACTGAACACTTAAGTCCGCGTGATACCCGAGTAGTGGCTCTATCTAAGCCCTCTGATCGGGAAGAAAAACAGTGGTATTTTCAGCGTTACGTAACCCACCTTCCAGGCCCTGCGGAGTTTGTTCTCTTTAATCGAAGTTGGTATAACCGCGCTGGAGTTGAACCTGTCATGGGTTTTTGTACCCATCACCAACATGAGGAGTTTCTCAATACGGTACCAGCCTTTGAAGATATGCTAGTTCGCTCAGGTATATGCTTATTAAAGTACTATCTTAATATTTCAAGGGATGAACAGCAACGCAGATTGCTCGAGCGCCACAATAATCCTCTCAAGCAATGGAAGGTGAGCTCCATCGACGAGACGGCAGTGAGCAAATGGAAAGAATACAGTGAAGCCCGAGATAGTATGCTTGCTCGTACCCATCATCAATCAGCCCCTTGGACGGTAATTGACTCTGATGACAAAAAAAGTGCCCGTCTAAACCTCATTCGCCACATTCTAAAGAACTTAGACTACCCTGAAAAAAAACACCACTTACTCTTAACTGATCCCTTAATTGTCCGTGAGTGGGCTATTGGAGAGAGCTTACAGCTAAAAAGTTAACCGGCTTTTTCTTGATTGCGCGAGGTCAACCAACCAATAAATGAAAGCAATGATAAGCCTCCACCAATTAAAAGAATGCCTATAATTTCAAGATATTTAAAGGTTTCATTTAAAATCAAACGGGAAGACAAAATAGCAATGACAGGCGTACCCAGTACAGACAAACTTGCCTCCCAAGCTGGAACACGATCTAAAATATAAATCCATAGCCACCAACATAATCCTGTACTGGTCACGGACATAAAAACCAGCAGATAAATATAGTGAAAGGACCATTGCGTAGTCCCCTCAGGCACCCATAACGCAAGCATGGTGAGAGGTAAGGCACCCACCACCATTTGCCAAGTGGTTAAATTTACCAAGTCAACCCGACTTTTCTGGCGCAATAATTTAACCTGTATCGTGCCCACTGACCAGCACATAGCGGCCACTATGCCCAATACCTTACTCAAGGCCGAAGCTTGCATATTCCACGGCTCAATAATAAAAATGAGTCCCACTAGGGTGAGAATGGCAGCTAGCCATTGTGCACCTTTGATCATTTCACCTAAAAAAATACGCGCCAACACCAAAGTCCAAATGGGCATGGTAAAAATTAACACTGAGGTTTTTCCCGGTCCTCCCTCAACCAAAGCCCAAGTTTGAAAGGCCATAAAGCCCGCCACTTGTACCAAACCAATGAGAATTGTCGCTCGCGGTTCAGCGCAGCCGATTGGACGGCCAGTTAATTTTAATAAAACAAATAAAGCCAATGCCCCACCAATACAGCGTTGTGCAGCAAAAGCGAAGGGAGGAGCCATACTCAAGGCTTCCTTAGCGAGTACCCAAGTGTAACCCCAGATACTAGACAGGACTATTAACGCCACAATGGGAAACCAAGAACGCTGAGTCATTATTAATCGCTTTAAAAAATCAATGATTTTAACATCTTCCCCCCAATGTAATGTCATCAAGCTGTAACAATACTTTGGAATTATAGTAAAAATTATTAGAGAAAATTATGCCTACACAAGCACCCATATTAAATGGCTTTGAAAGCCAAACCACCACTCTTAATCCTGACATCGCCCCTAATGGGGAGCGCTATGACACGGATGATGACTCCCTTGATGATATGTACGCTATTCCCGATACGGAGTTAGATGATTTTTCACGCGGCGGCAAGTAATTGCTTTTTTTACATCTGGAGCCGTAGTGTAAACTTTTCTTCATACATGCTGGGCAACGATAAGTACCCACCCTCTTCAATCCTACTACAAATATACTGCGACATACACGGCAACTCTGTCCCTTAATTTGTTCTGAATCAATGAGTTTAATTAACCACCAAGCTCGGTCAAAGCTTAAGGTCTTTTTTAAACCAGTGCTGTTCCAATTTGAGTACCATAATTGGTAAGCCAATAATAAAGTCGCAGCACGCACAGGTTGATGATGTTCATTAACACTCATGTAGTACTGTAAAAAAAGTGAAGACTGTAAATGATTGAGACCAATGAGATACCATTCAACAGAGGAAGGAATGGGACCGCGCGCCGGAGCCTCTCCGGTACTGTCTACATAAAATTTACGTAACAGCCATGGTGAGAGCTGAGTTAATTCACTCACAATAGGAACTCGCGCTCCCACTAAAAACAACTGCTGGGCAGAATGATACCGTTCCAACTCTGTATGTAACTCGCGACTAGTAGCCATTGCGCATTTCCTTCTCGCCAATTAACATGGCTTGAGCTAGAGCCACCTGTTCACCACTGGCATAATGACTTAATTCTTGCCATACGCGGGGATTTCGCCAACGAAGCCCTACCAATAATACGGGGGTTGACACTAATTGACGTATTTCTTTAACCGATAGTGTTAACAGAGTTTGAGCCACCGCCTTTTGAATACCCAGTTCATACAACGCCCGATTATAATTATCTCTTAGCATTTCACGAGCAAGACCCAACATTTCTGAATTTAAATCAACCATCGAACGCTCATAACCATCCATCATTCTCTCCCTCAAATATTTATGGTCAAAAGACTATAACAACAGATATTTAGGAAGAGAAGGTCTTAAAAAAACCTTAATAAATAGAATAACTGCAACAGATGATGCCTAGGGGAAAGCCGAGGATATCCTAGGAACAATGTCACTAAAAGTGACGACAATGATCCTAGGGTTAGTGAGACACATTATGACAAATTAAATCTTTGGTAAGGTTACTCCTCGCTGACCTTGGTACTTCCCACCTCGATCTTTGTAGGAGGTTTCACATACTTCATCTGATTCAAAAAAGAGTACCTGAGCCACGCCCTCATTAGCATAAATTTTAGCGGGCAATGGGGTCGTATTAGAAAACTCAAGTGTCACATAGCCCTCCCACTCCGGCTCAAAGGGCGTTACATTCACAATAATGCCGCATCGCGCATAAGTGGATTTACCTAGACATACCGTGAGAACATTACGCGGAATTCTAAAATACTCAACCGTTCTGGCAAGGGCAAAAGAATTAGGTGGAATAATACAAACCGGCGCTTTCACATCCACAAAAGAATTGGCATCAAAGTTTTTAGGATCAACAATAGTAGAATTAATATTGGTGAACAGCTTAAACTCATCGGAGCAGCGAATATCGTAGCCATAGCTTGAGGTACCATAAGATACAATTCTCTGGCCATTATGTTCTTTCACCTGGGCGGGTTCAAAAGGCTCAATCATGCCATACTCGCTCGCCATACGTTTAATCCAACGATCTGATTTTATACTCATCTCGCAATACTCGCCTTAGGTCTTTTGAATCACGATTTTAGGAAACCTGGTTGTCCTGTCCTCAGTTTTTTGCGCTATTTTAATAGCTACTTTTCTGGCAATAGCACGATAGTGGTTAGCAATATCGCCCTCAGGATCTGCCACCATAGAGGGTTTTCCCGCATCGGTTTGCTGACGAATACGAATATCTAAGGGTAAAGCGCCCAACAATTCAGTACCAAAATCTTTCACCATTTTAGCTGCTCCCCCCGCACCAAAAATGGATTCCTCATGACCGCATTGACTGCAGCGATGAGTACTCATGTTCTCCACCACACCAAAGATAGGGACGCCCACCTTTTCAAACATCCGGTAACCCTTGCGTGCATCCAGTAGTGCGATATCCTGCGGCGTGGTAACAATCACCGCACCGGTCACCGGTACCTTTTGAGCTAAGGTGAGTTGTACATCACCTGTACCAGGTGGCATATCCACAATTAAATAATCCACATTATTCCAAGCCGTATCGCGAATTAATTGCTCTAGGGCTTGGGTGACCATAGGGCCACGCCACACCATGGGTTGATCAGGGTCGATCAAATAGCCCACTGACATGGTCTGCAGTCCATAATTCATCAATGGACGCATACGCCGACCATCCTCGCTGGTGGTGGGCTTGTCATCAATACCTAGCATGGTAGGCTGCGATGGGCCATAAATATCCGCATCCAATATAGCTACCTGCGCCCCTTCATCTTGCAAAGCCAGTGCCAAGTTCACTGCTGTAGTGGATTTTCCCACGCCACCTTTACCTGAAGCGATAGCAATAATATTTTTAATTCCCTCCAAGGGCTTTAATGCTCCTTGCACAGTATGGGTAGCAATCTTCCAAGTTACCGTCACGGCGGGGGTGGGCAACGATTCCAGGGTTCTCAATGCCCCGACTACCAATTGGGTGAGCTCCTTGGACAAATGTTTTGCTGGATAACCTACTTCTAAGTGAACAGTCAGCGTACCCTCACCGAAGTTAACACTTTTTAAAGCTTTTTCTTGGCCAAAAGTTTTTAATGTAAAGGGATCTGTTAAACCATTTAATAATGCTTCAATACGTTGCGTATCCATAGAGCCATACCTAAAATTCATTAATAAAAAAAACTATTATAGTCCCTATATGGAAAATGGTCAGGACCTTGTTACACTATAGGATTAATTATCTGCAAGAGTTAATATTTTATGCCAAGAACAATGATTGTAACCAGCGCTCTTCCCTATGCTAATGGCAGCATTCATCTAGGCCATATGGTGGAGCATATACAAACGGATATATGGGTGCGCCATCAGCGCATGAATGGTCATACCGTTCATTATCTTTGCGCCGATGATACCCACGGCACTCCGGTGATGCTGGCGGCCAATCAACTAGGCATTTCTCCAGAGCAAATGATTGAGAAAGCTCGGCAAGAACACATGAAAGACTTTACTGGTTTTTTAATCGATCATGACTTGTATTACAGCACCCATACCCCAGAAACCGAAGCTTTTGCAAAGGATATTTATTTAACCTTGAAACAAGCAGGACTTATTGATGTTAAGCCTATTGAGCAACTCTTTGATCCTGAAAAGGAAATGTTTTTGCCCGATCGCTTTATTAAAGGCGAATGCCCACGTTGTCATGCCAAAGACCAATATGGAGACAATTGTGAAGTCTGTGGCGCTTCCTACAGCCCCACGGAATTAATTCAACCTGTATCCGCCATTTCAGGGGCTACCCCCATTAAAAAAACATCGGAGCATTATTTCTTTAAACTCAAGGAATGCGAGAGCTTTCTCAGACAATGGACGCGCTCTGGCACCATCCCAGAGGAAGCAGCTAACAAACTCGAGGAGTGGTTTAAGAGCGGGCTCACTGATTGGGATATTTCGCGAGACAAGCCCTATTTTGGCTTTGAAATCCCCGATGCACCCGGTAAATATTTTTATGTATGGTTAGATGCTCCCATTGGTTATATTGGTACGTTTAAAAAATTTGCCGATACCAAAGGGTTGCCCTTTTGGGATTATTGGAAGGCAGACTCCACCACCGAGCTCTATCATTTTATTGGTAAAGATATCCTCTACTTTCACTCTCTGTTTTGGCCGGCCATGCTCCATGCTGCCAATCTGCGCACTCCCACGCGCTTATTTGTGCACGGTTTTCTCACGGTCAATGGACAAAAAATGTCTAAAAGTCGTGGTTCCTTCATTACTGCTCAAAGCTATTTAAAACATTTAAACCCCGAGTCTTTACGCTACTATTTTGCCGCCAAAATGAACAGTTCCATGGACGATATCGATCTGAATTTAGACGACTTCATGAACCGAGTAAACAGTGATCTGGTTGGTAAGTTTATTAATATTGCTAGTCGTACATCTGGTTTTATCACCAAACGCTTTAATGGTAAATTAGCCACTGGTTTTGATGAATTAGCACTGCCCATTATTGATCGTTTTTATACAGAAGCCTTAACGATTAAGACATTATTCGAAGAGCGTGAATTCGCTAAAGCTATCAGAGAAATTATGGCCTTGGCAGACCTTGCCAATCAATACATTGACCAACAAAAGCCCTGGGAATTAGCTAAGGATCAAAAACATCTTAATCTACTGCATCAAGTTTGCACCTCATGCCTCGAAATGTTTCGTTGCTTAAGTATTTATTTAAAACCCGTACTGCCAAAACTCACTCAGCAGGTGGAAACTTTTCTGAAACTTTCACCGCTTATGTGGAAGCATTTAGATAAAAAATATGCCATCAATGCCTGTGATATTTTGCCTTACCATCATTTAATTTCTCGCATTGAAACAAAACAAATCGAAGAGTTACAAAGTGAAAGTAAAAGCAGTTTAATCGACAAAACCAATCAAGATCATCACTTTCCTCCTTTGTCGGAAACCATTGGTATCGATGACTTTAGTAAGATTGATTTACGGGTTGCTAAAATCATTGATGCTGTCACAATCCCTGAGGCCGATAAATTATTAAAACTAACTTTGGATTTAGGTTTTGAGCAACGTACGGTTTTCGCCGGCATCAAAAGTCAATATCAAAGTGAACAATTAGTGGGCAGACTAACAGTGATGGTGGCAAATTTGAGCCCCAGAAAAATGCGTTTTGGTGAATCTCAAGGCATGGTGCTGGCTGCTGGCGATGGCAATACCATTTATCTCTTGAGTCCTGACAGTGGCGCTAAGCCTGGTATGAAAATCAAATAAGTCATTTATAGCGAATCACTAAGCGCCCTTCATTTAATGGACGTGCTAGGTGACTTAGACAAGTCTCTGATAAGGTGATTGATGGGAGACGAATCTCAGCACTAGCTAGTGGGTTGTTATAGCGCACTAAAACAGGCGTAGGACCTGGCTCAGATTCGCTTCTTAAGACTTTAATTAACTCTATGTCTTGACTCTCTGTGATTGTTATAATGAGTTCTTTGGCATAGAGTTGCCTTGCCTCGCTGACGGTATACACGGATTCAGCGGTAAGTCTTATACTCTGTGTGAAACCATCAAGAGTGGGTTTTCCGTGGATAATCAGAACCTGATCTTCCTTAAGAAGTGGCCGTGCCTCTTCGAAAATCTCATTGAAAAAAGTCACTTCCACACGGGCTGAAGCATCATCTAAGACCACAATCCCCATGCGTCCCCGACGGGTTTGCTGGATACGTGTACTCACTACAATTCCAGCCACTTTAACAAGTTCATTATGGGGTACAAGATCACTCAGTGAACGATCCACAAGTTGCGAGAGCTCTTGGCGATAAGAGCTAAAGGGATGGGCACTAAAATAAAAACCCAAGACGGCTTTCTCATAAGACAGTTGTTGATTGACAGGCCAAGGGGCGGACGCTTCTACAGCTAAGGAGTCCACGATCACACTTTCGTCCACCGCGCCAAATAAAGCACCTTGATGGCTATTGTTGGCCGCCTGTTCAGCCAGCTCAAAGGCAGGTTCAATGGCCTTAAATAAAGTAGAGCGCTCCTCCTTGGTGAAATCAAAGGCACCTGCTTTCACCAAGGCTTCCACTACACGGCGGTTCACTATACGTTTATCAGTTCTTAAACAAAAATCCAGCAGACTCGTGAAGACCCCTCCCTCATGTCTAGCGCGTTCAATTTCAATGGCTGCAGACTCTCCAGTCCCCTTGATGGAACCCAAACCATAGCGTATCTGTTTTTTGTTGATGGGGATAAAACGATAAACAGAATGGTTTACATCAGGCGGCAATATGTCCAAGGAATTAGCCTTGGCATCCTCCACAAAGACGGAAACTTTATCCGTATCATCCAAGTCGCCGGAGAGTGTTGCCGCCATGAATGCTGCAGTATGATGAGCCTTTAACCAGGCTGTCTGATAGGAAATCAAAGCATAGGCAGCAGAGTGCGATTTATTAAAACCGTATTCTGCAAACTTTTCCATTAAGTCAAACAGTTGTGTGGCAAGCTTAATGGAAATACCCCGAACACTGGCTCCTTCAATAAACTGGCTGCGTTGTTTTGCCATCTCCTCCGGCAACTTTTTACCCATTGCACGGCGTAATAAATCCGCCGCACCCAGAGTATAACCAGCGAGAACCTGAGCTATTTGCATCACCTGCTCTTGGTAAACAATGACCCCATAGGTGGGGGTTAGAACGGGCTCGAGCAGTTGATGGAAATAATCCACCTTAGCCTTACCTTGTTTACGATTAATAAAGTCATCCACCATACCTGATTGAAGGGGCCCGGGACGGTTGAGCGCCATCAAGGCAATAATGTCCTCAAACTGATCTGGTTGCAGACGTTTTTCTAAGTCCTTTGCAGTTCTAGATTCCTGCTGAAATACCGCTGTAGTGTTGCCTGAGCCAAAGAGTTGATAGGTAGCTGGATCGTCTAAAGGAATTTGATCGATCTTAAGATGCTTTTCTTCATCATTCTCTGCTATAAGATGAATAAAGCGCTCTGCCCAATCTAAAATAGTTAAGGTACGCAAACCCAAAAAGTCAAATTTAACCAGACCGACTTTTTCCACATCATCCTTATCAAACTGACTGACCACAGCCTGTGAGCCCTCCGCCGCATAGAGCGGAGTGAAGTCAGTCAGTTTGCCTGGAGCAATTAATACTCCCCCAGCATGCATCCCTACATTACGAGTAATTCCCTCAAGGATGCCTCCTAAGGTTAATACCTCGGCCACTTCCTCTTCCTCTTTAGCTCTTTGTAACAACTGTGGTTCTTGGACTTTGGCTTTCTCTAGGGTCATACCAATTTCAAAAGGAATCAATTTGGCCAATTGATCCACAAAGCCGTAGGGTAAATCCAATACTCGGCCCACATCCCTGATCACAGCCTTAGCTGCCATGGTTCCGAAAGTGACAATTTGTGAGACGCATTGAGGGCCATACTTATGCCGTACATATTCAATCACCCGATCTCGTCCATCTTGACAAAAGTCCACATCAAAATCCGGCATAGAAACCCGTTCTGGATTTAAGAAGCGCTCAAACAGAAGGTCATAACGCAAGGGATCCAAGTCGGTAATACTTAAACAATAGGCCACTAGTGAGCCTGCCCCAGAGCCGCGCCCTGGACCAACTGGCACACCATTATTTTTTGCCCAATTAATAAAATCAGCCACAATCAAGAAGTAACCGGAGAACCCCATTTGGATAATGGTATTTAGCTCAAACTCCAGACGTGCTTGATAGGTAGCATATTCTTTATCGCGCAGTACAACGTCTGGATAGAGTTTTTCTAATCGCAAGGCTAAACCTTGTTGGGATAGGGTGATCAAATACTCATCTAAAGTCATGCCAGGCGGCGTAGGGAAATCTGGTAGTTTGGGTTTCCCAAGGGTCAACTCTAAGTTACAACGCTTAGCAATTTCAACACTGTTAATGAGTGCTTGGGGAACATCACTAAATAATGCGTTCATTTGCGCTTGAGTTTTAAAGTGTTGCTCACGAGTAAATTCATTGGGACGCTTGGGATCTGCTAGCAGATATCCTCCAGCAATGCATACCCTGGCTTCATGGGCCTTATAATCCTCAGGCATTAAAAACTGAATCGTTTGGGTGGCCACCAGGGCCACTTCCAACATAATAGCCAAATCAATAGTCTGCTCTACCCAAAGCTTTTCTTGCGATCGCCCTACTCGGCTAATTTCTAAATAGAAATTATCACCAAAGTGTTTTTGCCAACGCCGTACACGCTCCGCGGCAAGGGTATTGTTTCCTTGTAATAAGGCCTGACCAATATCCCCCTTCTCGCCCCCTGACAAAATAATGAGCCCTTCACTCTCTTGCTCAAGCCATGAGCGCTCAATGAGGGCCACACCCTGCTCTTGGCCGTTTAAATAAGAACGGGTTAAGAGCTCGCAGAGTGTATGGTAGCCTTGGTGGTTTTTAACTAATACCACCACTTTAAAAGGTTGATCATTCTCTTCATCAGAGCGAATAGTGATCTCACAGCCAATAATGGGTTTAATGCCCTTTGCTCGAGCCTGCGTATAGAACTTGATGAGTCCAAATAAATTATTATTGTCCGTAATGGCCATGGCCACCATTTGATCATCCACCGCCGCCTTTAATATATCGCTGATGCGCACAATACCATCGGTAATCGAGTACTCGCTATGGAGCCGAAGATGAACAAAAGGAAGAAGAGAATGGCTATCAGACATAGGGACTATGACTAACCCCGTTTGTCATGAAAAAAAGATTTTAATAACTGGCTTGCCTCCGCCGCCATCACTCCCCCTTGACACAGCGTGTGATGATTAAGTTTTGGCTGAGCAAAGAGATTGACCACTCCTCCACAGGCGCCTGTTTTAGGGTCCGTGGCAGCAAACACTACACGAGGTAAACGAGCTTGAAGAATAGCTCCTGCACACATGCTGCAAGGCTCTAAGGTCACATATAAAGTGCAATCAATTAGGCGATAATTTTTAAGTAGGGCACCGCCCTGACGTAAAACTTGAATCTCAGCATGGGCACTGGGGTCGTGAAAAGCAATTGGCTGATTGTACCCTTGAGTAATGATGGTGTTATCGCGCACCAGTACGGCTCCCACAGGCACTTCACCCTGTTCTTTCGCTAACCGCGCTTGATAAAGAGCATGGTTCATAAAAAACATATCTTGAGTAGTACCGTGCTCAGTCATGAATGGAGGGAGTTTGAACTAAACTTTATTTATTAATTAACTTTTTAAGTTTAACATGCCCTATGCACTCCTAAATACACTCAAGCACAAAATTTTTTTAATTTATTAAACATCAATGGCTTGTTGTGAACCTATTTTTTTTCTCAATTCATACTTTTGTATTTTACCCGTTGAGGTTTTGGGGATACTATCAAAAATGATGGTTTTGGGTACTTTAAAACCAGCGAGATGCTGACGGCAATGATGCATTAACTCCTCAGGGGAGATTCCCACTCCGGCTTTCACCTCCACAAATGCACAGGGTACCTCCCCCCACTTTTGATCAGGCTTCGCCACCACAGCCGCTGCCAATACGGCAGGATGGCGATAAAGTACATCCTCAATTTCTATGGAGGAAATATTTTCCCCGCCTGAAATAATAATATCTTTGCTACGGTCTTTAATTTTAACGTACCCATCAGGATTAACCACAGCCAAATCACCCGTATGAAACCATCCTCCAGCGAAGGAGGCTTGTGTGACCTGTTGGTTTTTAAGATAACCCTTCATAGTAATGTTGCCACGAAACATAATCTCACCCATGGTCTCCCCATCATGAGGAACGGCTATTAAGGTAACAGGATCTAGTACTTGAATGGCCTCTTGAAGATGGTAACGCACTCCCTGCCGGGCGTTTTTTGCCGCTCTCTCGCCCACAGGCAAACTTTGCCAATGCTGATGCTTAACACATACCGCCGCGGGACCATAGGTTTCTGTTAACCCATATACATGGGTTAAATCTATCCCCATGGCCTCCATCCCTTCAATCATCGAAGCCGGTGGCGCAGCGCCGGCTACCATGGCCTTTATATAATTTGGTAATTCCTCTTTTAATCGTGAATCTGCATTAATTAGCATACTGTGCACAATGGGAGCAGCACAATAGTGGGTGACCTTCTCAGTTTTCATGAGGCGCAATATCTCACTGGCCTCTATACGTCGCAAACAAACATTCACTCCAGCCCGCGCAGCCAGGGTCCAAGGAAAACACCAGCCGTTACAGTGAAACATGGGGAGCGTCCACAGATAGATGGGATGCTTGGGCATATCCCATTCCAAAATATTTGACACAGCGTTAAGCGCTGCACCACGATGGTGATAAACCACCCCTTTAGGATTACCGGTGGTGCCGGAGGTATAATTCAAACAAATAGCATCCCACTCGTCCCCTGGCAGTTGCCAATCAAATTGAGGGTCTCCTAAGGCTAAAAAATCCTCATATTCAACGGCTCCTAAACCTCTCTTATCCCCAGTAAAGGCATTGTCCGCCACATCAATAATAATCAGCTTTTCGCTTGCAAAACCATACTTTTGTTGAGCTATCTCTAAGGCTTCTGTTACTGTGTTGGCATATTCATGATCTAGAAATAAAAGCTTAGCCTGTCCATGTTGTAAAATAAAAGCGATGGTCTCAGGCTCAAGTCGTGTATTAATGGTATTTAATACAGCCCCAGCCATGGGAACACCAAAATGAGCTTCCACCATAGCCGGAATATTAGGCAGCAGTGCAGCCACCGTGTCTCCCTGTTGAACTCCATAACCAATTAGGGCGCTGGCCAGCGCTCTTGTACGTTGGTAGGTTTCTCTCCAAGTACGCCTCAGCTCACCATAAACAATTGCCTCTTGCTGAGGATAAATCTCTGCGCTACGTTCGATAAAGGATAAGGGTGACAAAGGGACGAAATTCGCTTGGTTTTTCTCCAGCCCGTGCGTGTACATGATGGATCCTCCCAACACTTTATTAATTTTTTATTACTATATATTTTTTTACTCTATTCTATAATTAATTATCAATCTGTTAACGGAGTTTTCTAAAAAACACCTATGTATAATTGGTTTACCGAAGGAGCCCAAGATTACGCCGCCTATCGCCCTCATTACCCAGAGCCAGTAGCACAATATTTAGCCTCCCTCCCTGCACAAAGATTTGTCGCAGTGGATGTAGGTTGCGGTAGCGGTCAATTTACCCAGCACTTAAAACAATACTTTGCTCTGACATTGGGTCTTGACCCCAGTTTTGAGCAACTTCAGGAAGCCTTTAAAACAAAGGGGATTTTTTATCATAATGCCCGAGCGGAACAATTACCCCTTAAGAATCAATCCGTGGATTTAATCAGTGCAGCTCAAGCGGCTCATTGGTTTGATTTAGATGTCTTTTACAAAGAGGTTAAGCGTGTACTAAAACCTGAAGCGGTGATTGCACTCATCAGTTATGGTGTACTAGAAATTAATTCGTCCGAGATCAATCAACGTGTTAAAGACTTTTATTATCATGACATGTCTTCCTATTGGCCAGCACAAAGAAAGCTTGTTGCTGAAGGGTATCAAACTATTCCCTTCCCCTTCAATGAAGTTAAAACGCCCTACTTTACGATGACTCTACAATGGGATTTGAACCAATTAATTGGCTATATTTTAACTTGGTCAGCCTGTAAACAGGCCCGTCTTCACCAACACAATGGGCTCCACCACTTTTTTCAAGAACTCACAGAGCTTTGGATTGACCCATCAGTACAATACTCAATTAGTTGGCCAGTACGTATTCGAGCAGGAAGGTTAATTGAATAAGATTCAACACAATACTCATCAATCACCAAATAGGTAATGATCACCGTTAAGTTGACAATATCGTCATAAGCCTTAATCCACGAAATTTTCAGATACGTTTAAACGGTTACTTATCATCGCAAGGAATAAGGTCTGTAACCTGAGGTTTAGTCGTGTGCTTGCGGTGTTTGGTCAGACTGCACCGCTAGGCGCAGGCCCATTGCTTTGAGAATGGCAGACAGGCTGCTAAGTACAGGATTCCCTTCTGGTGACAAGGTGCGGTAAAGTTGTGTCCTGCTCAAGTGAGCAGTTCCAGCTACGGTTTGCACTCCGCCAAAGGTTTTCGTCATTTTCTGGATCTTAATCGCAACCTTTTCCACTATCCCTGAGACACTAATCTTCAAAGTCTGAGGTATCACGTACCGCACCCTTATCAGCAGAAGTCGCAAATTTGGCATACACTTTGAGAGCAGTAGAGACTTTACGAGGTCTAGGTTTCACTGGCTTCCATCCCAACTGATTTTGTTCAATACGGCGTTGGTTTAATTCATCATCACTTACTAAAACATGAATACTACGCTGAGGGATATCGATACGAATTCGATCGCCATTTCTAACCAAACCAATTGCTCCACCTGCGGCTGCCTCAGGGGAACAATGTCCAATAGACAATCCTGATGTACCTCCGGAAAAACGTCCGTCGGTAAGTAATGCGCAGGCTTTACCTAATCCTTTTGATTTTATATAACTTGTTGGGTAAAGCATCTCTTGCATGCCAGGCCCACCCTTGGGTCCTTCATAACGAACCACCACAACATCACCTGCTTTCACTTTATCATTTAAAATATTTTCAACTGCCTCTTCTTGCGATTCCACAACATGTGCAGGGCCTTCAAATACGAGCAAACTGTCATCAACACCAGCGGTTTTTACTACACAGCCATCAAGAGCAATATTGCCACGTAATACCGCCAATCCCCCTTCACTACTAAAAGCATGCTCAACAGAACGGATACATCCTTGAGCACGATCGGTATCAAGAACAGGCCAGCGAGTATTTTGACTAAAAGCAACTTGACTTGGGATGCCAGCAGGTCCAGCTTTATAAAAGGTTTGTACTGCCTCTGATACATGCCCCATGATATCCCACTCTTTTAATGCTTCCCCCATGGTTGTTGCATGGATCGTTGGCACATCAGTATGTAATTTTCCGGCACGGTTGAGTTCAGCCAATATAGCCATAATCCCACCTGCTCGATGTACATCTTCTATATGGTATTTATTGGTATTAGGCGCCACCTTACAAAGTTGTGGGACCACTCTAGACATACGATCAATATCTGCCATGGTAAATGGAATTTGTGCTTCTTGAGCAATGGCCAGCAAATGTAAAATGGTATTAGTAGAACCACCCATAGCGATATCTAGTGCAATAGCGTTTTCAAACGCCTTAAATCCAATTGATCGTGGAAGAACTGTATTATCTTCTTGTTCATAGTAACGCTTAGCGAGTTCTACAATATGCTGCCCCGCTCTATTGAAAAGTTGTTCACGGTCAGCATGGGTAGCAACCACCGTCCCATTTCCAGGGAAAGATAATCCCAACGCTTCTGTGAGACAGTTCATTGAATTAGCAGTGAACATACCAGAACATGATCCACAAGTTGGACAGGCAGAGCGCTCCACCTCAGCCAATTGTGCATCAGAGACTTGACTGTCAGCGGCCATCACCATAGCGTCTATTAAATCAAGTTTTTTGATTTCAACGGTATTGGTCGTTGGATTGGCAAGACGTACTCGCCCTGCTTCCATTGGACCACCTGATACAAAGATTACAGGGATGTTAAGGCGCATAGCAGCCATTAACATGCCCGGTGTAATTTTGTCGCAATTCGAAATACACACGAGAGCATCAGCACAGTGGGCGTTCACCATATATTCAACACTGTCAGCGATAAGTTCTCGACTGGGTAGACTATAGAGCATGCCATCATGGCCCATGGCAATACCATCATCCACGGCGATCGTGTTAAATTCCTTAGCCACCCCTCCTGAGCGCTCAATTTCGCGCGCCACCAATTGACCTAAATCTTTTAAATGCACATGCCCTGGGACAAATTGTGTAAAGGAGTTTGCAATGGCGATTATGGGTTTATCAAAGTCACCGTCTTTCATGCCTGTAGCGCGCCAAAGTGAACGGGCTCCAGCCATATTGCGACCATGAGTTGATGTATGGGAACGGTATTTTGGCATGGGTCTGTACTCAATTCTTAGAGATATTCAACCCTAAAAGATATCACGAAAAGTACTTCTATTGAGCATATTATTGCGAATTAGATTACTCTAGACATTGATAAGTTTAAAAGGGCCCCGGAGCTTAAATATAAAGATCTTGACCTTATCGAGTACGACCAAATAGATGGCCACGATGATCAGTAAGCCTATCACCATCAATGGGTTTACAGGTGCCATCAAAATACCCCGAGTAGATAACATCATGACGATCACTAAGTCTATCAGTGTGCCCCAAAGCATCCAGCGTCTAGGACTTGAAGCCCAACAATGACCGCGCTCGCGAATTAAATAAAGATTACCCTGCCCTGTAGCCACCAACATCACAAAAACCAATGTTTGTAATTGTGGTAATGGCAGAACGAAAAAGTTTTTCCCCAAAAAACAAGGTAAAAAAGAGTAACAATACAAAGCCAGCCATCATACCGCCCGTCAACATTAAATGACGAACGTTCCAGCGCTCTATTGACTTGACATAGCCCACATAATCCGTAGCGATGGACATGGTCACAAAATCATTTGTAAAAAGAAGTAGCATCACGAGTAATGGAGTAATAATAAAGGCCTTAATGAGAATCACTCCAATGGTCAAAAACAAAGAGATTTCTAAGGTTTTCATAATCTTATTGATCGTATAAGTGAGCATCCGCTGATATATGCGGCGACTGATTATGACGGCGTTCAGAACATCAGGTAAACCTGGGGCCGTTAACACCACTCCTGCCGAGGCACGCGCCACATCGATCGCCCCACTCACTGCAATCCCCACATCAGCCTGACGCAGTGCCGGGGCATCATTGACGCCATCGCCGGTCATCCCCACTTCGTGACCACCTTGTTGCAATAAACGAACTAAAGCGATTTTATCTTGTGGAAAAAACTGCGCGTGAATAGCAAAGTCAAGGGCCTGTTGGGGCGTCATGTTATTAATTTCACCCTGTGGCGCAAGCATACCTGAGATACCCACTTGTTGGGCTATATATTGCGCGGTATCGGCATTGTCCCCAGTTATCATGACAACCTGAATGCCTAAACGGTGAAGCCCTGCAATTAACTGAGCAGAATCGTCACGGGGGGGATCTTGTAGCGCCACGAGTCCCACTAGGGTTAATTGATCTCGATGAGCGCCCATTGCCACAGCCAATAGGCGAGCCCCCGTTTGACCTAACTCATGAATCCACTGATCGAGGTTATCTGGCATTTCATCCAATAAGCCTGAAACAGCCTGAGGAGCGCCTTTGGCAACCCACTTTTCCTCTCTACCCCCAACGATAGCCTGCCAAACTATAGCGAGTAGAGGGTGGCCAAATCAGAGGCCATGGCGGCCCAATTAATCAATTGCGGGGAGGAAATATCGGAAAGTGTTTTCACTGTACCCAAAGTTAAATGATTTTGCGTAAGGGGATGACACGCTAGGCTCCAGCGCGTCGCACTCTCGCATTGGGGGTGAGTTGTTGCTTTAATAACTCTGTTGCTCGACCGGCACGCCCCTCTTGCATAAAACTTAACACAGCATTTACGCCTAACAAAAGCCCTCCGATAACCGCTTCCAGTGGTTTATTTAGTAACAACTCAAGGAAGATTGTGGCTTCAAGTATCTACGCAATGACCCCCAAAATTTCGTCAGAAATTTTCTGATAGGATGAGGGTGACTGACTGGAATATCGTTGACTCAGAAATGCGCCAATCGCTGCGCTGCTTCGGTTTCAGTTAAACCCTCCACATCAACAGCTATTGTCATCATGAGTGTAATTTATCGGACAAATTATACTAATCGTGCAACTATTGATCGCTGGCGGGCAGTATGGGCCAAGGTAATCTTTCATAAGGGTTTACCACTTAGTTTATACCCCTTGCGATCGCTTTCATGAGACCCCTGCCCCAACTGACCGGCGAGCCTTGGGACCGTATTGCTGAAAAACTTCTTCATAGCCGGCATCAGCTTTCGTAAACTTGAAATCCACTGTCTTTCCGACCGGGAGTTTATCCAGTAGCTTCTTGTCCTTGACCTGAAAACCCGTGGTCATGGCAGGCCAGTTCAGGCTTTTAACGGAGCCATGCGCACTACTGACGGAGTCGCCATTGATCTTAGTGACTTTTCCCTTGGCCTGTTACACGGAACCGGCCACTTTACGTTTACCCATTGGCATGTCTTGCATTCCGTCCATCCTCTTAGCCATCGTTCTATTCTTCATACCGTCCGTCATCGAATGAAATGTTGACTTCTTCATATTCCTATTTCTCCAAAAAAGTGATAGTAAAAAAACCGACCTCAAGCGTTACCAATTGGCCGGAGAATTCATCACAGACTTTCGTCCTGTGACTTCGTGGGTTGCGCGGACAACAGCTTATCTCCCGTAGGCCGGCGCATGAGCCGGTAAGCGGCCGGAATCACGAACATCGACAGTAGCGGAGCGGTGATCATGCCACCTACCATTGGCGCTGCGATACGGCTCATTACCTCTGAACCCGTCCCGCTACCAAATAAGATCGGCAACAAACCCGCCAGAATCACCGCCACCGTCATCGCCTTGGGTCGCACACGCAGCACTGCGCCCTGGCGTATAGCTTGATCCAGCGTGTGTTCACTCATCAGGAGACCATGCTCTTGCCGCGCGGCGATGGCCTGCTTTAGATAAAGTAGCATCACCACACCAAACTCAGCCGATACGCCGGCCAGCGCGATGAAGCCCACGCCGGTGGCTACCGACAGATTGTAGCCAGCGAGATAGAGGAACCACACCCCACCCACCAGGGCGAACGGCAAAGTCGCCATGATCAAAAACGCTTCGTCAAAGCGCTGAAAGATCATATACAGCAATACGAAGATGATAAGCAGAGTGGCCGGCACGACCAGCTTCAAGCGCGCATTGGCCCGTTCCATGTATTCGAACTGGCCAGAATAGGCGAGACTTATACCCGGTTTTAACTTCACCTTATTAGTCACGGCCATGCGTAAATCGGCCACCACAGACGCCAGATCGCGCCCGCGCACGTCCACATAGACCCAGCCGGAAGGGCGCGCGTTCTCGCTCTTGAGCATCGGTGGCCCGTCGCTGACCTCAATGCTAGCGACCGTACTCAGGGTGATTTGCTGACCCATGTCAGTGAAGATCGGTAAGCTGCGCAGACCATCCAGCGAATCGCGCAACTCCCGCGGATACCGCACGCTGATCGGATAGCGTGCCAGTCCCTCCACCGTTTCGCCAATGTTTTCCCCGCCGATGGCGGAGGCCACAATGGATTGTATATCAGCGATGTTGAGGCCATAGCGAGCGGCTGTCGTACGATCGATCTTGATATCCACATAGCGCCCACCCGTCAGACGTTCGGCCAATGCCGAACTAACGCCAGGCACGGTCTTAGCTACCTGTTCGACCTGTTGCGCCACCTGATCAATATCGGCCAAGCTGGTGCCAGATACCTTGACGCCGATCGGACTTTTGATACCAGTGGCCAGCATATCAATGCGGTTGCGGATTGGTGGCACCCAAATATTGGTGAGACCAGGCACCTTCACCACCCGGTCCAATTCATCGACCAGCTTGGCGGGCGTCATGCCTAGCCGCCACTGATTGCGTGGCTTGAACTGGATAGTAGTTTCGAACATTTCCATCGGTGCTGGGTCGGTGGCGCTTTCAGCCCGCCCTGCCTTACCGAACACGCTGGCCACTTCAGGCACGGTCTTGATTAGCCGGTCAGTTTGTTGCAGTAACTCCCCCGCCTTGGCAGTGGACAGGCCAGGCAAAGCTGACGGCATGTACAACAGATCACCCTCGTCAAGTGGTGGCATGAATTCGGCTCCAAGATGGGTCATGGGCCAGATTGTGGTCAGTAGCATTAAAGTAGCCAAAACTAGCGTTGTTTTGGGTCGCCACAACACAGCCTCCAGTAACGGCGCATAGTGCTGGATTAGCCAACGGTTCAGGGGATTACGATGTTCATCAGGGATAGGTCCACGAATCCAATAGCCCATCAGTACTGGAATCAGCGTCACCGATAACCCCGCTGCTGCGGCCATCGCATAAGTTTTGGTTAAGGCCAATGGACCAAACAGCCGCCCTTCCTGCGCCTGTAAAGTGAATATGGGAATGAAGGACAGCGTAATGATCATCAGTGAGAAAAACAGCGCCGGCCCCACTTCGGCCGCTGCTTCCCCAATCACCCGCCAATGTGCCTCGCCTTGTAGACGCTCACCAGGATGACGGTGTCGCCACGCCTCGATGCGCTTGTGCGCATTCTCGATCATCACCACGGCAGCGTCCACCATCGCGCCAACGGCGATGGCGATTCCCCCTAGTGACATGATGTTGGCGTTGACGCCCTGGTAGCGCATTACAACAAAGGCCATCAGCACACCCAGTGGCAAGGACACAATGGCCACCAAGGACGAGCGCAGATGCCATAAAAAGAGTCCGCAGACCACCGCCACCACGATGAACTCTTCCAGTAGCTTGTGCGATAGATTATCGATAGCACGGTCAATTAATTGACTTCGGTCATAGGTGGGGACGATCTCCACCCCAGCCGGTAGGCTTTTTTTCAGTTCAGCCAATTTCTCTTTCACGGCGGCGATGGTTTTGCGGGCATTTTTACCCGAGCGCAGGATGACCACACCACCCACTACGTCCCCCTGTCCATTTAGCTCGGCGATGCCGCGCCGTATTTCTGGACCAATTTGAATGGTTGCCACGTCACCGAGTTTAATGGGCACCCCGGCTTGGGTTACAGCAAGCGGAATGGCGCGAAAATCCTCCAGTTTACTCAGATACCCATTAGAGCGCACCATATACTCTGTTTCCGCTAGCTCCAAGACAGAACCGCCTGTCTCCTGATTAGCCTGTTGAATCGCGGCTATCACCTTAGCCTGCGGGATACGGTAGGCGGCCAGCTTCAGCGGATCAAGCACAACCTGGTATTGCTTGACCATGCCACCGATGGACGCGATCTCAGCCACATCGGGCACACTCTTCAACTCGTACTTGAGAAACCAGTCCTGCAAACTACGCAACTGCGATATATCATGCTGCCCGCTCTTATCAATCAGTGCGTACTCGTAAACCCAGCCGACACCGGTAGCATCCGGACCAAGTGAAGCTTTGGCTGCCGCCGGCAGCCGGCCTTGCACCTGGTTCAGGTACTCGAGAACACGTGAGCGTGCCCAGTACAGGTCGGTACCGTCCTCAAACAGCACGTAAACATAAGAGTCTCCGAAGAACGAATAACCACGTACCGTCTTTGCCCCCGGCACCGATAGCATCGTGGTGGCCAGCGGGTAAGTCACTTGATTCTCGACGATTTGTGGTGCTTGACCGGGATAGCTCGTGCGGATGATGACCTGCACATCCGACAGGTCAGGCAGGGCGTCAACCGGCGTGGTATTGACAGCCCACACGCCCCATGCGGTTAGGAAAAAAGTGACCAGCAGAACCAGAAAGCGGTTAACAATCGACCAGTGAATGAGTTTTTCGATCATGGCGCACTCCCAATCTTGCTCATGACTTCAATGACGTAGCCACCATCGCTTGCGCGGAATCCAAAGTGCACACGGTCGCCCTTCTGGATCCCTGCCGCAAGAGCTGGCTGGGCAAGCTGAAACGGCATCGTCATGGCCCCCCAACCCAACGATTGGACTGGGCCATGCGACAGAGTGACTTCCTTAGTGGAGATAGACTCTACCTTGCCATCGGCCTCATTGAGCGTCGGCGCCGAGACCTTAGCCGGTGACTTTGGCATGGAAGACGTAGCGTTTGTATGGGGCTGGCGAGCGAGTATCCCCTTGAGGCTGGCCTCGGAATCGATCAGAAATTGTCCCGATGCCACGATACTTTGCCCTTCTGTCAACCCGTTGAGTACCTCCACTTTACTACCTGCTTCCCGTCCAAGTGTGACTGTAACAGGCTGAAAACGTCCTCCATCCTTAGCGACGAGAACAATATTACGTACTCCTGTTCGGATAACCGCTTCGCTCGGCACTAGCAATGTGGACACATTATGATTAGATCCCAACTCCAGTTGTGCGAACATACCAGCTCTGAGTCGACCATCGTGGTTAGGCAGTTCGATGCGGACACGCAAAGTACGGCTGTCTGTATTCATTTCCGGCAAAATAGCGATTACCTTTGCCGAGAGTCGAACGTCCGGATAAGCGACAAGCGTCACGTGCGCTGTATTACCCACCGCGATGGTACTGGCTAACTCTTCTGGGACAGCCGCTTCAAGCCAGATTGGATCAAGACCATTAATTCTAGCTAAAGACATCCCAACACCCAAGGACATACCACTGCGCACGTCTAAGGTCTGGATCACGCCCGCGATCGGCGCACGGATGGTAATCACCGGATGCGTTATGCCTGACGCTTCAATCTCGGCGACCAGCTCGGGTGGCATGCCAAGTAACCGCAATCGTTCTCGTGCCGCTTGCAAAAGAGAATTATCCCCAGTATCTCGTAGTGCTAGGAATTCTGTCTGCGCACCAGCCCATTCTGGTACCAGCAAATCTGCTAAGGGCGCATTCTTGCCAACCAGATCACCCGGGGAGTGTCCGTAAACGCGCTCCACAAATCCAGCGCTACGTGTTTGCACAATAGCCACTTGACGATCATTCCACTGAACGCTGCCGACCACTTTGGCGGACACTGATAATACGCCGCGCTCCACCTTGGCAAGACGCATACCAAGATTCTGAACCACGCTTGGGTCAATCTTGACAGTGGCCTTGTCGCCATCCGCATCTGCATATTTAGCAACCAGTTGCATGTCCATGAAAGGGGACTTACCAGGCTTATCAAAATGTTGGTTCGGTACCATCGGGTCATACCAATAGAGTACTTGATGTTCCTTAAGCTTACTTTGCTTCATCTCGTTAACTGCTGTCCTGGCTGTTGCGGATAACGGATGTCGACTTAAGGCTAACCAGTAGCCACCACTCATCGCAGTAAGGAGGGCCGATAAGACAACTAACACCCTTACAATTTGCTTTTTCCAGTTCATTGCGATAACCCCTCTGCAAAAGTAAAGTACAGACGTGCCGCCACACTAGATTTTTTATTTTCTAAATCAATAATGTGTAATCGTTGATCAATACGCTCACGTCGTGCAATTAATAAAGTGGTGAGATCTCCTTTTCCCCCCTTATAACTTGCGGTTTGTAGCTTAATCTTTTCATCTAGTAATGGGAGAGTGATATGCTTTGCACGCTCTATTTGTCTACTCAACGCCTCGTACTCAGCCATATCAGTGTCGAGTTCCTGTATGTATTCACGCAAAACATTGTCACGCTCAGCATCAATACGATCTAACTCGCGTTGCTTAGCTAAAATTATTGGATCTTGTCTCGTAGAGGGTGAAATCGGCAGATCAAAAGTAAACTGAATGGAAACCATATTGCCAAACTGAGGTGCTCTACGTTGAAAGCCAACAGCAACGCCCCAGTCGGATTTTTTCAGAGACTGTGCCTCATTCACTTCGGCCGTTGCTTTTTGCGTTTGTGCGGCAAACAACAAAAATTCTGGATGCTGATGCAGATGCTGTTTTAGCGCTTGAGAATTAATCACCAAAGATGGAGGAGTACCTGCTAATTCCCCATCCGCTGCAATACCAACATATTGCCTAAGCTTTGCTCTAAACTGTGCCTCAGCGCTGGCCAAATCATCTCGCCGATCCGCAATCTGAATCGCCTCTTGCTGAGGGATAACCGCATCAGCTGGCTGAGCCAAACCACCAGCGATTTGTGCTCTAACAATTTGGCTTAGAAGAGTATTTTCTTGATCCAATTGATTTAATAAAGTTTCTTTACGTTGCAGGTAGTAAAGATTCAACCAAGCTATTGCAGTGTCTCGGCGAACAGCTAAGAGCTCAACGTCACGCTGAGCTTGAACCACATTAATTTCAGCATTAGCCACAGCTTGACGGGCATGGCGCTTATCGGCATTAGGAACATCTTGAGAGATGCCAATGGTTTCCATGGTCATAAAGTCTGCTTCTAGAGTTCCTGCATAAGGACCAGACACATCAAAATTATTCAGACCAGCAAATAGCTTTGGATCAGGCAATGCGCCAGCTGGGATAGCAGATGAACGAGCGGCATCAATTTGTGCAGTGTTTGCTATCAGTATTGGTGATTGATGTTCAGCTAATTCAAGGGCCCTACTGAAAGTTAAAGGCTCAGCTTGGACAATACCGGCAAATAAACATGATACAAAAATAAACATAAATTTTTCTAGGTTGGCGAACATGATACGAAAACCCCTTACTAAATACTAAGTAATAAGCTATGAATGAGACTCACTGCATTAAGCTGAATGAGTCACTAATTTTAGAAATCAAAGAGAAGAAGGAGGACGCCAAAGTGAAGGCGAAGTGTATGAAGATAGAAGTTGTGGGGTGAGAAAAGTGAGCACCTGATTCGCAACAAATAGGTCGGGTAAAGTGTAAGTTAACGGCATTACAGTATAAGTACTGCAATCACTACATTTATCACAATCATTGCATAGTTTTTTTTGCTGACAATGATCTGACTTCATTTGTTTAGAGGCCTCTTTTAAACCATGATTTTTAGCATCGCAACAATGTGAAGCTTTAGAGGAACCTTTGTTTTGCATCTGACATTCTTTAGCT
>VFSW01003032.1_pt1 | contig 25182 bp, 21 predicted proteins | sample 5358111 | NCBI WGS metagenome assembly VFSW01 (sample SAMN11554181, study PRJNA540505) | mine drainage metagenome | isolation source: sediment from site ElyBrook_90M | place: USA: Ely Copper Mine, Vershire, VT | collected 2017
CTCAAAGGCAACCCTGCCAGAGATCACCCCAAATATCGACGACGAATCAAAGTTGCCCTCTAGATATCGGCATCCGACGACTTTATCGAAGGCGTTATGTCGCCCTACGTCTTCACGAATTTCTAAAACCTTGCCAGCGCTATTGCAGACAGCAAATGCGTGGACACCTCCGGTGGCTTCAAAGATCTTCTGTCGCCTTCGAACCGCAGAAAGCGACTCGGTAATAACATTCGCCGCAAAGATCTCAGTAATGGAAATCTTTTCAACCCCTTGCATCAACTGGTCGATTGTCTCCGTCCCGCAGATACCGCACGAACTCGATATTAGAGTCTCTCGACTACGGGGCAAAGGCACCTCCTCGTTAAGGCGCACCGTGACGATATTGTAATCCTGTTCGACAGATCCGTCGATTCCACAGTATCGAATCGTACGGACTAAATTCGAGGGATTAAAATCCAGAATTCCCTCGCTAATTAGAAACCCTACCGCTAATTCAAAATCATTTCCAGGCGTCCTCATTAAAGTGCCTACCGAGCGCACATCACCTTCCGCTATCTGGACTCTTATCTCTAATGGCTCCTCGGTGGCTAGCAAGTCTTCCTTGCTACGCAACACGCTCGTTCCGTCTTCGCTATAGCGGACAACGTTGATCCAACGCTTCTCAGTACTGTGGCGCATCTTTCAATCCTAAAAAACTACTTCGAAACCTTCTTAGATCATCATAAGTATCGATATCAAAAAATGGCGAACTATCGCCCCTCCATCGTCGATCGTCGAGAACTATTGCACCCTCACCGAGGGCACTCCTTAGCGAAAAAGAAGGGTGAGTCTCGGCCATAAACTGAGCCATTTCAAGCGATCTTCGACTCCACCTCGCACCAAGAATTTGCAGAGATCCGTCGAAGGGAACGACTGAACGCGACGAAGGAAACGATCCAACTGTCGATAAAGTAGCCGCGTCCAATGCGACCATATCACCGGCTACAACCAATAGGGAAATCTCAGAGGTACCGAATTCAGTAGATATCGCCTCGTAGCCTCGTGCTACTCCAACTAATGGACTTTTGAACTGAGTGCCTTGAACCTTAGGTAATTCAGTTAAACCAATTCCAGCCTCGAATATTGGTAGGCCGACTTGACTAAGGTTTGCGACCACCAAATCGATAACTCTAACACCTTCTCCAATTTCAGCTTGAAGCTTAGCTCCGCCTCCAAAGCGTCGCGAGTGTCCTCCGGTCAGGAGCAAAATTGCCACTGCTCGACCGTCAACTTTCCCCATGAATTACGAAACCTTCCCAATGCTTGGAATATAACCTTCGGCTTAAATAAAGATCCAAACATCACCACGTCAACGAATGAAATATAACAGCCTACGGTCCTTTGGAATTTCACGGAAGTAATATTGCGTTGCAAGCATTGGCCGCCGGGTCGCAAGATAGGGAGAACATGAACAAGTTGTACCGCAAGATAACCCCCGGACACCTCCTACTTCCACTGCGCCTCTTCTTGGGGGTAACGTTTATCTTTGCCGGCCTTCAAAAGATTGCCAACCCAGCTTTTTTCAACGCCAAAAATCCGGCCTCGATTCAAAACCAGATCGCAGCATACGGAGCTAGAAGTCCTATCCATCTCTTGCTGGGCATCGCCTCTCACTCACCAATTTTCTTTGGCCTCGTTATAGCACTCGGAGAGCTGGCAGTAGGCGTTGGCACTCTCTTCGGCATCTTCAGCAGGATCGCTGCCGGTGGAGGAGCGATCATTTCGTCACTTCTCTTCCTATCGGTATCATTCCACACAAACCCCTATTACACCGGATCAGACATCGTCTTCATCTTCGCGTGGATCCCGTTCATTTTGATTGGAGACGGTGGAATATACAGCCTCGAAGGGCGAATTGCCATGAGGGGGAAGACCGGAGTAGATCCGACGGTCGTTGCCGGGATACCACTCGTTTACCTGACAAAAGTTTGCGGCAACTACTCCGACGGCCTCTGTGCAGCGATGGAAAGCGCACCTTGTTCAGTTTCGATATGCCCAATCATCGATGGCACCTTGCCGAAAGCTCAGCCACAAAAGACCCAAGTGTCACCTGCTGGTTACGACGCTGATCGCCGTCAATTCATCATCACCGCCGCAGCCGCATCGTCCATTGCAGTTGTCGGAGGTGGCGCAGCCGCCCTAGTCGGGCGGGCCTTAAATCACGGTACTAATGGCACACAGTCAACTTCGTCGTTGGCTGCTACGCACACGACCAATACCCAGCCAACGACCACTACTACAGCGGCACCAACGAATCAAGCCATGTCGACTACTACGGGAGCAGCCACTCCAAAGGGGACCGAAATCGGTCCGGCGAGTGCGGTTGGTGTTGGCAAGGTCGCATCATTCGTTGACCCTAAGTCAAGCTCACCGGCTTACGTCCTTCAACCAAAGGCTAACCAGTTCGTTGCTTACTCGGCAATCTGTCCACACGCCGGTTGTACGGTCCAATATGCCGGTAATGACCTATTTATCTGCCCCTGCCACGGTTCGCAATTCAATGCAACTACCGGGGCCGTTTTGCAAGGCCCAGCTCCTACGGGCCTAACCCCAATTCCGATCGCCGAAGGGGCGAATGGGAAACTTTACGCAGACGGCTAATGTTTGGCGCCATATTCGATGCCATGTGAAAATTCATAATTCAGGGAGAGTGTCACGAGATGCTCTCCCTGAATTTTTATCGGGTGACGATCGGGAGCATGGACTTTAACTTCGAATCGATTTCTGCAGCTTCGGCTTCAGGGTCAGACTCATCTACCAAACCTACGCCCGCTTGAAATTCGACCTCATTCTTCTCTTCATCTACGAACACCGTACGAATGATCAGGTGCCACTCACCGTCGCCACGACCATCCTGGTAACCGACTGCACCTGCGTATAGGTTTCGAGGCTCGTCTTCGATTCTTTGGATCAGTTCTACAGCTTCGATGGTCGGAACTCCCGCAACTGCAGGAGTAGGGTGAATTCGGTAAAGGAGGTCGATCGATGATATTTCATCACTTATCGACTCTCCCTTTATCAATGTACCAAGGTGAACGATCTCGCCGAAATTCATAATCGATGGCGTCTGGGCGAACTCGACATTGGTCGATAGATCGGCCAAGGACTCGAGTATGTGATCGACAACTATTCGATGTTCGTGGTTGTCCTTGTGTGAGGCGAGTAGCTCCGCCTCTCCGCCAGACTTTGTGGTGCCAGCAAGAGGATGACTCGAGAAGAAACGACCGTCGCGCTTCATCAACAATTCAGGAGTGGCCCCAAGTAGCTTTCCTACAGAAAAAACCGTAGCTCCCGTATACAGCTTTGCGAGTCTTTCGATCGATCGAAGGCGGTCAACTCGACCCCCTTCTATCGCCATCCGAGCCCTTCTCGAAAGCACAATCTTCCGGAATTTACTCTCCCGGATAGCCTTAATCGCATTAGAGGCACTGTTGATCCACTCATTACGAGTAATGGGAAAGATTAGTTCTCCGGAAGCGTGTCCCTCTACGAATTGTGACGAATCAGAGCTTCGGAGATGATCGACTATCGCATTAATTCCACTCGGCGACTTTGAAGTTACGGTGATGTCAACAACGGTGCTCGAGACTCGTATTGCAACCGCTGGAATTGAGATGTCAACCCCAGACCTACTCGGATCAAATGGAATTGTCGCGAAGGACAGAATCGAAGAGGCGAGATCGTCTTCGAATTCACGAAGGTCGTTCCGCAACTCATGAAAAGCCTCACGTGGATCACAATTGAAACGAGCTATTGTCTCGCCGTAAGTTAGTAATAGTGACCCAGACGACAACAAAACACTGGCGTCTCCGCTTCGAATCACGTCGGCAAAGTGGTCGAGGACCTCCTCTACGTCCCCATCGAATGAAGTGGATGAACGAGCGACGAATACGTTCGCACCAAATACAGATACCGCCACCGAGTTATGAAAGTCGACCGCGGCGAGAGACTTTAAGAACGATGTCATCGAAGGCCACCTTTGGTGGCCATAATCACCTGAGACGACCCGCCAAGGAAGTACTTGAATGTGACACCCTCGAAACCACTTTCCAACAACATTGACCGCAATCTCGCCTCATTTGGAAGATAAGCAGTTGAGGCTGGGAGATATTTGTACGGCCCACTTGAGGAGAGGAGTGCTCCAACTCGGGGTACAATTCGGTCGAAATAAAGGCCATGACCGAATTTGATTAGTTCGTTCGATGGGCGCGAAACCTCAACGAGGCAGAGGCGTCCCCCAGGTCGCACAACACGGGCAAATTCATCAAAGACCGTTCCAAGATCAGCGAAGTTTCTAAGGGCGAATCCACAGGTTACACCGTCAAAGACGCCATCACCGAAGGGCATCATCATCGCGTCACCCTGAGCCAAACCATCGATGTTGGCATGGCTCAACATTCCAATTGAGAAGTCCATCCCGATGACGTCATAGTCCATGGAGGTGAGCATCTTTACAAAGTCACCAGTTCCACATGCAACATCCAAGACCTTACTTCCGCGCAAAAGATTCAGCGACTTGGCCCCAAAGCGCCTCCATCGTTGATCCATCTTGAACGTCATCACTCTATTGACAAGGTCATAGCGGGGTGAAATCGAGTCAAACATCTCTTGCACAAAGCGCGCTTTATCTTCCTGCGTTGGCAGAGGAGACGATCGGTTTAGGTTCTTTTCAGACATTGGACTCCAAATATTCTTTAAACAGCCGTGCTACGACCTCTTTTTCGAGTTTCGAACCAGTTAGATCGAGATGCCTTTGGGCTCTAATTGTGAGTAATCGCTGAAAATTCAGCGCTACGAGTCGGGAGAGGACTTCACTTATTTCGATAAATTCCTTAAATTCATCGACAAACTGCTCTTCGGTAGAGGTTATAGGTCGGCGTACTGTCCGATCGAAGACTCCGATTGCATCATCTACAGTCTCCTCCATTCGCTCTATATGCACCTTTGCGAGCCCTAGCAGCTCACTGAATGGAAGTCCTTTCCCGAGTAGTTGAAGCGCCGCACGGGCCATAGCAACGTCACTGCTGTTGAATTTGCTCTCGCCGTCGACGTGCAACGGAACAAGGATCCGCTCCGCCATCAAACTTTGCAATATTGGGGCGGGAATCTTGGAACGAAGCGCTAGTTCATCAAAGTCCATCAAAGCTGCCGACCCTTCCGGTTCGTCTGCTAGTTTTCGCTCGATCTCTCGCAGACTAAAGCCTCGCTGACGGAGAGAAGTTACCTCGTTGAGTCGCTCTACAGCTTCAACGCCGTAGAAGCCTCGACGGCCATTGCGCTCTGGGGCATCAATCAATCCTCGACGCTGATAATAACGAATCGTCTCTATCGCGACACCAGTGTTCGTCGAGAGATCCTCAATGGACAGCCCTCTTTGAAATTGATATTCAGAGGTAGCCCTCTGTCGAACAGCCATTTGCGCCTCAAATCCTCGCGAAATTCAACTCGCTAGAATTACGTTAATTGTAGTGTTTTGTACCACTATTGTAAAACACGGCGGTATCAGCACCTATTCCTCAACGGGAGCACCACAGTGGCGACACTTGGCATAGCCCCTAGCGGTAGGTCGCTCACAGGCACTACAGAGGTAAGGGTGGATCGCGGCAGCTTTGATGCGTCGAATCGACGAAACGGCCATTCCACCTATTGCTACCACAAAGAGGAGCTCAATTAGGTCACGAACAACGTTCACTGCAATACCTTCACAAATTAATCCGGGATAATTACGCCTTCAATTGGCTTTGGCGGCGGCGGAAACTTAGGGTCGAGACTTCTTAGGTGATGCGCAACGATCTGAAGTACCGCGCGATCCCTAAACCACTTTTGATCTCCGGGCACCACGTACCATGGAGCGTGTTCGTGGTCGGTCAATTCGATGACACGAGCGTACTGGCGCACGTACTCTTCGAAGTGAGTACGGGTTACAAGATCCGATCCATCAAACTTCCAATTCTTCGTCGGATCGTCGATGCGTTCTTGGAGGCGCACCTTTTGCTCCGCTTTCGAGATGTTGATGAAGATCTTGACTACGTGAAAGCCATTTCTCGCGAGATGCGCTTCAAAGTCATTGACGCTTCGGACTCGCTCGGCAAATTTGGCTTCGCTTATCGCCTTGTTCACCACCGGGACCAACAAGTCCTCATAGTGCGACCGGTTGAATAGAGCAATTTCACCACGTCTCGGAACGGCCATATGAACCCTCCATAAGAAGTCGTGAGCCAACTCAACTTCACTTGGAACTTTGAAGTCATAGACCTGTACGCCTTGTGGGTTGAAGCCGCTGAAGACCCTTCGTACCGTTCCATCTTTACCGGCCGTATCTAGCCCCTGAAGAACTAAGAGCAGTCCGCTCTTCTTCTCGGCCCAAAGGCGCCCTTGAAGCCCTTCGAGTGTCTCGCGCAAAGTATCCATCTCACCTTTGGCTACCTCTTTTTCGATATCTTCACAACCAAAGAACGATCGATGCGTAGCCTGTGCCAAGTGTGGGAGCGCTTGCGATGCTCTAAAGATTGAATGCTTAATGGCGCTCACTACTGTCGTCTCCCTCGGTCACCAATCGTGACGATAGAACTGATATTGCAAATGTTACGCCTCCGAGGGCAATTAGAAGCAACGCAACTGTAAAAGTACCGATCGACGAGTGGATATGGTCTTTCAAGAAGAATACCCCCAAGGCCATTGCAACGGTGGGCTCCAGTAAGTTGACGACCGGAAGAACCCCACTTAGCTCCACTAATTGCAAGACACTTTGGGTCATAATTAGGTCGATGGCACCGATCAAAATTAGAACGTAACCCGGCCAGTGTGTAAAGAGCGCGCCAAACCCCGATGTGGTCACCAGTGAGGCAGTCGCTTTAGTCACGAATATGGCAATTCCGTGTGTAACCCCAGTGAATATCGGCAAGATAAAGTCGATCCACCACTTTGCATGGCGAAAGGGAGCAAACCTTGCTGTGACAAAGATCACAGTTACCACAAGTGAGATTACAACTCCGAGGGTGAAGTTTGGAACGAATTTGCTCGCATTCGTAGTCGTCGTCGAAAGAAAGACGGCGAGCAAAAGGCCTGCAACTAGGGTTAAGCCAACCATAGACCACGAAGGCCGCTTCCGCTCAAAGAGAGCGTCGGCAAAGATGGTAATACTAAGTCCAAACGCCAAAATTGGAGAGACGACCAATATTGAACCGTCCTTGAGGGCCAGGAACTGACCCACAAATGCAAAGATATCGAAAAGGACGCCTAGAATCCAATATGGGTTTTTGATGAGTTGCCATAAAAGCGTGACCTTCAAGTTCGCGTCGGTCGAGATACCTCTAACTTGCCGCTTTTGGAATATAGCAGCGAGTGAAAACGATATAGCTGATGCGATTGCAAGTATGTAGACCATGGGTTTCTGAAGAAAAGGTTATTAGCTAAATGCCGAAACGAGTGCTGATCATCTCCGCTCGCATGGGCGCCGGACACGATGGCGCAGCTAAAGAGATCGCACAAAGCCTTCAAAGCCACGGTTTCGAAGTTGAAATTCGCGACTTCCTTGATGCGGCGCCTAGGATCGGACGATTCCTCGAAAAGACTTACGAACTTCAACTCGACCACGCGCAGTGGAGTTACGAGGCACTCTTTCGCATCTTTGCATCCTTCAAAGCCATCAAGCCGCCGATCGTAACCATCTTCTATAAGATCTTCTTTCCGCGAATTCGCAAGTGGGTAAGAGAGCTCGACGCTGATCTAGTTATCACCACCTACCCCTTCGCGTCGTTGGTTCTCGGACGAGCACGTCGCTCTGTAGTACGACCAATGAGGGTGCCGGCATATACATTTCTTACCGACTTCTCAGTCCACACCATGTGGGTTGACGAAGGAATCGACGAGTATCTAGCCGTTCACCACATCAGTGTGAGGCAGGTCGAGAGGCTCGTAGACAAGACTCCATCGGTGAGTGGACCGGCCGTATCTTCTCGATTCAAGAACATCGATAAATCTTTGGCAAAACAGATTCGTGAAGAATTCGAGATTCCAACCGACCAAGCTGCAGCACTTATCGTTGCGGGAAGTTGGGGAGTCGGCGACCTCAAAGACACGGTAACTTCGCTTGCCGATGCACCCGACATCTTCCCAGTCGTTATCTGCGGTAAAAATAAGACTCTCTTCGATGATTTGACCAAGCTCAATGTAGGAAAAGTAGTCGGATGGACCGAACGCATGCCAGAACTCATGGCAGCCTGCGACGTGGTAATACAAAACGCTGGCGGATTGACTGCCAATGAGGCATTCGCTGCCGGAGTTCCAGTTATTAGCTACAACCCAATAAAGGGTCACGGGTTGCGGAACGTCATTGAGATGGAAGCTGCCGGAGTCTCACTCTGGGCAAAGAATCGAAACGAACTAATCGAGACGATCCACGAGCTAGCACGCAACCCTGAACTTACGACGAGGCGTGCTTCGCAAGTCTTTGTCGACGATCCAGCGCGTGTGATTTCCAACCTGTTTACGGGCACCGAAATCCCGAGGCGACAACGATCAAGCCAACCTCGTCCATTCGTTACATCCGCCAAAGTTGCCTTTGGTTCAATTGCGCTCGTCACCCTTGCAAATGTAGCGACAAACGCAGCGACCAACGAGGTCAACATAGCAAGTGCAGCAGTCGCCACACCATATGCGTATCTCGAAGTACCTATGACAAGTGCAACGATATCCGATCCACAAGTGATTCGAATGTTAGCTACCACCGGGATTGGCGCAGTAGTGAGCGGACCTTTAGCTCTTGAATTTCCTGACCAAGTGCGAAACTTGGTAGCAAAGGGTGTTACGGTCGTAAATGGAGGTTGGCCGATAAATTCAGGTCTTCGCCTACTCGCCCCTATTGAGGGAGCCACCAAAGCAGAGAAGATTCTAAGCAGGATAACGGGTGAGACGAATCTGATCTATTCTCCAGAGAGCATCCTCTCTAGCGTGGACCTTGCTTGGGCATCTATCTCACACAGCCCGGTAGTAAAGGCGTATGGACTCGAAAATCCCCTTCTGTTCAAGGCAGTTTCTGGACGCACGTACCTCATTCCTACGGAGAAGCTCACCTCTTCCGCGGCGTTAGTCGAGATCAATCATGTCCTGACAGCGCTGAACAAGCAAAGCTTCACGATCTTACCATTCTCGCAACTCACACCTACTGACTTTGCCAGCCACGTACAGTAGATCAATCGCTTAAAGGGCAATAAGTACTATGAACAAGATAGCCATGAGCGCAATATCGATCGCAACTGTTGGTCATAGCGCAAGTGCCCTATCATGGTTCTTCCCCCTCACCAAGAAGATATTGCCAACGATTACCGGCTATAACCATGGACAAAGCTACACCGCAATCTCATTCGACGACGGCCCAGATCCCTCCTATACTCCTTTGATCCTTGAGATCCTGGCGAATAGCAACACTAAGGCCACCTTTTTCATGCTGGGACAGATGGTTGAAAAGTACAAATCTCTTACCAAAGAGGTTGCCGATGAGGGCCACGCCATCGCCTTACACGGTTATGAACATCGAAATCACCTGTTTCGTAGCGCCAAGACTATCGCCTTTGACCTCAGGCGTGGCAAAGAGGTCGTAGAAGAGACAACCGAACGGAAGATCGAACTGTATCGACCTCCCTACGGCGTGATATCGGGTGGAACTATTTATGGGTGCCACAAGAATGATCTTAAGGTCATAACCTGGACAAATTGGGGGCGGGACTGGAGAGCGGTGGCTACAGCACAGACTGTGGTAGATGACGTCTTTCACTACGACCCCCGCGGTGGAACTATCCTTTTGCACGACAGTGACTGTACCTCTGCGCCAGGCTCGATCAACTCAACGATCGGAGCACTACCCCTGATAATTGATCGCCTTCGTGACGAGTCGATTGAGATCGGGCCAATTACAATTCGCTAGGATCCTCGGGGAGCGCATCCTCTTCTTTTTGGCTTGATATGGTTCGAGAAGAGCCGTACTTGTGCCAGAGCTCCTGAGATGTTACTTGGATCATAGCAGCTACGGGAATGCCTATAAGCGCGCCTGTGAAGCCTGAAAGATCAGTTCCTACCAATACGGCGATCAAGATCCAAAGAGGGTTCAAGCTGACCGTTCGAGCCATGACTACGGGATTTAGGATGTGATTCTCAATTTGCTGATAAGTCAAGAAGACAACCAGCATTACTACCCCAGCGATCGGCGAATGCAGAAAAGCTATAAATACCGTTGGAACACCAGCAAGTAATCCACCGACGAGGGGAAGCAGGTCTACTATCGCAACCCAAAGGGCTAGTAGGAGCGCAAATGGAACGCCCAGAATGGAGAGCGAAGCACCAACTACGACTCCTGCAATGACTGAAGTAGCGAGATTACCGAAGACGTAACCGGCGACTGCCTTCTCACTCCGTTCGAGGATTCGATGAACAAGTGCCCTAGTTTCCACGGGCAATAATCCAAGGGTGTTTTGAACTACCTTCGGCCCTTCGAGAAGAATGAATACCGAAAGTAGGGCTATGGTGATTACTCCGGTAAGTCCCGTTAGAAATGTTCTCGTCGCAGACAGGAGCGTCCCAGTCAGATTTCCAGCGGCACTCGTTATCTTGGAGACATTTGACGAAACGAATGACTCTATGTGAAATCGCGTAATGAGCGCACCAAGTTGCCCTTTTCCACTTTGGGCTTGGGCCACAAGGGTTGGGAGCTGGTGCGCAAAGGTAAACGCAGCTGAATAGAGGGGTTTTGTAAATACGTAAACCAACGCCGTAAGGGCGGCAAGGCCCACAAGGACAACCACAACAACCGCGATGGATCGGCGAATTTTGTGACGGACCATAAATCTGACTATCGGATGTAAAACGATAGCAAAGATGGTCGAGATCAAAAGATCCAAAAGGAAGCCGTGTAAGACTACCACTAGGAAGATCGACAGAATCGTCGCTATGGCAATGGCGTCAATTAGAAAAACGCGCTTCATGAACTCTTTACGATCCAACTGCTCACCTCACTCCATGCCACCTTAGTTCACATCCGTACAATTTGCTATTAAGCTGTAGAAAGTCAAGCTAGCCGAGAAGGGGCATTGGCAAGACGGCCATTGGGCCGTTCAAAGGCGGAGCTACAATAATCGAAGAGCACGAAGAGCAAAAGAAAGAGCGCCGAAAACTTTGGCGAAAGAAGGGTCCGATGCGTCGCTTTGCATTTGGAGGCGCAAAGGGCGTGCTAATCGTACTCGTACTTGAGTACCTAGTCTTTCCACAGATTGCTGGCGCAAGAAAAGATATCCACGTATTATCAACGGTAAATATCGCATGGATTGGCCTAGGAATAGCTCTAGAAGTTGCAGCTCTCGTTGCCTATGCAAAGTTGACGGAGGCCATGCTCCCAAAGGGAGCAATTAGCTTTAGCAAGATCTTTCGAATCGACCTAGCTGCGTTGGCTACTTCTCACATTATTCCTGCTGGAACTGCAGGAGGAACCGGTCTTTCAATAAGGTTGATGACTAATGTAGGTGCCCGTACTACGGACGCCGCATTCGCAATTGCAACTCAGGGCATAGGTTCGGCCGTAGTCTTAAACGCCATTCTTTGGGTAGCCCTAATCGTATCGATTCCGCTCCACGGACTCAGTGCTTCGTATGCGATCGCCGTAGGCCTTGGCCTCTTCGTCTTTACGTTCTTCATCCTCACCGTAATCGCGTTGACCAGGGGAGAAGACCGAATCGCTCGTATAATCGTTCGCCTGAGCAAGCGCATTAAATTTATTAGAGTCGAAAAGTTAATGCCAATACTCGCACGTGTTGCGCTTCGCATAAAAGACCTTGAGTCAAATCCCGACCTTTTGCGACGTGCGGTCATATTTGCATTCTTCAACTGGATACTTGACGCGGCATCCCTATGGGTATTTATGGCAGCCTTCGGCTACTACGTAAATCCAGACGCACTTTTGGTTAGCTATGGTTTGGCTAATGTACTCGCAGCAATACCGATAACGCCTGGCGGATTAGGCGTTATTGAAGGCGTTCTGACTTCAACGTTAGTAGGCTTCGGTTCGCCTCGAGCTATCGCGATCCTTGGCGTCATCGGCTATCGACTCATAAATTTTTGGCTCCCCATACCCATTGGGGGCCTAGTCTCGCTTGGCCTCGGGAAAGGACCAGTCACGCTGGATGACCAAGAAGATACCCAAGGATAAGGATAAACCAAGAAGAGGCCTACCATGTAGAAAAGTCGGTTTCTAGAAACCCACCATTCGTTAGGCCTCTACCTTTGTCTGGCTAAAGATGTTCAAAAGCATCCCCACCTGTTGCGTAGCCTCGTTGGGGTGCCTAAAGTACGTATCAGGATTTACCTTGTAGTGATTACGGCGCCCAACCCGCGTTACTTCGATGTAGCCATCGGCCACAAGGTCAGCGAGGATCATCTGAGCCGCACGTTCGGTAATTCCAACCTCTTTGGCAATATCTTTCATAAGTGCATCTGGTGCTGCATTCACTGCGATAAAAACGTGGCCATGATTGGTCAAAAATGTCCATCCGCGTTTAGTTCCTGCCACTTTGGGTCACCTAAGCCTTCTTTAGTTTCGTGCACCTCTCGGGGCAAAATCAATTCATCGCACAGACTTCATAGAGATCAACTGTCGGGAAAGTTAGAAAATACCCTTCACGAATTACTCTACTTGTCAAACCTCATCTGTAATAGTATTCATCAATCACCGATGGCATATAGTGATGCAATACCCTATCTTCAGTGGCAAAAGTCCTTTCATCAAAACTTCCCCTAGATTAGAGGTGGGCAAAGGAGAGCAACGTGGAGATTGACTACCTCAAAGATAGCGAGCTAGCAAATATGGCGCCCAAGGGTGTGACCGTGGCGGCGCTCGATATGGGGTCGAACTCTTTCCACTTGGTAGTAGCAAGAGGTCACGGACGTAACAACTTCGAGGTAATTCTGAAAGAGAAAGAGATGATGCGCCTCGGCGACGAAGTCGCAGCCACTAAGAGATTTTCAGATGAGACTCGACTACGAATCGCCGAAGTGGTCGCCCGAATGACAACTCTCTCCAAGGCAGTTGGGGCGACGACAATGAAGGCAGTCGCAACCGCAGCATTTCGAGATGCAAGGAACGCCGGTGTCGTCGTCGACGAACTAGAGGAGAGCCTTGGGATCAAAGTAAGCGTTATCGCTGGTAGAACCGAAGCAGAACTTATTTGGACGGCACTAAGCCAAGGGGTTGACTTTGGGGGAGACACCGTAGTTGGTGCCGATCTTGGCGGTGGCTCATTGGAAATTATGGTCGGAGAGCAGAGTCAACTAATCCACTGCGCAAGTTACCCTCTTGGCGTTGGAAAATTAACTAGCAGGTATCGGGCACCTGGAACCGTACCTGGGATTGACAAAGAAGAGGTCGCTAGAGCAATTCGTCAAAATCTCGACGAAGAGATGATCGATACCATTTCACAAAGCAAACCCTCGACACTCATTCTCTCAAGTGGATCGCTCCTAAACATTGCTCGTATGACTCTTCTTAGAATCGATGAAAAGCGCTGGAATGACCTATCTATAAACCAGAGCGAGATTCCGATTGACGAGCTCAGGACGACCTGCAAAATGATCATCTCCTCGGACTTCAAAGGTAGATCCAAACTTTTAGGCGTTGACGATAAAAGGGTTGACCTCCTACCATCGGCCGCAATTGTTTTGACCGAATTGCTCGCCATAGTAAACCCCAAGAGAGTCCTAGCGAGTGAGTGGGCACTTCGTGAAGGGATTATACTCAAAGAACTTTCCCTTGTGAGCGAGAGTGAATTTGAAGGTGACAATCCATCGCTCAAAGTTGAGTCCATAACGGCCATCGCCGAGAGGTACAAGTGGAACGAGCGCCACTCACGGAAGGTATCTGAGTTAGCAGTATCGATATTCGACCAGACCAAAAAGCTCCATGGCCTTAGTGAGAAAGAGAGAGAGATCCTCTATTTGGCGGGGCTCTCACATGACATCGGCGAGTTCATCTCCGTCGAAGGTCACGACAGACATAGCGCGTATCTTCTTGAAAACTCTCGACTCCCTGGTTTTGACATAAACGAACGCAACTGCCTTCTTTCAGTCGTCAGGTTTCACCGCAAGGGAACACCCAAGAACGATTATCCTCCATTTGCGGAGCTGAACAAGGCGCAAGCAAGCAGTGTGCTTAAGTTAACGGCACTACTTCGACTTGCTGACGCACTCGATCGCTCTCATCGAACAATTGTAGAATCCGTCAAAGTGGTGATCGAACGCGAGCAACTTCTCCTCTTTGTCGACAGCAGCAGTGCGGTTGAATTAGAGGAGTATGGACTCCGTCGAAAGCGACAGCTCTTTGAAGATGTCTTCAAACTCGACGTTCATTTGATAACAAATTAGCCCAAAGGAAAAAGAGCCCCTAGATTCCTTGGTTGGGGTAGAGAAGAGAGAGCGCAAGGTGGAGCTTGGAGGGTGAGTCGGAGTAGCGTGCCCCCAGCTCGATAAGCTTCGAAACTAGAGCATTGCGCAGGGTGAGACCACCTTCATCGCTAAGTAGCTCAACCTCAATCTCTCTAAATGTATGCACAACCTGATTATTCTCGATGCGCAAAATATCGGCTACATCGTCGTCGACAGCGACCTTTTCGCCTGCCAGTGAGATCGTCGTTGAATGCCTTCGGGAGATCATTCGGGCAATTGGAGAGAGGGTCTCGCGAGGAATGGGACGTACCTCAGCACGACCAAAGAGCTCGTCGAGCGAGTCGCCGAACTTACCTTTGACATTTATCTCATGGCGCTTTACCGAGACTACGCCATCGGAGGTCGCACTTTCGCCCCCATCCTTTATGGTCCAAGTGCCACTTACATCTTCACCAAGGTGCACTGTATCGTCGAGGTCTCCCACATAGCAGCGGAACCGAAGTGACGACTTCCTTTTGGTCATCAGAAATTCTGCTGTATCAAAGTAGGTAGTCAGGGTTTCGATATTTTTATCCTCTTCGATCTGCGCCCCATCTACGAGTTCCTCGTAGTTCACTACTGAAAATTCAACCCCAGCAGTTAGCTTTACCTCTTCTTCAATCATCTTGCCTCACATCAGCGAAGGAGCCGGCTTCCTTGATTCAAGGTTAGCCTTCTCCATCAAAATATCCTGAACCGAAATCCCTAGAGTAGATTCATCCCGCTCATAAAACCCAGAAGCATTCATCGTCCACGAATAAAGGTCATCTGCTTCGCAAAGCTTTAAAATCTCCTCTACTTGCGCAATGTCGCTAGCTTGGCTGATCGGAAAGATGGCCTCAATTCGTCGGTCTAAATTTCTCTCCATGAGATCTGCCGATCCAACGTACACCTTGAATGGATTGGACTCTTGAGTCCCCCCAAAGGCATATATCCTCGAGTGCTCGAGCAACTTTCCTACAATCGACTTAACCCGTATATTCTCCGAAAGTCCAGGAACTCCTGGGCGAAGACAACAGATACCGCGAGCGATAATATCAATCGTAACACCGTGGTTCGACGCATTATAAAGCGCATCGATTATCGGAGAGTCGGTAAGGTTATTTACCTTTATGACTATACGACCCTCTTCTCCCATTTGGGCCTGCTCATCGATCAATTCCATGATTCGATTGCGCAGAAATGTCGGGGCTAAAACTATCTTGCTAAATTCACCGGGGCGGGAAAAGCCGGTCAGGAGGTTGAAGGCCTCAGCAAGGTCGCGATTTAGATCGCTATCCGCACTTAGGAGACCAAGATCTTCGTAACTTCGTGCAGTCTTAGCGTTATAGTTTCCCGTACCTAAGTGACAGTAGAGTCGCACACCCTCATCTTCATTTCGGATTACTAGTGCAGCCTTGATATGGGTCTTCAACCCCATCAATCCATATACGACGTGAACTCCTGCCTCTTCCAATCTCTTAGCCCACGAGATATTCGCAAGCTCATCGAATCGAGCCTTTAGTTCAACCAGAACTGCAACTTGCTTTCCCGCTTCAGCGGCACGGATAAGCGCCGCCATCATCCTCGAATCTCCCGACGTTCTATAGAGAGTCTGTTTGATAGCCAGCACATTCGGATCTAAGGCCGCTTGCTCGATAAAGGCTTCGACGGTGTTCGAAAATGACGTATAAGGATGATGAAGGAGAATATCTCTTCCTCGCAAAACTTCAAAGATGTCAGCTCTGCGCCCCGTATTGCTTTCGCTGAATTCCTGAGGTGTAGTGGGAGTAAAGCTCGGCGCAGAAATCTCTGGTATCCCAATCGAGTGGACTTGCCAGAGGCCGGAGAGGTCGATAGGAAAATCTACTTCATAGATATCATCTCTATGAAGTCGTAGCTCCTCAGAAATTAAGTCGATCGCCGTTGCTGGAGTTCCACGAGAGACTTCAACCCTAACCGCACGCCCAAACCGTCGACGTCGCAGTTCGATTTCAACTAACTCAAGGAGGTCATCTGCCTCTTCTTCTTCGAGTGATAGGTCGGCGTTTCGAGTGACTCTAAACGAGTAATGATCCCCAATTTCCATCTCAGGAAAGAGTCGATTGAGATGGGCCGCTATCACTGACTCCAAGGTAACGAATTTGTAAGCATCACCAATGGGTACGAACCTCGGCAAGATGGCGGGTACCTTAACGCGAGCTACTCGAGACTCCTTCGATATTGGGTCAGATACCGTCACCAAGAGGCTAAGGGAAAGATTGCTGATGTAGGGGAATGGATGAGCGGGATCCAATGCGATTGGGGTTAATACTGGGAATATACGCTTTTCAAAGATCGCCGAAAGCTCGCGTCTATCATTGAGATCGAGTTCGTCAAAGGAGAGAACTTCAACTCCATGCTCCTTCAAACCCGCCACAATATCCTGATTGTAGATCTTTCCAACCTTATCAAGCAGCGGCTCAAGTTCATTTCGAATCGCCTTTAGCTGCTCCTTGGTACTCATGCCATCAGAGCTCTTCGATTTAACGCTGGCGGCCAATCGGTCCTTGAGGCCGGCCACACGAACTTGGAAGAACTCGTCGAGTCCAGATGAAAAGATTGCCAGAAACTTCACCCGTTCAAGAAGTGGAATCGAACCATCTGCGGCGAGTTCAACTACCCTCTCCGCAAAGCGAATCCAAGAGACCTCTCTATTTAGGAACCTGCTTGGCCCAAGTGCTGCAACAACGCTTTTCTCTTCCATACGGCCTTAAGGCTAGGCAACTTTCAAGATGAAAACACCCAATTTTTATTTAACATTTGCTTAACCCGTAGCTGAGAGGTGGAAGCCCTTCAAACCATCCCTAATTTGCGCACCTCGATATTTGCAATGTCAGAGATGGCTAATGCGAACTCCCGGATAATCTCGCCCCGCTTCGATTCACGAAGAGGCGTAAGGTAGGGGTTCATAATGGTAGAACGCAGCACAACCAAACCTTCCCTACGATACTCTTCTTCATCGACTTCAATATCTCCGGAGGCAAATATGGATGATAACGACGCGAAGTTGTAGTGGTCTGCAGTAAACGAAGTCTTCGATAGAAAGAAGGGCTGCGAGTAGCTGTATTGTCTCTCGCCGTGTTCGGCTCTAATCGAGAAGTGACGATAGATTGCCTCAGTCAAGGAGTTAAAGTCCCTAAGTGAGCCGCCATTTCTGGGAGCAAAACCAAATACGTTGATATTCGTATCCGGAGGTACAAACTTGCCATCACGATGGCAGTATGGGACGGTTTTGAAGAGTCGCTCGACATCCGTTTCATCCATAACTCGATCGAGGCGCGTCAACCATTCAAAGAGTTCCCGAGCCGCAATCCAACTTGCCCTAATTACTCGTCCATGGCTCGTTCGATTGAGGGGCAACATTTCGGAGCTCAACCACAGAGCAGTTGCCGGAAAACTCGGTCGTGATCCTTCCAATGTGTAGGCCGCGAATGCCTCAGTCGCCACCTTCCCAAACGACGCTCCTGCGAGGTGAGAGCCACCCTCAACTAAATGGCGTGGTGGTCGATGAGACCACGAAGCGTTCGATGCAACCGTTATATATGGTGCCTTTTGTCGAACGAGGTAGCGAACTAGATCCTCTTTGAAGCAAATGGTGCCGCAAGGGTAGTTTACATATCCCATCTTGTGCGGATCTACAGTAATTGAATCGGCGCTCCCGAAGGCGCCAAGAGCCTCTACAACGCTTCGATCATCGAACGACACATCGGCGACTTCTCGAAATTCGCGAAAGGTATTTGTCTCCATCTGAAACGATGAATGTTGCACTTCAAAGCTCGTTGAAATCAGAGAGTCGACGTTAACGTTATTGAACATCTTGGATCCCAAATATTGAGAGATCTCCGCGGCCTCCTCAATTTCGCCGCGGCGCAACAGTAAAGCCATGTAACGCAGGAAGTGTTCGTCTTCGGCCTTGGCTAGCCCCAGCCTCTCCTCGATGAGATGGGCAAGTTCAATTGGGGAGCTATGCGACTCGGAGTCGATCACCCCCAACGAACGCTCAACACAATCTTTGATAATAGAGATATCATCTTCAATTAGCAGAGTCCGGAAGTAGCCTCCCCATGCCCCGTCGATGTGCAGCCAAAATCCAGCGCCTTCACTAGCTGACTCATCCCTAAGGGCTGAAATCTCACCAATCGGATCGACTGAACCCTCCTCCGTCGAACCAGCGATAGCTACTACCGCCAGAGGAACCATACCTCGCTCCATCGCATCAGCTATCTTAAGCCGTAAATCAGAGGTACGTAACCTAAATGATTCGTCCGTATCTATACGGATGAGCGATGAGGATCCAATGCCGAGAATATCGAGGGCCTTCGCTATTGAATAGTGCGCAGCACCTGACACGAAGATCGCAGGAGGAAAGTCGACCATGGCCCTAGCTATTCCGTCGCTAAGACTGTACTTCGAGTGCGTGCGCATCGCTTCAAACGGATCACGGCAAATTTCAGCACTAATCTCAAGGTACTCTTTGAAGAGTTCGATCGTAGCACTTGGCGTGAGTGTCAGAACATCCTTGTAGTCATACGAACGTAACAGCGATCCATCGCTTCCAAACTTGAGATCTAGTTCTAACGCCTTAGCTACGTCTAGCAAGGAAAGGGGCAAATATCTCACTTGACGGGCGACCCAGAGTGCCTCAATGTTTGCTACAGTTCCACCCGAAGTCAAATGAGACCAACCATAAGGACGCGACAGAGCTGCATGATAGCTAGCAAGCGAGACACCATCAATTACCTTAGGAGGCCTCGGTGGTGGCGTAAATCCAACCATAGTCAATATCTTGCTACATGCATCTATCTCGTATTCAAGGGTGACCGCACCCGTCTCGCTGGTTACGTTGTTGGAGTTGTACAAGATTCCCGCCAAGGAACCTACTAATGCGGCAATAGTCGTCTCGCCCTGCTGATGGGCGATGTATCGCGGGGAGTAGAACGGAAAGCTCCTCCGCAACTGGCCCAGCAACTGCTCTACCTTCTCCAGGAGATCCGATCTCTCCTTTGAGAGATCGTTCGCTTGGTGCGAGGTCAGAACGCCTTGATCGTCTGGGTAGTAATTACGTCGCCAATGAAAGTAATCGTCGATTACTAGATCTAGCATCTCACGGATAAATGGCGCATTCTCCCCTTTAGGACCAGGAAAGTGTGCCAAAAAACTCTCGGTACCGTCACTCATCGACCCCTCATTCCGCAGCTTGCCCAAATGTCGAAGATAATTTCATTCGTCCACGAATGAAATTATCTTATTTGGGCGCGTCGACCACAACCACAAGTTCTGTAGCGTTTATCGATTGATCGACGTGGAATGCAACTTCTGACAAGTTGGTAAAGTCAGATCTAAAGTGGGCCCCTCTTGACTCTCGCCGTAAAATGGCACCGCGCATAACCAACTCGCCCACTTTACGTAGATTGAAGTTTTCAATCTCGTAGCGATCGGAACTCTCCTTTTCCGATATGGTCATTAATTCTTTGAGACCCACAGATAGCTCTTCGCCATTGCGCATTACGGAAGCAACTTCATCCATCAGGGACTTAATTCGTTCGCGGCTCGCTGATTCGACGCCGCGGGGCGTCGGTGGCGCGTCGTCAAAGGTTCGACGGCTCCCACCCACTTCGTCAAGTGCCGCCAGTACCGCCTTATCACCCATTACTAAACCTTCAAGTAGGGAGTTAGATGCCAATCTATTGGCACCATGAAGACCAGTGCTCGCAACTTCTCCAGCTGCGTAAAGCCCCTTTAAATTAGTCCTTCCACTTGAATCGGTTCTGACTCCGCCCATTTGGTAGTGAGCGGCCGGCGCAATCTCGACCGGAGCCTCACGGGGATCTAGGCCAAGAGATAGACACGATTCAAAAACAGTAGGGAAAGCCTCTTCGATATTATGAATGGGACGAAGGTCGAGAAAGACCTTCCCGGTTAGGCGACGCTCCTCAAGAACCGCTCGAGCCACCACGTCACGTGGAGCCAACTCCATCGCTTCGTCGTATCGACTCATAAAGCGATCGCCGTTTCCATTGAGCAGAATTGCGCCTTCTCCTCGACATGCCTCACTGATCAACGAGCCGTCCATGAGGGCCGTTGGGTGAAATTGAGCCAATTCGATATCGCGGATGGTGGCGCCGGCCTCAAAGGCGAGAGATATTCCATCTCCCGTTGCCTCTGGGGGATTTGTGGTAACACGATATAGTTGTCCAGAGCCTCCAGTGGCTAACAAAACAACTGACGCGTCAACTCTGACAAATTGCCCGTCATCAGCGATTAGCCATGCACCCACAACTCTTTTGTCGACCACTCTCAATGAGACGACCATGTGTGAATCGAGGACATCTATCTTTTCCGAGATAGTTTCGTGAATGAATTTGAGAAGAAAGAATCCACTACGATCTCCACCAATGTGGCGAACGCGCGGACGAGAGTGCCCGCCCTCTAGGGCAAGCTCATCATCAAATTTCATACCCAATTTTGAAAGTCTCTCGAGATGTCCGAGTGACTCCTCGAGAATCATATTCGTCACCTGCGGATCACTCAAACCGCGACCAGCCCTCAAGGTATCTTCAAGGTGGCTTGCGACATCGTCAACGCTTATTGGAAAGGCGATACCTCCTTGAGCCCAAGAGGTCGAACCGGAGATCAATCCGGTTTTAGAGACCAAAAGAGCCTTAGCTCCCTTCTCGATCGATCGAAGCGCTGCGTATGCACCAGCAACTCCAGATCCGATGATCAACAGATCGACCTGCTTTGCCTCAAAGGAAGTGTTAGCCAATTGCAATCATCTTTTCGATAGCCCTGCGGGCAGGGACGGCGATCTCTTCGTCTACTTTGATCTCGAATTGATCGAGCAGAAGACTATCTCTTACCTTTTCTAGGGTTATCATCTTCATGTACTGACAGACCGCCGACTCTTTCACAGGAAGGAACCTTTTCCCAGGTGCCATCTTGTTCAGACGATGAATGATTCCAACCTCCGTCGCTACCACAAACTCCTTTTTATCGCTTGCGGCCGCATATTTAACCATTCCTTCCGTGCTCATCATCTTTGCGTCGGGCTTCAAAAAGAGGCACGACGAGCCGCAAGAGCACTCGGGGTGAATCAGGAATTCCGCATCTGGATATTGTTCGAGTTTCTCTTTGATCTCAGCGTCACCGATTCCAGCATGTACGTGGCACTCGCCCATCCATACGTGCATTTTGATGCCAGTCATCTTTTCGACATATGCGCCAAGAAACATGTCAGGTAGAAAGAATATCGGCCTAGTCGGATCGAGGCTCTTTACTACCTCAACCGCATTTGCAGAAGTCACACAGACATCCGAGAGCGCCTTCACCTCTGCTGTCGTATTGACATAAGAGACGACTTGCCCATCTGGGTTTTCATCGCGCCACTGCTTTACGTCGGAGGCAGCTATCGTATCCGCCAAAGAGCAACCAGCTCCAAGATCGGGTAAGAGTACCTTCTTAGTTGGATTGAGGATCGATGCCGTCTCTGCCATAAAGTGGACACCAGCAAAGACAATAACATCGGCATCCGTTGAAGCGGCAATCCGCGATAGGCCAAGAGAGTCACCGACGAAGTCCGCCACCTCTTGGACTTCACCGCGTTCGTACGAGTGTGCAATGACTATCGCATTGCGATCTTTTTTTAGCTGGTTAATCTCTTCAGCAAGAGAGGTATCGACAAGCGACATTGATTCACTCCTATTGTGAGCTGCGCTATGGCCTCTGTACGTAAGTCAACAAAAATATCATTAAGTAACTTCCATCCACTTTCACTAAATGCTAGTTGAAGGTCGTTATGCCACTTATAGTTCGAAGTCCATTGAGATATCTGCCGCGGAAACGCTATGCGTAAGCGCACCGACGCTTATCAGATCTACGCCGCACTTCGCCACTTCTTCAACGCGAGCAAGGTTCATTCCACCACTCGCTTCGACGACCGCACGGTGTGAAATGAAGTCAACCGCCTGCTTCATCTGGGCATTAGTCATATTGTCGAGCAGGATCGCCTCCGCGCCAGCCTCTAAGGCTTGGGCGACTTCGGCAAGAGTTCCCACTTCAACTTCGACTTTCATCAGGTGCGGTGCGCCGCGACGTGCCCTCGCAACCGCCTCAGCGATCGATCCCACAGCCTCAATATGATTGTCTTTAATTAAGATTCCATCCGATAGTCCAAATCGATGGTTGAAGCCTCCACCTACACGGACCGCATACTTTTCAAGCTGGCGAAGTCCCGGCGTCGTCTTGCGGGTATCTATAATCTTGCAACCGTACGGCGCCACCTTTGCAACATAAGCGCTCGTAGTAAAGGCGATCGCACACATATGCTGAAGAAGGTTCAACCCAAGGCGCTCGCCGGTGAGAATAGATCGAGAAGGACCGCTCAGAACTGCTATTGAATCACGATTGCTCACATGAGCACCTTCGGGAATGAGAGCCTCGAATTCAATCGATGGGTCAACTTCTGAAAATACCATTCTTGCGACGTCAAGGCCTGCGAGGATAGTTTCACTCTTAGCAAGAAGAGTTCCCTTCGAAGTTGAGCTCTTATCGATAGTGAGCTGCGTAGTAATATCGCCACTTCCGATATCTTCGCGCAACCATCTACGAATATCATCCCTAAGTTGATCAAAATCAATTTCCAACAACGTCAAATACCGCCATGTCAGTTTCAAGTACGCACTTACCTAAGAATTTAGCACCGCTGCGTCAGCAACTTCGATTTGATTCATCCGGCTTTCAGCATTTGTGCACCCTTTTAGAACTCGGCGACAACTCGGGGGGAACTATCGACGCCCAGGTATTTACCACCCCGACGAGGTGGGGATAGCCATTGCAACTACAATCGTCATTGAGAGCCAAGGAGCAGATCTGAAGATAACAGAGTTTTATACCAAGAATCGAAGAAGCGAATTGGGAATGATCTTGATCGTCACGGTCATCTTCTACCTCGCCTACTTTCTCGCCTTCTTCGGTCGCTACTCCAATTCGACATCGATTCCGCTCATCATTCCTACCCTCATGGCGGTCACACCATTTCTAATTCACCTAGCTAACGTCGCGTTCGCACCAAATAGCGACTCAACTTTCATGCCGATAGTTGCACTGCTAAATGAAATTGGCTATGTGATGATATGGCGCCTCAATCTACATGAGGCTTCCCTTCAAGTCCTCTGGACATACGTTGGTGTCGTCCTGTACGCCCTAACGCTCTTCTTCATCGATAGATCCGCGATACTCGAGAGATTTCGTTTTTTGCTCGCTGTTGCCGGCCTTGCCATGCTGGTACTCCCACTGGTACCTGGAATTGGTGAGACCATAAATGGAGCACGCCTCTGGATCCACTTAGGCGCCTACACCTTTCAACCGGTGGAGATATCCAAGCTGCTTCTTGCCATCTTTTTCGCTTCATACTTCGTAGAGAAAAACGACGTCATAGGCGGCGTAAAAGGCAGGCAATCCATACGAGAGACACTCAACCCCCGCATCCTCGGACCGCTCCTGACGGCGTGGTTAGGTTCGATACTGATCATGCTCATGGAACGCGACGTCGGATTCTCACTCATGCTCTTCTTGGTCTTTATCATCACAATCTGGCTAACCACTGCCCGCCTTCGCTATCTGATCGGGGGCATCGTACTCTTCGTTGGTGGAGCACTCCTGGCAAATCACCTCTTCGGTCAAGTAAATGAGCGCCTTGTCACGTGGCTCGACCCTTGGAAGTATGCAAATACGATTGGCTACCAAATCGTTCAAGCTCAATACGCCTTAGGTGCAGGTGGGGTGAGTGGCACAGGTCTTGGACTTGGACACCCGACTTTGATACCTGTTGTATCGAGCGACTTTATCTTCGCTGCAGTGGGAGAAGAGATGGGACTAGCAGGTACTTCCGCCATAGTCATCGCCTTCGTCCTGTTAGTGGGCGTCGGCCTAAGAACCGCTCTCCGCGCGAAGAACGACTTCACTGCCCTAGTTGCAACCATCTTCACCACGATGTTGGGCCTCCAAGCCTTTTTCATCATGGGAGGAGTCGTTCGATTGATACCCCTTACCGGCGTAACCCTCCCGTTTGTAGCATATGGAGGCTCGTCGCTTGTGTCTAGCTATATTCTTGTAGCCGTTATAATGCGCATCTCAGATGAAGGGAGCGTTGAGGACTCTGACGTCAAAGCCAACAGGATTCGCTTTAGGAGCCACTCTCTAATATCTTCACAGAGTCGATGATTTGATACCTCTCCACGCCGAGGACTTTGCCACTCCAATCCACCTGAGGCGCGATCTCCATTAATTATCCGGTTATCTCGTACTTGGGTGAAGTTATCTCAAATAGTTATCTCGATTAATCGCAAGTTATCTTGTGCAAGCTCGCTATTGCAACACGCTTCAGCCTCCCACCTGCGAAGAAACCGGTCATCCAAATGTCCAATTGGCGAACGCAAGTAAATCCAGCGATGGATAGCCAGACGCACCACGCGAGATTTTCAAAGACGGGCTCATGAGATTTCATCACCGACTACCACAGGACAGCGAAGAGGACTCGCTTGTGATTTAGCACAGCCACAAATAACAAGTCTATGCAACCCTGCCTGACGCGTTATGGAACTTAGATTGCTTATGCTCTGCCGAGCTTTAAGGTGAACTGTTAATTTCAACCGACCATGA
>VFSW01003033.1_pt1 | contig 25173 bp, 28 predicted proteins | sample 5358111 | NCBI WGS metagenome assembly VFSW01 (sample SAMN11554181, study PRJNA540505) | mine drainage metagenome | isolation source: sediment from site ElyBrook_90M | place: USA: Ely Copper Mine, Vershire, VT | collected 2017
TGGGTCGTTTGTTTTTTTTTTTAAAATTATTTTAAAATTAATCCCACCCGCCAAAACCAACCCCCCGCGGTTTTTGGGGGTTGGTTTTTTTGTTCCCCCCGCCTCTCGCTTCTGCGCGCGGTTGACATTCTCTTTGCGCGGAGTACTTTCATTCCGTGGGGATGCACTGTCGCGAAGCCCCACTGCTCTTTGGGAGAATACAGATGAAAAATGATACTCGGTTAAAGAAGGCGCTTCTCATGCTTTCCGGCGGCATCGATTCGGCCGTGTGCCTTTCGATGCTTCAGAGGCAGGGGTATGAAGTGACTACCCTTTCGTTCCGTCAAGAATCGCGCCTGAATAACATGCTTGAAATCCTGTGCGCGCGGGCCATTGCGAACCGGTTCAAGACACAGCACATTGAGATCGATCTGACATCGGCTGACGGACTGATTCGGCACGCGCCGGATGTGCGCCTCTCGTTCGGCGGATCCATCAATAACTGCCCCGGCAGTACGACGCAAGGCGCACCGCTCAGTGTTTCAATCATGCTTACCATGGCATTGATGCATGCTTGTACGGCTGGCATTGGAACGATCGCGTGGGCGTTGCATGCGGACGACCTGCCGAGCGAATCGCACCGCCACACGGTGTTCCGGCTCATCGCGCTCCATCGAGACCTCGCCGAACTGCAGACACGGACGCGCCCTCCGCAGATCATCCTGCCACTCATCAGGTACACGAAACGGCAAATCGTATGCGTAATGGCCCCAGAATACGGAATCGACCTTGCTGAAACCTTCAGTTGTTCGGATCCGAAGGACGGACAGGCCTGCGGGGAATGCGGCCAGTGCATTGCTCGGGAAGCCGCGTTATTTCCGCTCGAAAACCGACGCCGCGCGTAATTGTCGGCCGCGTAAACCATCAGAGCTCCCATGCGTGCATGGGAGCTCTTTTTATATCTCAATACACTTCTAATCTAACGAATTCCGAGCGGGACAGATTTTACGCTCTCGACAATTGCCTCCTGTATCTTAGCGAAAGATACTTTATTTCCTTCTGTGAAATCAATCGGTTCCATGGTTACATCATCAAAGGAAACAAGCGCTTTCAAAACAAGATTCTGGTCAAGTGACGGAAGTTTTCTTGAAAGAGCGGTGAGCAATTCAGAGAGGGAGAGACGCTTAAGGATGAAGAACAAATCGACATAATCTTTTAATTCGGCTCGCGAGACAATCGCGCTGAGCTTCATACACCCGATATCAAGCAATGAAGCGAGACGCAGGTGTTCTGTGTCCGTGCACGCCTCAATCAGAGGATAGCGGTACCCGATAAAACTAACTCTTACATCTTCTTGCACGACGACAGCAAGCGTACGGGGCGACTCTTGCGTACGGGGTACTTGTCCGAACATTTTCTGTACCTGTTCGTAGACATCCTCAATTTCAAAATCTTTCTCCGTAAAGAAATCGAAGTCAACGCTCACTCTATGACCGAGCTGAAGCACGAGAGCTGTGCCGCCAGCAAGATAAAATTCTTCCTTGAAGGCGCCGAGAGCTGGCAAGAGCGCCCGCCGTTTTTCATCCAACACTTCGTAGTGCATATGTATTTGAAAAACGTCCCTTGAGCTCTGGTGTGACTCCGAAGAGCAGCGACCAGAGTGCGAGCGACTTCTTATCCCATCGTCCCGGAAGGGGTTTTTGCACCACTGCTGCTATCTGCGCAGCAGAATATTGCGAGAAGAGCCATTCGGTCGCTTCTTTCGTGCCATAGTTCAAGACGTTTGTGATGATAAGCGTCTTATCATGCTCAAGGTCGAGTACTGAGAGATCGTATGACCACAAACACGCGCGTACTGCCGGAGGAAATGTCATGCTTGTATTATACCATATATCTTGTCGCACCGTTCTGTCGACTTACACCGGCAACTCCACAACAAACGTCGAGCCCTTCCCTTCTCCATCGCTCTCGGCACGGATGGTACCGCCGCGTGCCTCAACGATATTTTTGGCGATAAAGAGATTGTGATTAATCACAGTTTTATGTTTTGTATTTCTGCCGAGAAAAAATCAATCAGCTCTTGTTTAGTCGGCGCAGATCCGTTTTTCATTTCAAGAGGTATCTCATCAAGATCGTCAACAAATACAAGCTGTTCCAGAAAGAGCCGGTCATTGAAGACCTCCCCGTACTTCTCACGTGCAAACGTAATAATCTCATCAATCTGGGAAACATGCTCACGGATACCGACATACAGGTCGACATAGTCCTTAAACGAGCCGCGGCGACCTATCGTGTACGCCTTCGTGACCAGAATCTCTTTCGGAGACAGCAGATCGACAGATTCACTCGGCACAAGCGGTAAGAGCCGTGGGAAAGGGTATTCGAGAAAGGTGCATTTGACCCCCGCCACCTTCAGAGTCAGTTCCAACGAGTTCATTTAATCAACATTTCAACCAGGCGCGCCGATTCACCGCGAACACCGTTTGCGCGGATGCGACCTTGAGAAGAGGCCGCCTCGCGCACTACCCTCGCCCCATACACAGACACAAGCCAACGCCAATCCGCAAGCGTACCGTGATTGAGTACCCGCTCGACAATCGTGTGCTGGTGCGTTGAGGTGTCGAGTTTTTTAGGATCAGTATCCCAAAATAGCCGTTCAATTCTTGTGGGTAAGGCGCGGTGCATTGGATATATTATACCATACACTGGTGTCCCATCGCGTTAAGCGGCGCATTTTTACACCGGCAACTCCACAACAAACGTCGAGCCCTTCCCTTCTCCATCGCTCTCGATAAGGAAAAGTCAGATCTCTATCGACTTCGTGGCGCAGAAACACCAAGATCTTTGCAAATTTTGCGTACGAGAAATGGGTTTATTTCACTATGACGCGGAACGGTGCTCATGAAATCATTCGACTGATTTAGAAATACTGAGTGTTTTGCACCTTCTCGCACGAATCGGCACCCGCTCTGACGCAGATATAGAATAAAATCCACGCGCTTCATAGCGCTAAGCTATGACAAATCGTTCTCGAACAACTGAACCTCCACGAGAGCGTTCGCGCTTTGTAAGCGCGCGCCGTGCAAGAAGAAACTCTGAAAGAGCATCAGAAAGGTTCTCTCTCGCTTCTTTCTTCGAAACGCCTTGCGTATTCACGCCAGGTATTTCTTCCACCCAAGCGATGTAGCCAGAACGAACTTTTTTATAAATGGCCGTATACATATTGAGAAGTATAGCATACTGCTATAGCACAGCACGCTTTAGGCCGGCAACTCCACGACAAACGTCGAGCCCTTCCCTTCCCCTTCGCTCTCGGCACGGATGGCGCCGCCGTGGGCTGTAACGATGTTCTTGGCGATGTAGAGGCCGTAGCCGGTGGAGTGGACGTTTACCTTTTGCGAGTCTTTGCCGTGGCCGCCTTCAGTGAAAAGGTGCTTCTTGTCTTCCTCCGTGATGCCGATGCCAGTGTCTTTCACACTGAACACGATCTTCCCGTTCTCTTTCTTAAGGGAAACGGCGATGGAGCCCGTGGGGGTGTAGTTGATCGAATTATCAATCAGATTGCGCAGCACGTGGTCGCCGATTTCATTCCTATCGCCGACAATCGTGTAGGGTGCGCCCGCATCCTCTGCGGTGAAAGAGAGCGCGAGCTTCTTCCCCTCCGCAAGCATTCTCGACTTCTCGACCGCCTCCTCCGCGAGCGTTTTAAGGTCAAAAGACTCCTTCTTGTATTCCGTCGTGCCCTTTTTCTGGTTTGACGCCTTGAGAATATCCTCTGCCGAACGCACGCCGTCGCGCGACTGCGCGAGCGCTTGATTGACGATGGGCTTCATCTCCTCCGGCAATGCGCCGAAATCACCCTCGACAAGAGCGGCAAACACACTCGCATCCTTCGTAAGAAATCCCTTGACTTCATGGCTGATGAAACGGATGAGCCCTTTCTGCCGCTCGTTGGTCTCCTCCAGCTCGTCCGCCAGCTTCTGAATTTTCTCCCTCTGCTCCACTTCACGCAGCACGCCACGGATAAGATTGATGCCAAAGGCAAGCACGAGCACGAAAACGCTGGTACGGAAGAGAATCAGCGGAAGCGTATCTGAGAATATTATTTCCCCAAAGGAGACAATAGAGAGAATGAAAACGAGTGCTGAGGTTGAAACGATTTTGATATTGAAGAAATGTTGGCGCACGACTGCATAGGACGCGAATGCAACAAATGGAAACATGAAGAGGGCACCGAGAGGCACGTAGCGCGGATTTACGAATATCGTTGCGAGAATCAGATTGAAGAAGATGATGAGCGAGAATGTGATAACGGTACCGACAAGGACCGTAATAATTGCCTGATGCTCCTCATTTTTAGTATTTCTAAGTTTCTTGAGAAAAATAAAGAGCGCCCGCACTACTAAGCTGATAGCAACAATTCCAAACAGTATAAGTCCAGGACCTTTTTGTACAACGGCCACTTGTCCCACTACGACCGTGCCGACAATCCCCGAAAAGACATATGGTGTAAGTGTAAGAATGGCAGTTGAAAACACAACAGGCACGAGTATAAAATTATGCCGTGCCAAAAATATTCGATTCCTCTCTGGGAAAACAGAGAAAAACTCGTAGAGGAAAAATGCTTGGAATACTGCAAAAAAAAGAATTCCACGGAGAAGCCAGATTGTAAGAACAGGGTTTGAAAATTGGTAACTGAAGAAATTTATGATGCCCCAAAAGGCCGTGACGACGGAGAATCCGAGAAACATTCGGTTCGTGAGGCTTGTACGATTGGCGAAATATACGGACGTACCAAGTACTAGTGTTGCCGCAACTGTGATACCGACCGTAAGCAAGCCAAGATTTGCAAGAACTCCCATTTGACCATTCTAACCGATAAATAGACTTAAAAGGTTCCTAATCCTCAAACGACACATTTGGCTCAAAACGTGTCGTCATGGCGCTTGGCGGGTCAGCGTAGCCGAGACGAAACACGAAACCAAATCGTTCAGGATTATGGATGTCGAACATTCGTGCAAGCGAAGCGTAGTTCTCGCGAAGTAACTGCTGGTGTGTATCTGAAAGAGACCCAGAATCTCCATCGAGCAGGCGTGATCCGATGAAGTGGACGGTTGTTGTTGGTTGTAGCGAAAGACCGAGTTTCGTCGCCGTGAGCCAAAGACGTTCAAGTAACATGCCGGCCCTAAGGAAATCCTCAGGGGTATCGCTCGGCGTAACAATGGCTCCGAACGCGGCGGAAGTGGCGTGCACTTTCTCCATATCCTTCGCGATCATCTTTGAGATACCGAGCGGAAGAAAGAGTTTAAGGATATTCCAGTTACGAAACAGCCTGAACGCGACTTTCTGTGGCCGCGCAAACTCGAATGTGTCTATGAAGAAGCCGTGTTTCTTTTCGTCCTCTGCTTTGGTCCAGGTGACGTGACCAAAGAGAAAATTGTGAATGTATTTGTTTTCGAGTGCAAGTTTCTCCCCCATTGAGGCAATGCGCGCAAGTTCTTTCACCTGTGCTCTATCGGAAATAAAAACGATGCGACCACCAATATCCTTTGCGAGTACTGAAAGCGTAGAAAGTATTTCCGGCTCGATTCTCTTTGCATAATACTTCCTGCGGTTGGTTGCTCGTTTTGTAATAAATTGAGAAAGGTCATTGTGTGCCGACGAGTCGGGTTCGAGGACTACTTCCGCGACAACGAGAGAATTTTTTGAATCTGGAAATAGATTCGCAGTGGCACGGAAGCCATGGTTTTCGGCCGATACTCGCAGATTCTCGATAACTGCACCGAGTGCGACATGATTGGTCCTCTGTCGCCAATTGAAAAGTGACTTATCTTTCTCGGGTATATTCACCACCCGAATCACATTCTCCTTCGCGACAAAACGCCATGGCTGCGTATTATCTCCAGACGGCGCGCGGCAGGCATCCCGCAGAATTTCAAGAAGAATTTCGTTGTTGAGAATCATATTGATGGGGTTAAGAAAACCTCCATAGCCCCATTGTAACTGATTTATGGCACGCCAATTTCGTTAATCCTCAGAGACGGCACAAGATGGGTGCGCGCCACAGTTGTTGTGTCTGGACCTATCGATCTGTTTCCCAACGAAACATACCGGCCAGAAGTAAAGAACACTGTGAATTCTACGAAAACACTTCAGTGCTGTTCATGCGCAAAGTATGGTACAAACACCTATTTAGCGCTAAGCTTGCAAGCGAGTAATTTTTTCTATTGTGCTTTTTCCACCGCATGGTTATTTCTCATCCCTAACTTACACGGAATCGAACTCTATCTGTGTTTTCACAGGTATCGAACCATTATATATATAGATGTATGCATTGACATTTGGAATGCTCGGGCGTACTGTTCTCTCAGAACAGGGGGCTGTCCTTGAATGGAGAACGTCATGACTGAAATGTACATAAGTACCGATATTGAAGCTGACGGACCAATTCCGGGTCCAAATTCAATGCTCAGTTTTGGGTCTGCTGCCTATACAGCAGAAAAGAAACTTGTGAGTACATTTACGGCCAATCTTTGCACATTGCCTGGTGCCGAGGCCGATCCGAAGACGATGAAATGGTGGGAGACCCAACCAGAAGCGTGGGCTGAATGTCGACGAAACCAACAAGACCCTGCAAATGTCATGCCCGCCTATGTTACTTGGTTGAAAGGGCTTTCTGATAAGCCCGTCTTTGTCGCATATCCTGCAGCATATGACTTTATGTTCGTGTATTGGTACCTTATTCGATTTGCAGGTGAAAGTCCATTCACGCATTCAGCTCTTGATATTAAATCATTCGCAATGGCAGTGCTTAAAACCAACTACTCTGCCACTTCAAGGAGCAGTATGCCAAAAGAGTGGTTTGATCCTATGCCACATACTCACAAGGCTTTGGATGATGCGATTGAACAAGGCGCTCTATTCTGTAACATTCTTGCGTCGAACATTCGAACTGCATGATTAAGTTCATATCAAATTCTAATTAAGACCCCGGACTTCGTGTGCCGGGGCTCCTATTTCCATACAACAGCGATTCGCACATATCCCATCTAGCAGATTATGGCACGACTATGTTGTGCTTCTCAAACACACCTCCATCTCAATAGAGTTCCATCCCAGGCTTCGTAAGCTTGCTCATAAGTTTTCGTATTAAGAATATGCTTCCTTTTGGAAGCTGCTCGGGATTGGTTTTATTATGGTAGGAATTGTTCTTCTTAATCTAGGATGGACATCTGCCCTGGCCCCGGTGAACGATAGAGAAACTCGCTACCATACCCCCTACGGTGGTTGGTCCTGGGAGATTGAAACGTTGACACTCCGCAAAAATGTACACCGCACGAGCGGTGTACATTTTTTGGACCCACGCATGATGCCTGCGCGTCATGCGGCCAAGACTCGAAGATTTTTAAATATCAAATGTCAGACTTTCGCTTCCTGATAATTCGCGTCGAATCTCGTCCCACGGGGGGCCACCGAATTATTTCTGAAATATTTCTTATACCCGCCAACACGGAATTGAACTCTTCGTGTGTTTCCAAGTCATCGAGGCATTTTATTTGAGTGTCTGTAGCGAACATCATTATGGTCCGATAATCCATATTGAGCATCAAATCAAGGTAGAATGGGAACATGGAAAAGAAAATAATAGTGTTCGATCTCGACGGTGTCTTACATGACACTATCCAATTCGTACGAGAAAATCTGGCGAATATCTATCATGGATTTACCGAAGAGACGCATAAGGAGTTGATGAATGGAAATTTCCACGAAGAGATAAAGAAAGTTCTATTGCCGAAAAAAGAAGAAACGGAGAAAGATGCTACCGATCGCAGACTCAAATTCGAGAAAAGAAAATCTGAAGCACCTCTATATCCAGGCGCGCAAGAATTCCTCAAAGAACTACATGCTGCTGGATATACTCTCGTTCTAAATACGTCTGCATGGGACCGTACTTCGAGACCACTCCTCGACAAGGTAGGAATAACAGACCTTTTTGATTTCATTGCAACAGCGGAAATGTCTAAGAGTAAGGTCGAAAAATTTGGGATAATCGCAAAGAACTATGCAGTGCAAAATAACGACCTTATTTTTATTACGGATACCGTAGGCGATATACGAGAGGCGGATGAGGCTGGAGTCCCAACGATTGCCGTAACCTGGGGAGGGCATAATAGAGATTATTTGACACGAGAGAAACATGAGAATCTCATCGCCATAGTTGATTCTTTTGATGACCTAAAGGCTTTTGTGATTGCAAATTAAAGTTCCTGCAATCTGGCTCATACCCCTTAGTTTTGTTACCATAAGCATCTTAATGAACGCATCGACAAAAAAATCTTTGCTCGTGGAAGCACAACACGAGGCAGCGCAAATAATCAACGCAATAGCGAAGCAGATACCCGTTACAGAACAAGTCATACGCGATACTCAGATCGAAATGACCCGGACGCACTCTCCAGAGGCGGTATCTCTTGTTCAAAACCTTCTTGCCATCAGGCAGCTCCAACTAACAGGTCTCAAAGAAGCTCATGACTCACCTTACTTCGTTCGGTGTAATGTAGAGCTCGATACCGACGAGACGCCCAAGACACTTCGCTTCGGTAAATTCTCGGTCCCCGAGTTCGGCATTTATTCATGGACCGTACCTGCGGCACAGATTCGTTTCAACAAACCCGGTTCGTTCACCTACAGCACCAAGACAGGAAATGAAATCACTGGACAGATGAGCCGTGTCGATCAATACCTCATCGCGCAACGAGAAATACGCTTTATGACCACTGAGATGATTGGTGTGCCACGAACGCTTATCCATCAAGAGAAATTTTCAAACCATAAAACCGAGTTTATGCTCCCCGAGATCGTCGAGCGCATGGAAAAGGCGCAGGACGATATCATCCGTGCTGATGCCTACGGATCTTTCCTTATTTCTGGACCAGCAGGCTCCGGCAAAACAACGCTGGCGCTCCACCGCATCGCCTACCTTCTCCAGGCGCCAGAATACACCGACCAATTTGATCCACGTAAAATACTTGTGTTGGTGCAAGATGATGGCTCAAAACAATATTTCGAAAAACTACTCCCGAGTCTCGGTATTACCAATGTTGGTATTTCTACGTTCGATATTTGGGCCATGGATCTTCTCGGTCTTACTGCTCTTTCCTACACGCGGCACTACGGACACTCCGAGTCAGAGCGTGACTTGTATGAAGCAAGTAAGTATCGAGCTCTGAAAGAACGCGTTGCTGGCCACAAAAAAGATCCTTTCGATTTGCTCGAGAAGTGCTATCACACTCACTTTTCCGATACTCAAAAGGAACTCTTTGCTACTCAGCGCAAAGAAAAAGTACTTGACCGATTCGACCTTACACTACTCCTTCGTGCACACCTAGATACAAAAGGCGCATTTACCAAACGTCAACGTGTCTATAGTCGGACAGTAAAAGATACCGTCAAAACTAGTATGCAGGACGTCGAGGTGAAATATTCGCTAATCGTCGTCGATGAAGTTCAGAACTATTTGCCCGAACAGATCCACGCTCTACAGTCATGTATATCAGAGAAAACGAAGGCTATGACATATGTCGGGGATCTTGCTCAGCAGACATCCCTCTTCGCCCTTCGGGATTGGTCGCGTGTCGGTGAGGAATTCACGAACGGCCGCGCAGTTCATTTGGGCAAGATCTACCGTTCTACGCGACAAATACTTGAATACATACGATCGGCTGGTTTTGAAATCGATATCCCAGAAGGTATCCGTGAAGGCTCCAGTATCTATGAGTTCATACTGCAGCAAACAGACATATTCCGAAAGATAGAAGAGATATTTGAGCGTTCTGGAGACGAGCTCGTTGGTATTATTGGGCTCCGGAGCGAGGACATCGAACCTTACTCTCAGTTCAAGACACAACACCATAAAGTCATGACGGCCGCAGAAGCGCAAGGTCTTGAGTTCGATACCGTCATTTTCATTCGCAATCAAGATGACACTCATCAGAAGTATCCGAAAAGTCTCCGCACCGAGAAGATAAAAGTGATCCGCGACCAAACGTATGTTGCACTCACACGTGCAATGCATGAGCTGTACGTATTCGACACCACGTCGAGTGACCCTCTCTAGGAAAGCATGAACTCGCCCGCAAGTATCCTGTTTGTGTACGCTCCGATGTCGCTCAGCATTTCATCAATCATCCCTTGAATCTCAGCTTTGTCTAAGTCTTGAGTCGTGTTTATGATCACCGACCAGGGTTCATCTATTGGCACGTCAGATTGACTCACGAGAAATACTTCGCAAGGAACATGATATTTCTTCCAAATCTTCTGAGCTAAATCCCATGCCATGACGGAATAGAGTTTCCCACCGTGATATTGAGGATTCTTTCCATTCAACCCCTCCACACTAAACGGCCGTCGTGAAGAGATGACACCGCCGAGACGATTGCCTCGTCCAACTTGTGCTTCATCACCAGATTCTATACATGACCCCGTGTATAGCATGTAGACCAAATCGTCCCGTTGCTCATCCGCCGTATTTAGCGAGAACTCAACCGTAAAATGATCTTTGTACTTTTTTATAACATCAGAAATCAATGAACGAATGATCAATATGTTCTTCTTGTATTCATCCATATTCATGACTAGAGTCGAAATCTGAGGTACGCAAAGAGTCAAATTCACCTCTTTTTGATTACGAACAGCCATTATTTTTATATCTGAACCAATCCATGGATACTGTTTCTTTGCTTCATCTGAATTGAAAGTATTTTCAATCTCAAGAACCATCATCTCAAGTGGCGTATAAGGAGCCCAACCACAGCCAGCCGCCGTATCGTTAGATACAGGCTTGGTGTACTCAGGCAGATCGCTCAATTTACTCGGTCTAAAACGAGAATACGGTGTCGATCGATCGACACCATGTGTGTCAGTACGTATTCCTCTCGTTGTATTAGCAGTAATTTCTATCATTAACCTGCAATTAGTGAGGAAATCAAAATTTCTCAATTCCTTTTCTAGAAAGTTGGACGCAGTCTCAATGAGCGCATCTTGGTAAAATAGCTTTTCGTCTCCCACCTGAGGCGTCGCGCGACCGTTGATCAGGAGCCTGACGGGCGAGACAAAATTTCCGCCTCCAAAACGAACATCACACTTCCCTCCCATTAGAGTTAGCTTATCGAATTGATGACGAAGTATGGTTCCGAATTTTGCTCGTGAGAGTTCGCAGTACGTACGTGACAGCAATTCTGCCAAGTGATCAGAAAGAGTGTCGGGATGACCTCGCCCCTTTCTCTCAACAACCTCAAACTTACTCCCCGCTGGATTCTTCAGGTCGTTTACAATATCAGTTCTCATACAGGAAATATACAGTTTTATCCCCGAGATAACAAACTCACTTAAAAACTCCTTTGGCGTACATCCGCTCCCATTTCTCGTTATTCCATAGTTTCCAACCACCAATAACCTGGCCTTTCAGCACGTCGGGGACTATTTCTGGTGTCCTGCCAAATGTGTTAGGGAAAGTGGTGTTTATCAACTCATCTTGCAAAATATGCCATTTACTATATCCGCCCATGATTGGAGATCTCAATCCAAAGACCACCCGCCGTATATTTAATTCTTGGACAGCAAAGGAGCACATCGCGCATGGTTCAACAGAACTATAAAGTACGCATTCCGAAAGCTGTTCACGGGTTAACTTCTTCTGAGCATCAACAAGTGCCAGCATTTCTGCGTGTCGATACACTTCTTTCTGTTCAAGTGCATCGTTATATCCCTCACTAATTATTACATCATTAAGAACTACTACCGCACCAAACGGAAACTCTCCCACATTCCCTGCTATTTTCGCGAGCTCAATACATCTTTTTATGTAGCGCTCATCTTGGTTCAACGTTTCCATACTCTATTTTTCGGAGAGATTCTTTAACATTTCTCGATGCGTTTCAATATATCTATGTGAGAGTACACAGTCCTCATCACTGGCGACCTGGCGTTTTGTCTCGCTGTCAGGCACAAACTTTTGTGTCTCACTGGGATCTTTTGAATACATTTTAGTTCTGGCAAACATGGTGTCTTTTTCAGCGTCTGTAAGCGCAAGGTTCCAATGCTCTTCAATAATCATTGGGAGATTCTTTACAATATCGTCATAGTCGACATAGAGGGCTCGAGATGACATTTGTGACGCTGCAATCTCACAGAAGGTTCCCAAAAGTCTGATTGCATATTCGCTCTCACTAAGCTGTTCAAGTTCCTCAACCGACACACCGAATTTTTCTGCGAAAAATGAAACATACGTGTGGCGACTTCTTAACCATCCCGGTGGATCACGTAATACAGACTCTAGTACTTCGATTCCATTGCGGTGAACAAACATCCATTGAATCTCTGGAAACGTCTCCAAGATGTTTTTTATAAATAGACTATTCCAGCTCCTGAACTTTATGAAAGCATGTTCAACATCAACTAACTTACATGCGCTTATGGCACCAACAACAGCGCGAAGCAGACGCATCTTTTTTATCGGTTCGTGTGGCATAAACTTTGGATTCAGTACTGCATTGAGAATCTGCGGCTCAGAAACCACAAAGAACCTTTTGGGCGTCGCGAGCATCTGCGTAACTAATGTTGAACCGCATCGCGACATGTGGAAGATGAATTTTGTCTTCGAAACGTCTAACTCGGAGTGAACGTACTGCGAAATAAACTCGTCAATCTGAACATACGAAAACCGCGTATCACTGTCATCAAAATGTAGTGGGCGAACTAATACATCTTGCTCTCCTGGTGCTTCCTTGCTGATGTCAGCTATTTGAAAACGACGCGACAGTGAATCAACAAAAAATGGTTCCTTAAAGTTAACTTGAGGTAACCGGGCCAGCATTACACAAGTTTCTCCGTTGTGCGCTTGTATGTCGAGCGGAAACAATATTTCATTCTGATTGCTTTGCATATGCATTAGTATTTCAGCATACTCATTAGTTGATCATGTGTCATGTGAGGCATTGGTAAACGATCCGAAACACCCAAAGCCATCGCGACACCATTTATCACTCGAACATAATTCAAACATCGTACCACCATAGACTTGTCCGATTCGCTCATTTGCATCCCACTTGAGACGATTTCTGTTGCGCTGTTATAAATCAACTCAGCTGGCACCGGAGTAGCATCTACCAAAAGATACGTCCATTTACCGTCTTTTTCATAAAAAACGACATTGTCTTCTCCTGATAAAGCCAATGTTTGACCCTTTTCACTTGTGTAGTGAATCGCGCGCTTAACAAAGTCAGTCAGAGCCATCTTCAGAGATTCATCCGTTTCTGCCTCCGTAACGAGATTGGTAAGATACTTCTCTTTTGAGAGGTCTTGTAACTGTAAAAACTGTTCGGTGGATATCTGACCTGAATTTGAATCAAGTAACGCGGTCGTTATCTTTTCGTAATCGGCATGATCAACATGGGACCATTCGGGATAATTTCCAAAACAAAATGCTAGACGTTTTTGATTTTCAGCTTCCTCAGTATATCGTTGCACTGATACATGAGTCCAAACACTGTCGACTTTTTCGGCGGCTTTTGGAAATGGTCTATCGAGATAATCATCCTTATAGAGCTCATGAAGCATTTCAGCTGTAATAGGCACCTGCATCAAATATCTGCGTTCAGGAAGTGTGTGTTCCGAATCAAAATAGGTTCGTAAATCTTTCGCTTCTGCGTTTTTTTGTGCGATATCATGAGTATATTCGGATTCGGCATAAGCCTTTACGTCTTCTTGACTCATTACATTACTCTCTTGGTAACAATGATGAACGATGTCTTTTATTTTGCGCCATGATGCTTTTACTACTACACTTGGATGATCAGGAACTCGGTAGACCAAATGATCACCGCCTCGCGCAATGAATTTGGGACGATATTTCTCAACGGCCTCTATTCCAGGAGGCCATAGATCGAATTCTGATTTTAATTTTTCAATACCCATACATTCATTACTCAATATTCTTTTCAAGGTGTGCATGATCATTCCATGCCTGAACATACCAACCGGATTCACTATATCCAATTGTTGTATCATACTGAATTTTCGTGATACCAGTGTTGAAAGGAATAAACGCACGTTTGACGTGATCAAACATTTCTGGGGTCAATGTCTCGCCAAACACTACAAGACCCAATATCATCCTGAGTATCTCACCATGCGTCACCACTAGTATTTTCTTCTCAGTTCTAATCGAAAGAAACTCCAGAACTTTTGCGGCTCGTTCTTTTACTTCAAAATAGTTTTCCTCATCTGAATGATGCCAATTGGAATTGGTAAAATGTTTCTTTATATCTTGCATTATCTTTTTAACATCAGGATCTTCTTTACTTTTTCCGCGGACATCAGAAGGCCGTTTGATCTCTTCAAACAAGGCATTTTCAATAACAGGATGCCCTGTGCGTTGCCCTATCGCTTGTGCAGTTTGCAATGCTCGTGTCATAGGACTGGCAAAAAGAATGTCTATCGGTATCTTTTCAAAACGCTTCGCCATAAACTCAGCTTCCTGTTTGCCTTTTTCTGAAAGCTCAATTGTTGGAAGTTGAAACTGGTTTGCGGTGTTACCGTCTGTTGACCCATGTCTCACAAAATAGATGATCATAATTAATCCTTAAGTTTATAAATGGCTATACAAATATACCGTCGCAAACTTCTCGTACTGCGTATTGTAGCTGATCTCGCGAAACCTCATCAAGAATGGTGTACTTATCAGTCCGCGGCTTTACATCAATCATTATAGGTTCTATAACTTCTCGTTTAAATTCGCTCTGAAGATATGCTCTGATCGTATCATCTTCACGTAGGAATCTTGCAATCATTTTTGTGTGTTCAATATCCCAATCTGATTGAGCTTGCAGGATTGATGCTACTTGTATGCCGAACCATAACCCTGCACCATGCGCGCACCCGACAATTTCATTTTCAATATATGCAGAAATGACGTGTTCTGATCCGCTAACAGGCCTTCCACTGCCAAAAGACTGAGTAATCATACCCGATTCAAGCAATCCCTCAAACACTTGTTCCAGTCTATTTGGAATATCTTTTACATCCCCAAGTAAATCAACGACATTTTCTATAAGACGGATACATCGTGCATTTATCTCAGTATTCTGGGGAGCTTTCTCTTTTTCTATCGCGCATAACCAATCAGTCAAAGCGGTAGTTGTGGCAGCCAATTCAATCGTTCCCAACGTGTTAAGTATTCCTGCACTTCTAAGTACTTCGAAATCAAGCACGATCGTATCGGGCGCGATTGTGTCCATACTCTGCTTGCTTTGACCATCAAAGAAACTGCTGCGATGCGTGGCGAACGAGTTCATCGACAAAGCTGTCGGTATTGCAACAAGAGTACTCTCTGTCATTTTGGCTATATATTTTGCAGGATCAATGACAGACCCAGCCCCGAACGCAAGTATCTTTCCATTCTTTTTAGGCATAGCACGTAAAAGTGCTGGCAAATCAGAGGATAAAGAATGCGTCAAAATTAGAGAATTCACTTCTCGTGGAATGAATTGGGCAGAGTAAGGATTACCCATGTACAGATCAAACTTGTGAGCAGCTAGAAAGCTGAGGGCACTCCCCTTTATAATTCCAGGGACGTGCATCATACAAATCTGTGTTCGAGGAAATATGCTGGCATCTTTCTAACACTTTCTTCAGGACTCATCATGATGAAAGTATCAATGGCGATTTCTGCATGGTTGACGTACTATCCACTTCTGCTTGCCGCGGCCGGAGAAATACTTTGGATCGGCAAAGGGCCAGAGCTTGATGCGTGGGAGCATCTTGCGGCGCAAGTGCGCGTGATTGTTTCGATATTCAGAATTGTGTTCCAATAACATTGCAATGATTTCTTTTTCGGCGAGTTTCGCATAACCTGTTGCGGGAACAAGTCCGCGCTTGAGCTCCACATTCACTTCGAGTCGCGGCTCGCGGGTGCGGCTTTCAACGATGCGGATGGCGCACTTCCCTGTTGCAAACTTGCTACAAGCTTTGTGCTCGAGCGCGCGACGGATGTGCTCGGGGTAGATGTTTGCGCCATAAAGCACGACGGTGAAGTCGGAGCGCTCGTAAAGATAAACGAACGGGAGGCGGAAGACAGTATCTTCAATCCCGGCATCTTTGAGTGCGTGCGCGTGCCCGGGTACTGCGCGCTCCACTGCAGAAACGGCATCGTCAAACTTCCAGACACCACCCTGATCCTTGAGATCGTAACGGATGAGTGGCAATCCCGCATCGGCGGAACACACAAGTCCGCCACTTACGGTCTCGAAGTAGAACTGCTCGGGAATGTACTGCGCCAAAGTCGGCAATCGACCTGCCTGTCCGAAGAACTCTTTAAAAAATTTCTTGTCCCCGAGCGCGGACCGGCGGATGAATGCCGCGAGCGGCGTTTCGTATGCCATCGTGCCGAGGTCGACGGTGCCGTAGTGGTTCAGCGAGCCACGCAATACGTTGTCCTGCCCTACCGCTTTCCCGAGATAGTCGCGGAATTTTTCGCTGAATCCTTCCGCCGAAAACACAAATTTGACTCGATATTTCTTCCAGTTCATTCCGTCGTCTGTGCCCTGATCCACTAAATCCTTCACATAGGGAGGATAACCACCGATGATGACTTGGTCGTAGAGCGGGCCAAGCTTGCGAATCGCTTTGAGCGCCTCTTCTTTTGCGAGTCCGGGCGTGATGAGGTGGAGCGGATAGTTTCCGCGTTCGGCAAGCCGCTCGACCGCCTGATAGGTGAAAAGGCCGCCAATCCACGCGCCCATGGCAAAACAATTTACATACAATGTTTTGCGATCTTGAATTTTGTATTGGGAGCGGAGATACAGCTCGGCGAGGAGCGCGTACTGTTCGGTTTGCTTCCGTGCGCGAGGAAAATAGAACGGTTCGCCGGTGGTACCAGAAGTCGAGGCATAGAGCTGATATTCAGTCATAAGTTTCCCATCCCACGAAAGTGCGGCGAGCGGATATGCGCGCAGGTAATTATTTTTATCGAGCGTCGGAAGTTTCGAAAAATCTTCAATGGTCTGAATGGAGTCCGGTCGAATCTTATGTTTCTTTAGAAAATCTTTGTATGCAGGGACGCGTTCGCTTACCGCACGGAATAGAGAAAGCGCGGCCTGCTCGCCGCGCTTGTCCCAGACATCCGGTGCCGAAACGCGAAGTTCGCGCTCGGCTGTACTCGCATCATCAAAAGGAGCGGGAAACGGGTATCGATCAGGCATGGGGATAACCGTTGAAGATTTTTTCTGCGAGAGCGTTTGCAACGCGACCGGGTGCGAGACCGTTTGCACGGCTCTCGGCGAAGATTTTGCGGAGGGTTTCCGGAATGTGCTGAACGGCTTGCGCAACGCGCGCACGGTCGTAGGATGGATTTTGATACTCGTCGAAAACGGCGATGAGGCCACCGGCGTTCGCGACGTAATCCGGCACGTAGAGAATCTTGCGCGCATGGAGCGCATCGCCGGATGCTTCGTCTGCAAGCTGGTTGTTTGCGCCACCGGCGACAATCTTGGCTTTGATGCGCGGTACGCTCTTGTGACTTATCGCGCCCGAGAGCGCGCAGGGCGCGAAAACGTCCACCTCCTGTGCATCGATTTCCTCCGGCAAAACAGGAATAACGCGCGGATATTTCTCCTGAATCGTCTTCACTTGTTCGGGATCGATGTCGGATACGTAAATCTTTCCGGAAGGTCCTACGGGATCATAGAGAAAGGCGAGGAGGCCACCGCCTATCTTGCCGAGCCCCTGGATGGCGAATGAACGCCCGAGGAGATCCGGCGAACCGAATACTTCTTGAAGCGCAGCCTTCACGCTCTCAAAAACGCCGATGGCGGTGAACGTAGTTGAATTGTCGTTGAAACCGATGATGTGGCGAGACACTTTGCGCATGGTATCAAGGTCTTCCTGACGGATGCCCACGTCGGTACCGGTCACAAAACGACCGCCGAGCAGGTTGACGCGTGCCGCGTATGCCTCGATGAGCTTCGTTCGTTCCGTCTCTGATATATGGTTTTTTGGCGCAAGAATGACGCCCTTGGCGCCGCCGCAGTTGAGGCCAGCTAGTGCGGCTTTGTATGACATGAGGCGCGAGAGACGGAGCGCGTCTTTCACTCCTTCGATATCCGAAGCGTAGTGCCAGAAGCGGGTGGCACCGAAGGATGGCACGGCGGGATTCGCTCGATGCACGGCGATGACGGCGCGCAAACCGGACGCATCGTCCCCTGCGAACGAGACCAACGCGTGATTGTCAAACTCCGGCAAGTCGTGCAATTTCGTGATATCGCCTGCGGACGCGGAACCATTGCGGAATCCAAACATGTTCATGATGCTGAATGCGTCCCCCGCTCCACCTGCTCGGGGCTGATCCACGCGCGGATGTCTTTCTCGGTGCCCTTCCCGAGCGCGATTTCTTTAATCGTGTACGTCGCGACGACCGCACCGAGGATGGCTGCCGAGCCGAGCTGACTCCACGACACCAGTTCTTTGGCGAGTACGCGCTTCACGCTTGCAATCATTTTCGGATCAACGCGGTGCACACCGCCGACGATATCATGGATGATGATGTCTCCCGCCTTTTCCTTGGTCATCGGGCCGTCCGCGAGTTTTTTCTCGAAGTACTCGTGCGGCTTGCCCCAGATCTTGTCGTGCCCGAGGTCGTAGCGCTCGACATGCAGGACGATGCCGTCGCCGTTGTCGGTCACCATCACGACGGGGATTTTATATTTCATTCCGAGCAGACGCGCATGGATCTTGAACGGCATATCGTCGATCTCTTCCAGGAGGCAATCGATCTTCCCCGCTTTGATGAGCTCTTCGAGATTGGTCTCGTTCACGCCTTCCTGAAGCAGAGTGACGTTCGCGAACGGATTGTCTTCATATATGCGGTGTGCCGCGATGACGGTCTTGTTTGTCCCCACCTCGTGCACGCCGGCAAGGATACGGTTGAGATTGGTCGTATCGAGCTCGTCGAAATCGGCGAGGATGATGTCATTCGAGATGCCCGCTTGTGTCAGCACGAAAGCGGCGCTTGAGCCGACGCTCATCCCGAGCACCGCGACTTTGTAATCGCGCAGTTTCTCCTGTTCTCGGGCGGTGATGAGGTCTTGATTGCGATTCGTCTTGAGATGGTAGTAATCCTCGGCATCCACCGTCTTCACGAGCGTGTTGAGCCAGGGGAAATAGACATAAACGAACGCGCCCTCCTTCGAAGACGCGTACTTCTTGAAATCCTCGGTCGCATAGGCCTCTCCTTTCGGTACCCCTATGAAAGCGTGGTTCTCTATAAAAAATAATTCTTTGATTTGGCGAGAAAAAGCATCCACTTCAACCAGTTCCGGGTGGGAGTTCCGGATTTTCTCAGCTCCTGCTTCGGTCCGGAGGATGTCCGGACGTACGAGCGCGCTCATATATTTACTCTAGCACAAGGATCGACCCTTGTCAGACAGTTGCAAAACAGAGTATCTGTGGTATCATAATCTCTGGAGAGATTCTTGACTTCCGAAGGAGTACGTCATGAAAAATGTTCTGTTTGTAGCTAGCCTCAGCGAGCGTTATTACTATGACGCTTTCGTTGCTCCATGCGTAGAAGCTGGCTTGCGTGTCTATGTCTTTGACCCAGGTCGAGTTCCCGGTCAGGCCGCCATGCATATTGCACTTGATGATTCCGGTTCTGTTCTTGGGTTCATCGATGTCTTGAAATGCGTCGAGCAAGAACTTGTGGAAGCTCGTCTTCAGATCCAAGACATTGATGTTGCGTGGTATATACGTGAGAGCAGTGATGGTACTGAAGAGGCTGATGCGTCCTTGGAAATACGTTTCGCGGAGAATGAATCGCGACGCGCATTTCTATCGCTCGTATCTGTTCTCGATTGTAAATGGGTCAATCGAAAAGAGAGCATCGTTCGTGTCTCCAGTAACAAATTGTATCAGCAGAAAATTGCGCAACGATGTAGACTCAAAACCCCGCAAACCATCATCAGCAACGATCCAGAAAGCGTTATGGCCTTTTCTTCCAAAGAAAAAGGTCTTCTTCTAAAGACGCTTGGTTATATGAAATTGGACGCGGCTGGTAATGACTTCTTGTATTCCGAACGATTCTCGCACGAAGAGTTACTCGACAGCCGTGACGCAATTCAAGCGTGCCCCATCTTTGCGCAGCAATACGTTGAGAAACGTTATGAGTACCGGGTTATGGTAATAGGCAGTCAGGTCTTAGCATGTAGGATTGATTCTCAAGCAAGTCCGATGACAAGAACTGATTGGCGTCACTATGATTTCGATAACGTTGAGCACATTCGTGTAGAACTCCCAATTGAAATCCAGCAGTGCCTGTACAACTTCATGCGGGAAATTGAATTGAGCTACGGCGCGATTGATCTCATAGAAACACCTGACGGGGAATATGTGTTCCTCGAGGTAAATCCTTGCGGACAATGGGGGTGGATCGAGCACTACGCAGAATTATCGATTCCACAGGCTGTCGCAAGCATGCTCAAGTCGCTTTGAAGTCTGTGTTGTTTCCGAGCAAATATTAAGAGGCCGGGGCATTGCTGCTCCGGCCTTTTTTCTATCTATAATTCGACTACTGATCATGCCTTGGCGCCGTCGCATCAGTCATCTGATCACTCATTTCAGGATTTCTCCCGGGCGATGAAACGACCGTCATGTTCATGACCGTAGGAACGAGTAGCAATTGTGGCTTTTGAGTAACGCGCCGCAACATGAGCGGGGCGGTATCTGAGACACCGGCCTTCTTTAAAGCGTTCGATTTAGTCATTGCCAATCTCCTTTTACATCACATAGACAGAGGACCCTCTATCCAAGAGAGATACTATACGTGATAATAAAAAGTATCAACTCTCTATCGTTTGAAAAAATTCCCGACTAGATACTCTTCCATTATCCCGCGAGAAATAGTTTTATCCGGTTCATTGACGATAGTTTCCAACCAAGTGGCCGCATCTTTCTCTTTATCGCGGACCAAGAGATAGAGCAGGCGCGTAATTTTATTTGGATTGTCAGAAGTCTGGTACTTGAGTGCCTTTGAAGAAAATTCAAGAGCTTCCGTTTTATCTTTATGGCCCCAAATTGCATATCCGACAGCATGATGGTACCAAAACCATAAAATGGTTCTCAAATCATCGTCGCTCTCCTTGTTGTCTGTCATAAATCCGTTATCAATGGCAGATTCTACTATTTCTTTAACTTTATTTAAAACAAGTCCTGAATCCTTGTAATCCCAAGTTTGTGCTTTTAAGAGCCTTTGATCTTCTTTAATGAACTTGCGAGCCAACTCGCTCGGGGAAGACGCTTGCAGAAGTGCATATGCTTCTTTGAGAGAACCCCGTGTAAAATTATTATCCTTTATCATGCTCCTATCGTAACAGTTTTTGACTGCCAAAACTGAATAATACTAATTTGCCGGAAACTCCGATGACGGTTGAGTCCTTGTCCGCGCCGTCTGAGTCGGCGCGAATCCTGTTGTGCGTCTCGACGATCTGCTTGGCGATAAAGAGACCTATTTTTTGATCTGATTTTAAAAAAACGCCCGATAGGTCGGGCGTTTTAACGTGGAAACAGGCCTTGATTGTAATTAAGGCGGATTTTTAACCGAAACAATCTCGTGGGCGAAGCCGAGTTTGACGGCATCCTTCGCGTTGAGAGTCCTTTCATTGTGAAGAAGGCATCGAGCTTCTTTCTTAGTGGTTTTACCACAGGTCCTTTCTTCGATGATGCGGAAATACTTCCTTTCATCAAGCAGAAGTTCTTTACGCATTCGTCCGGCTGCGAGGGTATTGATTTGGACCTTTTCGACAACGTTTCGATATATGTGATGAAACCATAGTGTCGTCTCCGGTGTGATTACCCGGTGATCACCCATCAGGTAAAGCAGGGGCGCAATAGAGCCGAGCTCACCGAGCGCCACGGTCTGGAGCTTGGGACGAAGGATGTGACGAACGAGCTCGTAGATGGCAAAGGCGGGATTCACCTTACCGCCGCTGGAACATAAAAACAGACTGATCCATTTGCCTTGATTCGCAAGCGTCACCCTACCGAGGTCCCCGCCGAGATTCTCCATGCTCTTCCCATTGACCTCATCAAAGAAAGAAATGGTTCGTGAAGGGCTACATTGGTACATGACTTTCTCCTTAACTTTGAAAGGACAAAAAGTATTCGAATTTCTCGAATACAGCCTTTGGGACTGTAGCATATTTCTACAAAAAATGCAAGCTTTTGTACCTCGAGTTCAAACGAGAATTGCACCACTCATTTCTCCAAGGGCCAGATTGTTGACTTACTTAAGTCTGAGTTTAGTTTTAACTCCTCGGAACCCTTTTTCAACTTCTTTACGGGAAAGAAACAGGTGCGAAACTGCAGGATCGCAGTAATGTCTTCCTTTCACAATAAGTCCTTTTTTTGTTTCAATGACTATTACAAGTGGTGTTCGAAAGATTTTTCGAGTTTTTGCATCCGGGTAACTTTCTACTAACTCAACCATAACAATACCCTTGCCTTCTGCGATATTTTTTATCTCGTATGTTCTGCCTTTAACACGGTACGCGTCACTCAATTCAGTCTTGAAATTTGGCCTTGTTGAAGGAAAGAGTTTCTTTTCCCCCTTGTACATCCAGGTCATCGTATAGCTTTTTGAAAGTTTCTTGAGCGCAGACGCGACATCTCCATTTATTTCATCTTGGAGAATTGACAGGACTGTATTGATTTTTTGTGTTTGTTTCATAAAAATGATCCATGCGGGACACCGCAGGTCATAAATAACTTAAAGCGCTGGTGCGGGGAGCGGGGCCGATTCTTGCGCTTCTGGCCCGATGAGCGCGTAGTCGCGCGAAAAGAATTTTTTCGCGATGGCGAATATGCCATACGCCATGAACGGCGCCGCGAATACATCAATCGAATAATGGACATGCGCCAGGAGCACGGCGACCGCGAAGATGAAGGAGAGCGAAAGCAGTACGGCGCGCGGGAGCGGCTCGCGCCAGAAAATAAGAGCCATGAGAAACGGCAAGCCGGTGTGCCCCGAAAAGAAGAAACCGGTCTGGAAATCAAGATATATGTAGATGCTGTCGAGGAATCCTGCGCCTGGATTTATGGCGCCCGGGTAGATGCCTATGTGCGTCAGGGAGGTGAAGAAGGCCCGTGTCGCGATGAAAAGCGCCACGGTCTTGAGGGTGAAGAGGATGTAGCGCGGTTTCGAGAACACGAACAACGTCCCCAAGACGATACAGGACAGGGCGCCCTCTATGATGATGAAATTCAGATTGACGACCGGAAGATTGTCGAGCAGGATATCTCCCACGTACACCGAGGTGGGGCGCGCCAAATAGGAATACGCATACACGGAGGCGACGTGCTCGAACGCAAACGCGACGCCAAGCATCACGAGGGCGGTGAGAAACGAGTAGAGGTTGTCTTTCTTCAAGAAATCCCTATAGGTGAAAGGATCTGGATGAGGCGCGTCCATAATACTGTTTGATACGCACTAGTGTAGCATGCGCTTTCATCATTGACAGCGAATCGGGGAACTGCTATCCTGTATGCATCAACCAGCGCTGGATCCAGAGAAGTGGGATCGAGCTTCTATCTTCGGCTACTGATTTGATACCTTAGTCACACAATATCTATCTGCAGTATGCAAAACGGTACAGTCATCAAGAAGAACGAGAAGGGCTTCGGCTTCATCAAAGTCGACGGAGCGCCGGACGGTTCGAAAGACCTGTTCTTCCATTCAAACGAGCTCAAGAACATTTCGTTCGACGAGCTCCAGGAGGGAGACAAGGTCTCGTTTGAGGTCGGCGACAGCCCGAAGGGCCCGAACGCTCTCAACGTCAGCAAGATCTAAGCGATTGGATCGGTGCGAGAAAACGCCCCGCTCTTAGCGCGGCGTTTTATAGTGGTGCTCCGCACAGCGGCCCCCCTACGGCTTGATGTGCGTATAGACATATTACTCGCCGTAGTCATAGGAAAGCTCTTCTCCCGCTTTGATGTTTCGGATCGCGTCTATGAAAACGCGTTCCTGTTCTATTTCCGGCGTGCAATTGGGACGGCACGAATGGTTGATGTAACGCGCGGTGTTCTCGCGCGCCGCGCCGTCAATCGTCTTCCTGGAGTTCACCTCGAAAAGGTATTTGCTACGGCTCGTGTATACCTCGGCATCCGTTATCGTCCGGCCGAAATATTCGATGATGCGCTCGCCTTTCTGAAAGGGGCGCGCCGCGAAAAGACCGAGCCCGGCGCGTGCACGCTTCACGACCACGCTCTCCGGACGGACCGGCCTTCCCCGCATACGCCTTCCCCCCTATTCGCTCGTCGTCCCGTCGAAGTGTTCCTCGTGCTCGTCCGCTTTCGTCGCTTCCACCGTACCGTCCTTGTGTTCCGGCGGCGAATACACCGTGTAGAGCTTCAGGTCGCTCGTACCCGTGTTGATGACATTGTGCCGCGTGCCTTCCGGTATCACCACCGCGTCATCGGCCTTCACCTCGTGCGCGACCCCGTCAAGCATCACTTTCCCTTGTCCGGCCTCGAAACGGATGAACTGGTCAAGGTGGTGCACCTCTTCGCCTATCTCCTCGCCCGGCGCAAGGCTCATCAGCACGAGCTGGCTGTGCTTTGCGGTGTAGAGGACGCGCCGATAATCGGTGTTTTCTTCCGTTGCTTGCTCGATATTCGTCAGGAATCCTTTCATGTTTTTCAGCTTAGTGAGAACACATTGCTAAACGAACATTAATCTTTCTTCATGGTAATGGTATCACGGATATCGGTATAGGCTACCGTGAGCGGCTTGCCGCGCGCGAGCGTGTGGAGATAGTTCGCCGCATAGCGCAGGCCCATGGTGACGATGCCTTCCTTCGCAAGCCGACGGCCGGAAGCGTACATCGGAAGCCGGAACGTCCACTTCACCTTCCCCACTTTGCTGATGCGCCGCGCCACGTCGGTATCCTCCCCGTAAAACTCGATCGAGGTATCGAATCCGCCAGCGCGCTCGAGATGCGTTCTGCGCACGATGAAATTCCCGCCCTGCAACATCGCGCCCGTATGGAAAACATGCTGGTTCGCGAGGTGCGACAGATACCCGAAAAAATAAAAGATGCGCACGAGCGAGCGCTGAAAGAGCGGCAGATCGTAATAGATGAACGGCCCACT
>VFSW01003034.1_pt1 | contig 25169 bp, 26 predicted proteins | sample 5358111 | NCBI WGS metagenome assembly VFSW01 (sample SAMN11554181, study PRJNA540505) | mine drainage metagenome | isolation source: sediment from site ElyBrook_90M | place: USA: Ely Copper Mine, Vershire, VT | collected 2017
GCCCGCCCCGCCGCCCCGCGCCCCCGGCCCGGCCCCAGCCCCGCGCCCCGGGCCGCGGGGGTTTGGCCCCCCCCCCCCTTCCGCAATGTACGCCGCGCGTTAAAGCACGTTAAATCCGATGAGCAGGACGAAGGCGCTCAGGACGATACCGCCATAGATGAGCGTCACCGTGGTGTAGCCCATGATGTCCCTGGCCGAAAGGCCAGCGAGCCCGAGGAGGGGGAGCGCCCAGAAGGGCTGGATCATGTTGGTCCACTCGTCGCCCCAGGCCACCATCATGGCCGACCGGACCGGATCGATCCCCATCATCTTGGCCGCCTCCATCGTGATCGGCCCTTGGGCGGCCCACTGTCCCCCGCCGGACGGGATAAACATGTTGATCACTCCGGCGGCCCAGAACTGGAACATATAGAACGTCTCAGCCGAAGAGATGGCTACAAACCAGCCGGCGATAACCTTCGCCAGACCCGTGCCGACCATAATCCCCTGAATTCCCCCATACAGCGGGAACTGCAGGGCGATCCCCCCGGCCCCCTTGATGGCCGTATTGACCGCCTTGATGTAGTTGACCGGTTTGCCATGGAGAATGACGCCGGTGATGAAGAAGATGAAGATGACGATATTGAGGTTAAGATCGAACCCCTTCGTGGAGAAGTGGTAGTAGAGGTAACAGAGGCCCATCAGGCCGAAGATCATGTTGATCGCGTAGCTGTTGTCTATCCTCTCTGCGAGGGTCGGGTTCTGCGGCAGTTCCACGTGCGTACAGTCGCCGCAGAGCTCCGTGAGTTTGTTACGCACCTGATGCGACACTACCTTCCCGACGCCTATCTGTTCGCGATCCTGCTCACGTTCCTTTCCGCCGTGGCACCCCGTCTCCGGTAGCGGCTCACGATGTCCACGATCGTGGGATGGCTGCAATGGGCGATGACCACATTCGCCCCCGATGCCTGCGCCATCTGGGCTGTTGTGGTGACCGCAACCTGCTCCGCCAGAAGGTTCCGCCATTCCGGAATGACCATGCCGTCTTCCCGTCCGGCGCTCTTTAATTCGTTCTCGGCCTCCCTCGTGAGTGAGTCGTCCTCGGCATGAACCAGATAAAGGGCTCCTTCGGGAACAAAACGTTTCATTGCCTTGAAGAAAATGCCGTTTTCCACTGCAATCACGCCGTGAGTGGTGCAGGTGAATACCTTGATGAAAGCGGCTCCCTCCTGAAGAGCCTCCCTAATATCCTCGATCCCTCTCGGCGAAAAGTGCGCACCCAGCCCGAAGTCGATCACGGAACGATCTTTAAGATATTCTCTCTTGCGACGAAGTTCCGCACCGTTGGTGACCTGAACGCCGTGGCTGTGCTCAATGACGGTCGTGACCCCGGCCACAGCGGCTGCGGCGCTTCCGCTGGGAAAGTCCTCCCGTGCCAGATCGCCCGGGTCCATGAAGTCAACATGAGCGTCGATCATCCCCGGCAGGAGAAACAGACCTTTTCCATCCATAACCTCTTTGGCCGGAAGGTCAAATCGCCCTTGTCCAATTACTCTTCCCTCATGGACATAAAGGTCGGTTTCAATCTGGTCGCCGGGTGTAACAAGTTGCGCTCCACGAACAACCAGATCAACTTCTTCCCTCATCTTCCCTCTCCTTCTTCAGGCTGGCAACCAGCAGACAAATGCTGACAGATCCAGATCTGGGTTTTGATGGCGTTGGTTGATGTGCCGTAAAAGGTTTTTATTCTCAGATGTTGCTTGATCCGCCGGAAGACGAACTCCACCTGCCAGCGCTGCGTGTAATCCCCTCTCAGACGTTCTGCCGTATCTTCTCCGCAATGGCTTCGCCGACGTCCGCCGTCGAGGAATGTCCGCCCAAATCGTAGGTCCGCACGCGTCCTTCGGTCAAGATGTCGATGATGGCCTTTTCAAGACGTACTGCGGTTTTCACTTCGCCCAGATATTCGAACATCATTTTCCCGCCATGATGGCAGCGATCGGATTGACGACATTCTTATCCGCATATTTGGGCGCCGTTCCATGGATCGGTTCAAAAACACCCATGGAATCGCCTATGTTCCCGGCATACGCAAACCCCATTCCGCCAATGACCCCTGCTCCGACATCGCTCAAGATATCCCCATTCGCATTCTCAGCAAAGATGATGTCAAATCGCTCGGGATGCATGACGACCTGCATGGCGCAGGCGTCGATCGTTATGTCTTCCGCAACGATATCGGGATATTCTTTGGCAATCTCGTAGAACATCTTTCGCATCGGCTCATCGGTATACGTCAGAACGTGCTTTTTCCTCTTTTTTCGAGTTTAAATCACCCAGCGGGCGCCATGATCAGCGCTAAAACCATCCGCACGGGAGGGATGCCGATTATCCGTGTGATGCGTGATCAGGTCATAGTACATTAAGTTCCTGCAATAGACACATACTTGGGTTTTACCCATAAATCAATATTCAGCATTATAGCGGAAGCCTCTTGAAGTTATGGTATGGCTGAGGGATGATGAGTCAGCCATGGTGTCTAGAAATTATCCCATCAAACTTGGCAGCCAGGTGCCTATTTTGGGGAAAAGCATCACGATGACCAGAGCCAGGATCTCCATCAGAACGAAGGGTATGGCCGCTTTGTAGACATCCGTCATCGTCACACCGGGAGGCGCAATCCCCTTCATGACAAACAAGATGAGGCCGAAAGGGGGTGAATTCACGGCCACTTCCATATTGATGAGCATCAGGATGCCAAACCAGAGGGGATCGAATCCGAAGACGTGGACCAGAGGCATGAACAGCGGGATAGTGATGATCATGATGCATACCTGCTCCATCAGACAACCCAGGATCAGCAGAATCACATTCATCATAATGAGGACCGTCCAGTTGCCAAGCTTTAGACTCAGCATATACTGAACAAATCCCTTTATGGCTCCTGTATATCCCATGAGCTGGCTGAACATTGTGGCTGTGCCGATGATCATCAGCACCATCGTCGTGACCTGGAAGGTGCCCATGACGGCCTTTTTCAGGGTCACCCTGTTCAAATCCCCATAAACGAGCCCCAGAATCATGGACGCCAAAGCCCCGCCCGCCGCCGCTTCCGAGGGTGTCGCCGCGCCGATGATCATCAGGCCGATAACCATGAAAACAACGAGGCTCAGCGGCATAACGTATTTCGCAAAATCGCGGATGTTCTGGGACATGGGTGTTGGGGTTACATCGTACATGGGGGCCAAAGAGGGATTGATGCTGCAGCGAATGACGATATAGAGCGTAAACAAGAGGGCCATGAGCAAGCCGGGCATGATCCCGCCGATCAGCAGCTTGCCGATGGGGATGAAGGCGAGGCTGCCGAGAATAACCGCCAGGGAACTGGGGGGAATCATGATGGCCAGCCCACCGGAACCGATGATGGGCCCAAGGCTCATGGATTTGTCGTATCCCCGGCGTTGCATTTCCGGAACCAGGGTTGAACCAAGCATGGCCGCGCTCGACATGCCCGAACCGGTCAGCGAGGCAAATATAGTGCCGCTCAAAACAGCCAGGAAACTGAGACGCCCGGGAATCTTGCCCATGAATTTCTCGAGGTTATTCATGGCCCGATAAGCCACATTGGTCTGAAAGAGGATTTCCCCCATGAAGATAAAGAGGGGTACGGGAGACAAGACGAAGCTGGCCAAGGTATCGTAAATGCTCAAGACCAGGGTGGGCAAAGAACCCGTGCCCCCCATAAAGAAGATAATGCCAAAGACATCAATCAGTAAGAAACAAAAAGCGATGGGCATGCCTGTCATGAGCAGCAACAACAAGCTGCCGACCAGAATCGTCAAATAACCCCACCATTCCATTTTCTTTCCCCCTTAATATCCCTAGAGTTGGAGAATGATTCGGCTCAACAGGTTTTTCAAATCCCCTGTAAAATTTTCTCAATCTTTTTCTTTTCCGCCTTTTTTCGCTCATTCATATAGAACAAAGTCCTTCGAAGAAACTGTACCGTTAACAGAAAGGCTCCAATGAAAATCGGCATCAGGGCGATGTACTTGGGAAAATCCATTGTCTTGGTTACAATGATACCCCTTGAAAAGTTATCCCATACAGTGATCGCCGCATACCACGCCAGAATGGCGCAAGTTATAAAACCCGCTACTGAAGTGATGATCTTCATGAAGATTTGATGATCGGGTGTCATAAAGCCGGTGATCAGATCCACTTCGATATGTCTCTCCTCTCTGAGCACGTACGCCGATCCCAGCAGGGTCGCACCCAGCATGGAATACTCCACAAAATCACTGACCCACAACGGGGGCATATTAAAGAAGAATCTCATCACCACCTGATAGGAAATCGTGAAGACCATGGCAAAAAAAAGGACGCAGGAAAAAGCGGCCAACACATTGAGCACATGGTCAAACATTCTGTTCAACACCTGCATGGGGTCCATTTCCTCCTTTCCTCGTAAACCGCGAAGCACTCGGCGAGATTGAAATTATGTCCGGGAAAGGCAAGTTCCATTCGGCCCTCCCCGGACACTCGAATCTATTCTTTCACTTTTTCCCCGCCGGTGATGTCCAGAGCTGGCGCATCTCCGGCCCGGTTTTGGGATCCGACTTTGACAGAACGTCCTTCCAGGCGGAGTCATAGGCCATTGCCAGGAATTTGTCAGGATCCGACAGGTTGATGTCCTTCAGCCCGGCTTTCATCAGATCGTCATAGGCCGCTTTCATGCGCGACGCGATGAAATCAGCACTGTCCTTCTCCACGGAGACCATGACTTCATCAGCCATCTTCTGCAGATCCGCCGGGAGCTTCTTCCAGCTATCCAGGTTGAAGATGAGGGTCTGGTCCTGCTGGTAAAAAGGAGGGTTAATGATGTACTTCACCTGCGTGTGCCAGCCCAGTTCCAGCATGCCGAATGATGGCGAACAGACGGCCTGCACCACGCCGCGCTCCAGGGCCGTATAGATTTCCCCGTGGGTCGTGGTGGTGGGGTGGGCGCCCAGGGCCAGGATGAAATCCTTGTAGGTCGGCGTGGACCGGATTCTCATTCCCTTGAAGTCAGCAGTGCTTTTCACCGGCACCCGGGAATAGATGTGAAAGTCCGCCAGGGGATTCACTTTTCCCAGGAAGAAGATGTTCGCCTTTTCGGCGGCGATCTTGCGGAAGAGGTCATAGGCCCCGTTGGCACGCTCCTGAGCGGGGGTCAGTCTGGAGAGCCGCATCCCATTGGCGATCGGAACCTGGGCCATGTAGTAACCGGCCGGGTCTTCGGCAAAATCGATGACGCCTTTGCGAACGGCTTCCACGAGTTCAAAGGGTGGGAATGCCTCGGGTCCGCCCTTGTTGATGAATTTGATCCGTCCTCCCGAAGCCTTTTCCAGCCGTTCTATGAACATGACCGTACCTTTTTCGTGATCCCTAAAACTGTCAAAGGCGGTAGCATACTTGATTTCGATAACTTTCTGCTGGGCTTTTACCCCAGAGGGTAAACTAACCATCAAAGCAGCCACGGCGAGACAAAGAAGCGATATACAAACTCTGTTTGCTTTCATTTCCCTTCTCCTTATTGTTTGCTCATTTTTTTGTGTGACTCAGCCGCCATTCAGAATCTTAAGTGGAGACGATCATCCCCCCTTTCATCTCGAAAAAATTCATGTTCTGCTCCTGGAGCAAATATCTAGCGCAGCCAAGGCGTAAACGCGGGTACACTGCATCAAATCATCTATACTCTGCCAGCCATAGCCGAAAGACTCCATTCCCGGAGGATTCTTTCCTGCTGGTCCATAAGTCAAGGTTGGAATTCCATACCGGATAAGGTGCTGGGCATCAGCCACCGGGATATCGAAATATTCCTCCACTGGCTTGCCGAAGATGTTGTGGTGCGCGGATTTAATAGATTCCACTACCAGCTCCTCTTCCTCTATAACAGCAGGTGGGTTGGTGACCAATAGATCCAACTCAATGTCGATTCCCGGGTCGGAGATTCTAATTCTTCGCAGTAAATCATTTAATTCTTCTTTGACCTCCAGAGGATTCTGTCCCGGAATAATGCGTACATCCACATAAAGGTGGCAATAGCCAGGGGTGCGCGAGAGTCTCCACGGCCACCCACCCTGAATGGCACCTAAGCTTACCTGGGGTTTCGTGTTGAGGTACATGTGTCGTTTCTGATAGTCTGGGATCCACTTTTGAATCTCCTTGATGACCTTCATCATGCGTTCAATGGGATTCACAACACGGTCACACCAGGCGGTATGGGTAATGTCTCCCCGGACAGAAATTTTAACCCAGACCGTTCCCATATTGCCGCGGACCAATTCAAGCGACGTCGGTTCCCCGATAATACAGCAATCCGCCACTCCTCCATGAAGGACCAGATATCGCGAGCCGACTCCATAGCCATCATTTTCCTGCCCCCGGAAATCGTCGGCATTCGATTTTTCTATTTCCCCCACGACGGCTGCTACGAGGAGGTCGCCTTTCAACTTCACACCCGCCTTCATGATTGCATTAACAGCACCTAAATATGCGGCCATCGCGCTTTTCATGTTACGGATGCCATTTCCTCGAATCCACCCATTTTCAATCTTGCAGGGTTCCTGTGTGAAGCCCGTCGTCCCGGCGGACTCTTTGAACATGGCATAGTCCCCTCCTGGTAGATATGTTTCCCTCCCGGTGTAGGAGATATCCATATGACCATTAAACATTAAACTCAGTCCACCTCCAGACCCTGAAAGTTCGGCCAACGCGTTTGCCCGGGTTGCAGAAATCTCCTGAAGTTTTGCTCTAAGTCCTATGGAAAGCATCTTCCGGTAAACAAGTTCGGATGCAGCGCGTTCATTTCCTGTGGGACTAAAGATATCGGTTAGTTCCATAGCAAATTTCACTACAAAATCCTGGTCAATATAATCCAATACTTTCTTTTGTTCGTTGGTTAACATCGCTGAACCTCCTAATCCCTTATATTTGAACGATTTCCCTCATTGAACAAATTCAAGTCTGAACACATTACTCCATCTTGCGTAGATTACTTTGCTCACCTCAGCGTCATATGAAGTCCGATCTATATCATATGTCCGGACCTCCCTATTCTTGCTTGGTCTTTTCTTTTTCCTCCTTTCTATGATGTATGTTCTTTACAGTTGAAGAACCGTATCAGCAGATAGAGGACGGTTATCTCCTTCGGGAATGCATGGAGACACTCGCCGACGATGTAGTTGTCACAGATGATTGCTGTCGCCTGCTTCGTGGCAATTACCGGATGCGGGGCAATGTTCATCCCCGCCTTGAGCTTCATCCGCTCGCTGGGCTGGAACGACGGCCGCTCCACCAGATCGTACCCCTGACCGTGCGCATACAGCCGATTCTCCTTCGGATATCCCCGACTCAATAAAAACTCGTTGTTCGCCCTCATCAGATCCTCGGAATCCGAACCCGGTTTCATCAGATCCAGCGTCACCTTCTGCGCGACCTTCGCATCCTCGAACGCCGTCTGCAACTCCGAAGATACATTCCCGATACACGCGATACGGTGCAGGTGGGTGTAATACCCCGCCGGATCCGTCGCCTCAACCAAAATCCGTAAGCCTTGGGATTGTGGGCTCCCACATCGAGGTTTTCCCTGACCGTCATATCCCAAGGCTTCCATCCGGTGATGTCTTCACCGTTGTAAAAGATCTTGCCCGAGGTCGGAGCATATGAGCCGGCAACGCAGCAAATGAGCGTTTTCAACAGCCTGCTAATGGGCGGTCCAGCCGCCGTCAATGTGCAGGATGTGGCCCGTGACCATGTTCGAGGCGTCGGAGGCCAGGTAGATCAAGGCTCCGGTCAGGTCTTCGGGTTTGCAGAGCCTGCCCAGAAGGATGTTGCCCATCACGTAGTCGTGGAAGGATTTCTCGCTCAGCATCGGACGGGTCATGGGCGTCTCGACGAACGTCGGCGCCAGGGCGTTCACGCAGATGTTGTGTTTGCCCCACTCCAGGGCGAGCACCCGGGTGAGATTATTAACGGCGCCCTTGCTCGAACCGTAGGCCGCGCGCTTGATCAGGCCGACACTGCCGGCCTGGGACGAGACATTGATGATCTTTCCCCGCTTTTGCCGGATCATCACCTTGCCGACGGACTGGGCGCAGAAGAAGACCCCCTTCACGTTGACCGCCATGATCCGGTCCCAGGCCTCCTCGGTCACTTCCTCGGCCCACTGGGGGATGTTCATCCCGGCGTTGTTGACGAGGATATCGATCTTACCGAAGCGCTCCACGGCTGTTGCGGTCATCCTTTCGATCTCGGGGATGCGGCACACATCCGCGGTGACCACGAGCGCCGTCCGTCCCATCGCCTCGACTTCGCCGCGGACTTCCTCCAGCTCGGCCTTCGTCCGGCTGCACAGCACCACGTCCGCCCCGTAACGGGCAAGGTCCAGGGCCATGTAGCGACCCATACCCCGTCCGGCCCCGGTGACGACGGCCACCTTGCCGGTCAGGTCGAACTCGGGACAGGGAATCGTCGCGCTCATGCCACCTCCTTGCAATCGTCCTTACAGGCCCAGTTGACGGAGTTTTTCCGGCGTGGCCAGACCCTCTTCGCTCCAGTTGCGGTATTCGTAGTAGTCGGCCAAGAGCTGCCCCATGGGCGGGAGCTTGGTGGTGATCCCCTCGCCCTTCCGGTTGAGCGTGAGGAACCGCGGGGGGAGGAAATCGTCCTTACGGCTGACCCCCAGGCGGGTGTTGAACAGCCTTTTCAGGTTGAAGATCCGCTCCCCGACCGTCATCAGCTCCGCGATGTCCGTCTCCCGGCCGGTGATCATCGAGTACCAGTCGGCGATGTTTGTCGCCGTCACCGCCTTTCCCACCTGGGTAAAGCGGCAGATGATCAGGGCGTCGCCTAGGCACTGATAGTCCTGCAGCTTGGCGGTCACCTCGGCAGTGCCTTCCCGCCGGTAGGAGGGGTGGGGCTGGTCGATGCCCAGTTCGGGCATGAACAGCGCCAGCTCGTAGGGATGGCTCCAGCTCGCGTTGTGGCAGGCGCCGCGCGCCGCGGTCCCGTACGACATCGCCTGGGTCCAGAAACGCCGCGGGTCGTGGGCCGAGGGCTCGAGCCCCTTGACGTGAACGGCGAACTCCTCGGCCCCGCGCCCCAGGGCGCGGGCCATGCGCATCACCCCTTCACCCATGAGCTCCCCGATCCCCTGGCGGAGGCCGATCTTCTTTGTCATTTCCACCAGGGCCTCGCCGCTGCCCCACCGGAGTTCGACACCCTCGGTATCCTCGGTGGTGATCAGCCCCCGTTCGAAGGCCTCCATGGCAAAGGCGATCACCGACCCGGTGGACATGGTGTCGAGGCCGAAGCGGTTGCACAGGTCGTTGGCCTTGCAGATAGCAGCCAGGTCGTCGACCAGGCATTCGCCGCCCATGGTGCCGATGGTCTCGTACTCGGGGCCTTCACCGTCCAGGGACCCGTAGGGGCCTTCCGCGATCGAGATATGGCGGCCGCAGGCGATCGGGCACTGCAGGCACGCCGTTCTTCCCTTCAGGATCGTGTCGTGCATCGTGACCCCGGAGATCTTGACCGCGCCGTCCCACCGGTTTCCCCGCCAGTTCTGGAGGGGAAAGTTCCCTATTTTCTCGTAATTTTCGACACCGCCGGAGGTCCCATATTTACCGAAGGTCTCGGTCACCTTCCGGATGTGGGGAAGGACGGTCTTCATCTGCTCCTTCAGCTCCTCCTCGCGGGCCTGGCCGGCCTTCTTGGTTCCGTAGACCACCATGGCCTTGAGGTTCTTCGAACCCATGACCGCGCCCAGCCCGCACCGCGCCGCCTGCCGGACGATCGTCCCCACGTGGGGTATTCCGGCGATCCGGACCATCCGCTCTCCCGCCGGACCGATCACCGCCGCGCTCGCCTTGTTAGTCGTCTGCCCCTTGAGCCACCCGGCCGACTCCAGCGAGTCCTTGCCCATGACGGGCCGCGCATCCCGGATCTCCACCCCGCCGTCATGGATCCACAGATAAACCGGCGCGTCGGCCTTCCCGGTCACGACGATCCCGTCGTGACCGGTTTTCTTGAAATGGACCGCCCAGGAGCCGCCGACGTTCGACTCGCCCAAAAGGCCAGTGAGCGGCGAGCGCGCCATCACGTGGTGGCGGCTTGAGGAGGGGACCCGGCTGTCGGTAAAGGGGCCGGTCATGGCGGCCAGGACGTTCTCCGGGCCGAGCGGGTCGGTTGCGGAGGTCGTTTCGTCGTAAAGCAGCCGGGCCCCGAGACCCGCGCCGCCGACGTATTTTTCGAGCAGGGTATTCTCCAGATCCTGGACCTCGACGCTCCGCCGGGTCAAATCGACCCGTAAAATCTTTTTGTGGTAGCCAAACATGGCAAAAGCCCTCTTTCCGGTCAGCCGCCCGTTGCCGGCAGCAGAACCTTAACTTCTTCATCGTTGTCGATCATGTCGTCGAGCTTGAGGAGCCGCACCTTGTTGAAAAACATGACATGGGCCCAGAGCTCGACATCCGTGATCCCGTCGCCGTGGGGAATCATCGCGATGAGGTCGTGGGGGAATCGGCCGATCAACGCCCTGAGCGAGACAGGGCACGGGAGCGCAATTTCGAGCTCCTTCCCGGCCACTTTCCGAAAGGGATCAGAAAAAAGAAACCGCATCAGCACCCTTACCCTTTCAGAACGCCTTTGCGAACACGTTCTCGGAATCCTTCGCCGTCATCCTGCGCGGGTTGTTGGCCATGAGGCGCGTAACGTTGATGGAAGCGACCGCCATTTCGGGAATGGCCGATTTGGGGATATCGAGTTCGGTCAGCGTCAGGGGCATATCGATATCCCGCATGAGGTTCTTGACCGCCTCGACGGAGCGGTACGCCGCCTCAGCCGGCGACAGATCCTCCACCCGCTCGCCCAAGAGCCGTGCGACCTCCGCAAACTTGAAGAGGTCGCCGGGGACGTTGAACTCCATGACGTGGGGCAGCAGGATGCCGTTGGCGATCCCGTGCGGAACGTTGAACTGCCCCCCGAGCGGATAGGCCATTGCATGAACGGCCCCCACCCCGGCGTTGGCCAGGGAGGTCCCCGCGTACAGGCTGCCGATCGACATGTCGTACCGGGCGTCCCGCCGGTCGCCCCGTGCCACCGCGGTCCGGAGACTATGGCCTATCAACCGGATCGCCTCCCGGGCGTACATGTCGGTGAGCGGCGTGGCGTTCATCGAGGTATAGGACTCGATGGCGTGGGTGAGCGCATCCATGCCGGTGAAGGAGGTCACCCGGGAGGGCATCGAGACGGTCAGTTCCGGATCGACCACCGCCGCCCGGGGCAGGATGTAGGGGCTGACGATCCCCTTTTTGAGTTTCGCCGCAGTGTCGGTCAGGATGGCGTTAGGGGTCACCTCGGCGCCGGTGCCGGCGGTCGTCGTCACCAGAAAGGTGGGGATCCCCTGCTTTTTCAAAAGATTGACCCCGAAATAGTCCCGGATCTTGCCGGGGTTGGTGCAGAGGAGCGAAGTGACCGAGGCGATATCCATGGAGCTTCCGCCGCCGACCCCGACGATCAGGTCGTACCGGCCTGCCTTGGCAGTATCGATGCACTTCTCGCAGCAGGCGATATCGGGATCGGGGATGACCTGATCGAAAACGTCCACGGCGATCTTCTGATCCGTCAGTACCTTTTCGACCTTCGCACTTATTCCCGAGGCGGTAACGCCCTTGTCGGTCACCAGGAGCGCCTTTTTCGCCCCGAGGGTTCCCGCCTCTTCGCCCATCTTTGCGAGTGCGCCGAAACCGGCGAGGATGAGGTTCGGCGATTTGAGCATGATCAGTTTGCGGTCCATGGCTTATCCTCCTCTGCATGCGGTAAACGGTCTTCCCCCGCGGGACAGCATAGATATTCCACGACGGCGGAACTTGTCAATGAAAATGAGGCACCATGACCGCCGCGGAACATACCGTTGGCGGCGCGGAGAGCACCACGCAACGGGCCTCCCTCTTTACCCTTCGAGGATGGCCACCGGTCGAAGGGGCGACCCTGTACCCTTTCGTATCTTCAGGGGAAGCCCGATGAAGGTGAACCGTTTGCCGATGAGCTTATCGAGGTTACACAGGTTCTCCACATGGGTGACGCTCCGCTCCGAGCAGACACTGTGACAGGGGTAGGTCTTGTCGTACCACATATCCGGGCTTGCCGAATCAACGCCGAAATTCACACATCCCTTCTCGATGATGTACTCCGTCGCCTCGCGGTCGAGACCCGGGTAGTCGGTCATGTACTCGGGTTTTCCGTAATAACGGTCGTACTGCGCCGTGTAGAACAGGATCGTGTCGCCTCTGCGGATGTCGAGGCCCCACCGCTTCAGCTCCTGCTCGATCTTTTTTCTGCCGAATTGCGTCTTCTGGGGGATATCGCTCACGTCGAGGCAGATAGCCGAGGTGATGCAGTTCTCCAGCGGGATCATGTCCACGGAGGGGGCCCCGGGCGCCCGCGAGAGGTGGCTGACGGCGTCGATGTGGGTCGGTCCGTGGTCACAGAACATAATCCCCCGGGTTTCGTAAGAAAAACCGGTCCCAAGCTGCCTCTGGCAATCCTCGTGGGAGAGGTGCGTCCAGACGACCGTCTTCAAATGGCCCGGGTAGACGGGCATCTCCTGGTAGATCTCCTGGCTGAGGTCAATAATCTTTCCTTTGAACATCGCTATCTCCTTTCAAGGTCATCTTCGGGTTATGCACGAGGGTCATGCGCCTATTGAAGGCGCTTCCCAATTCGGAAAACCGCCTCTTGACGATAGTATCGGTGGCACCGGGGTTGACGATCGGGGAGATGCCCACCACCGCCCCGGCGGGAATTGTATTGCCGTGACGCGCACTTTCCCATAACTATCCGAACTTGTCAATAGTATGTGGCACCATGAGCCAGCACCAGACCGCATTCTCGCCCAAATTCCCCGGCGGCAACTTCCCTCCGGTAAAATGCCCTCCCATCACCGAACGCGCCTCCGACTTCCCGCACCACTCCCGACACCAATGGATCATCCTCTCCCCTGCGCAATCACGTGATTCTCCATTTTTTGATGGCGGATCAGGGGATACGGGGATTGAACCGAAACCGTGCATACAATTTTTTGTTGACAGGACTTAAATTTGTTATATTGTATGCAACATGCCAGTTGCCTGGCGAATGTTTTTCCTCTCCAGGAAGAGAGCGGTAATGAACAAACGTAAGCGGTTACCTTTAGAATTCGACCAGATCGCAAGGCCTCGATCCTTGAATGATATTGCTTATGAAGGGATCAAGGAAAACATCCTGAAGGGAAAATTGCTCGCGGGGGAAATTTACAGCGAACTGGAACTGGCCAGAACCCTGGGCATATCGAGAACACCGGTGCGGGAGGCGCTGATCAGGCTTTCGGCCGACCATCTGATTGCATTCCATCCGAGAAAGGGGATTTCGGTTAATTATTTCAACAAAGAAGATATCGAGAATCTATTTGAACTAAGACAGATCATCGAATCTGCGGTGGCGGCCAAAATCAAGAGTCTGTCCCGGCAACAGATTCAAGTCATGCAGGACCTCGTTGCCGATCAGGAAGCGGATTTGAAGGAATCGGGCGGAGATTCCTTTTTTGAGATCGATCGGAAGTTTCACCTTTTTTTTATCGAGTCCTGCGGGAATCGATTCATGGTTCAGACGAATAACAACCTGCGAAATTACATCGCGATATCTTCGCGAAGCGCACTGATGCAAAAGGGTCGGCCAGAAGAGGTGCTGCGTGAGCATCAGGCCATCGTCGAGGCCATCTCCGCGGGAAACATCGAAAAAACCAGAAAGGCCATCACAATCCATCTGCAAAACAGCAAGGTTGCCGCATTGGAGTCGTACGAGGAAAATTTAAAGCTCATTGAACCTCAAAGATAAATGAGCGGGCGTCGGGGTGTACCCGGCGGCGTCGATATTCTCTTTATGAGGGAAAAATAGAAAAGCGAATTTTATGATGAGAGGAGAAGGATTATGGGTACAACGGAAGAATTAATCGCGAAATTCAAGACCATGGATACGACCTCCGTATCGGATGCCCTGGACCGGTTGGGCATAAAAGGGGGATGCCATGGAATCGTACCGCTGGTTCCCGGGGTAAAAATCGTGGGGCCGGCCTTCACGATCCGGTATCGGCCCTGCGGCGTGGAGAAGGGGAATATCGGCGACTTCATGGACGATGCGAGTCCCGGTCAGGTCTTCGTCATCGATAACGGCGGCCGGCCGTTCACGGTCTGGGGGGATATCATGACGGTCTATGCCCAGAAACTGGGCATCGCGGGCACGGTCATCGATGGAAACTGCCGCGACATTCCCAGGATCTTGGAAGAGAAGTACCCTATTTTCACCCGGGGGCGCTTCATGGTGACGGGCAAGGATCGCGTGGAGCTCGACGGGCTCAATATCCCCGTGTCGATCTCCGATGTCAAGGTGAGGCCGAATGACATCGTCGTGGGGGATGACACGGGAATCGTTATCGTCCCCTTCGACAGAGCCGAAGAGGTCTACCAAGCCGCAGCAGAGATCGAGGAAAAAGAGCGGGTCATCCTGGAATTGCTGGACAAGGGGATGACGCTGCGAGAGGCACGGGTCAAGATGGGATACCACACCTTGCAGAGCAGGCGATAAATTCGCAGGAACAAGGAACTTGGATACCGAATGTCATCGCTTTGAATAAACCCAAAGCGCAGTTTCTGAAAGGAGCAAAATTATGCTAAGGCAATCAATAAAGGCTGCGGGGTGCTGTCTGGCCCTGCTGCTGATCATCGGTTTTGGAATCGTTCAGGCGCAGGACTTCCCTACTAAACCGGTCACGCTGGTTGTTCCCAAGGGCGCCGGCGGAGGTCACGACCTTACGGCGCGCGCGCTCTCCAGCGTCGCCCAAAAATACCTGGGACAACCCCTGCTCGTTCAGCTCAAGCCCGGTGGGGGCGGAGCCATCGGCGCCGATTACGTGGCCAATTCGGCACCGGACGGCTATACCCTCCTCTTCGGAGACCCCGGCATCAACAGCGCCGAGCCGGCCATCAATCACCGTTCCAAAGGTCCGGATGATCTTGAGGCGGTATGCCAGATCAACTTCAGCCCCTTTGTCATCCTTGTTCGGCCCAATGCACCCTACAAGACCCTGAAGGAGATGGTGGCGTGGGCCAAGGCGAACCCCGGCAAACTCGTTTTTGCCAACTCCGGTACCGGCGGCGCAGTAGAATTGGCCTGGAAGCTCCTGCTGAAGGAGGCCGGCATCACGGGAAAGATCATCCCCTACGAAGGGGGAGGTCCCTCCATGATTGCGGTGCTGGGTGGACACGCCGACGTCTCGATGCCGACCTCCGCGCCGGCGATCGCGCAAATCAAGGCAGGAAAATTGATTGCCCTGGCGGTGCTGACCGATAAACGCGACAGGGATCTGCCAGATGTGCCGACGGCGAAGGAGTCCGGGATTAATGTGACCTACCCCTTCTGGAAGGGCATTCTCGCCCCCAAGGGAACGCCGCGGCCGGTCGTCGAAAAACTGGCCCAGGCCTTCAAGAAGATGACGGAGGATCCCACTTTCGTCGCGACGCTCAAGGGGTTTGGCGATTCGGTCCACTACATGGGGCCCGAGAGATTTGCCAAGGAGTGGCGTGCCGAATTTGAAGCCCATAAGGAGCTCGCCAAATCCCTGAAAAAGTAATGACGGGAAGGTACCATTGCATATGTGGCAAAACAGCAAGAAGAGCGACATCTTTGCGGCCCTTTTTTTCGCCGCTATCGGGATCGCTGTCGTCATTGAAGGCCACCGGTTCGGAATAGGCAGTGTCTCCGAGCCGGCGCCCGGATTTTTCCCCTTTTGCGGCGGGGCCCTGCTGGTATTGGTATCGGGGACGCTTTTTTTCCAGGCGCTGCGCGGAGGCAGCTCGGGCAATCAACCCTTTGGCGAGCTGTGGCGCCCGGCCATCCTGTCGGGAGGACTGATCGGCTATGTATTGTTTCTCGACCGGGTGGGATATCTGGTTACGACGATGATTCTGTCCTTGATGTGTTTGCAGATCATCGAGATTGAAAAAACCTGGTGGAAAAGCATCCTGATCAGCATGGTGCTGACGCTCGGAAGTTATCTGCTTTTCGACAAATTGCTGATGGTGCCGCTGCCGGGCGGCATTATGGCGAAGATGTTTTAGAGGGTTTGCGTTTGAGACGCGGGCATCAAAAGGGCGGATGTTAGGGGGAATTTTGCCCCTTTGCATCCGCCCTGTAGCGCCAGCTCTGCGATGGGCAGGGCATTCCCTCACGGGAGGATGATCGTATGGATTTGGCAAATGTTTTGACCGGGCTTGCAGTGGCCCTGTCACCGGTTAATCTGCTGTATGCGGCCTTTGGGGCCATTTTGGGCACGGCAATCGGTGTCTTGCCGGGGCTGGGACCGCCGGCCACGATCGCCATCCTCCTGCCGATAACCTATCACATGGAGCCTGTGTCAGCCGTCATCATGCTTTCGGGTATTTTTTACGGAGCGATGTACGGGGGGTCGACGACATCGATCCTGCTGAACATCCCCGGTGAGGCCGCCTCCTGCGTAACCTGTCTCGACGGGTATAAAATGGCACGCCAGGGACGCGCCGGCGCCGCGCTGGGCATGTCGGCCATGGGGTCTTTTGTCGGAGCAACGATAACCATTTTCCTGATGTCCCTGATCGCTCCCGCGTTGTCCGAATTTGCGCTCAAATTCGGCCCTCCGGAGTACTCCTCGCTCGTTTTGCTCGGGCTCATCATGGCCGTTTATCTTTCGGAAGAATCGGCCGTCAAGGGGCTGATGATGGCAATCTTCGGCATCATCCTCGGCACCGTGGGGCTCGATCCCGTTTTCGGCGTGGAGCGGTTTACCTTCGGGTTCGTACGCCTGAACGACGGTCTGGACTTTGTCGTGGTGGCCATGGGTCTGTTCGGAATTTCCGAAGTCTTCTGCAACCTGGAAATTCCTGAGAGAAGGGACATATTCAATGCGCCGTTAAAAAAAATCCTGCCGACCCGCGATGATTGGCGCAGGTGCTGGGCAGTGGTCCTGCGCAGCTCATTCCTGGGGTTCTTTCTGGGGGTGCTTCCGGGGGGAAGCGCCACGATCAGCTCGTTTGTCGCCTACGCCGTGGAGAAAAAGATCTCGCGGCACCCGGAGCGTTTCGGAAAGGGCGCCATCGAAGGGGTGGCGGCGCCCGAGACAGCAAACAACGCGGCTTCCACATCATCCTTTCTGCCCCTGCTGACATTGGGCATACCCGGCAATGCGTCCACCGCGATGATCTTCATTGCATTGATGATCCACGGCATCCGACCCGGTCCCTTGTTGCTTCAGGAACATCCCCAGCTTTTCTGGGGGGTCATCTGTTCCATGTACATCGGCAACGCCATGCTCCTGGCGCTGAATTTACCGCTCATCGGGATGTGGGTGCGACTGCTGAAGGTTCCGTATCGGCTGTTGGGTGCCGTGGTCGTCATCACCTGCGTGATCGGCGCTTACAGCGTCAACAGTCTTGCCTTCGACGTAGGGATGATGCTCTTTTTTGCAATTTTCGGATACCTGATTAAAAAGTTCGGATTCCCTCCCGCCCCGCTGGTGCTTGCCATGATTTTGGGTCCGGTGTTTGAAAGATCCGTGCAACAGTCGCTGATCTATTCGGAAGGGAGTTTTTCAATTTTCGTCCAGGAGCCGATTTCAGCGGCATTGTTAGCCGTGGCCGCGTTTCTGCTTTTTTCACCGCTGGTCCGCGGGTTCTGGGCCCGATGGACAGCGGCCCCGGCAACGCAGCAGGAGCCCAAATAATCGTTTGGATCGAAAGCGCCGAAAACGGCGCGTAACAACGGAAGGAGTTTTACCATGTCAGAAAGCTGCGATGCGGTGCGCGAAGTGAGAGGCTACTGCGTGCACTGTTGGTCGCATTGTCCTACGATAGCCACTGTTGAGAATGGGGTTTTCACCAGGGTTCAGCCCGACAAGGATCACCCGAATGCCGTGAAGGCATTGTGCCCCAAGGCCCTGGCCGGACCGGAACTGGTCTACAGCCCCGAACGCATCGCGCACCCAATGATACGGACACGCCCCAAAGGCGACCCCGACCCGGGGTGGAAACGGATATCCTGGGACGAAGCCCTGGACATCACGGCTTCCCGGCTCAATCAGATCAAGGCCAAATACGGCGCGGAGGCCGTCGCCTTTCATCGGAGTTCCAACGGGGGCTCCCAAGCCTCTGATTTCAACAACTGGGCGCTGCGTTTGAACTACGCATTCGGGAGCCCCACCAACCTTTCCACGACCCACATCTGCAACTGGGCACGGGATGGCGTCTCCTCCTACACGTACGGCAGCGGGCTCTTCCCCGAGATGGAGCATTCCTCGTGCATCCTGATCTGGGGGCAGAATCCCCACGACACCTGGCTGGGCATCGTTCGCGATATCGGCAAGGCGAGAAAAAAGGGGGCCAAGTTGATCGTCATCGACCCCCGCGAAACGCCTCTGGCCAAACAGGCGGACCTCTGGCTGCAGGTTCTGCCCGGCACGGACCTGGAACCGGCCTTGGCGCTCTTGAACGTGATGATTTCGGAAGGCCTGTACGACCGGGACTTCGTTCTGAGATGGACCACGGCCCCCCTGCTGGTCCGCACGGACACGGGCGACTTGCTCAGGGCCGAGGAGATCGACGGCGGCAGACGCGGGTGCTATGTGGTGTGGGACACCGGCGCCGGTGCTCCGGGAGTGTACGAGCCCCAGGCCGTGGCGCTGCCCGCCGGCGTTGAGCCGGCTCTGGAGGGCGAATACACCGTACCCCTCGCATCCGGCGCCCGGGTCCGCTGCAAAAGCGCCTTTCAGCTCTTGGCGGAGGCCGCGGGCGAAGTCACCCCGGAAAAGGCCGAGCGGATCACCAAAGTGCACGCCGACAAGATCCGTCAGGCGGCGCGCCTGTATGCCACCATCAAACCGGCCAGCTATTACACCTGGAACGGCATCGAGATGCAGACCAACAGCAGCCAGATCAACCGCGCGGTTTGCCTCCTGTACACCCTGACAGGGAATTTCGATACCCGCGGCAGCAGCCGGCGTATGCCCCATGTGATGACCAGCAACGTCGCCGGCTACGAGTTCCTTTCCCCGGAGACCGAACGGAAGCGCCTCGGCTCGGACGAAAGGCCCCTGGGTCCGGCCGGTCTGTTGCAGCCGCAGAAGGCCACCCGAGCCTCCTCCCGGCCCAATGATTTCTTCCGCGCCGTCCTCGAGGGCATACCGTTTCCCATGAAAGCCCTGGTCTCTTTCGGTGGAAACCTGATCGTCGGCAACCCCGAGAGCCATGTGGCCTACAAGGCCCTGTCCAGCCTGGAGTTCTACGTCCACGCCGAGCATTTCATGACCCCTGCAACACAACTGGCGGATATCGTCCTGCCCGCGGCGAGTTTCTGGGAGACCTGGGACGTCAAAGCCGGATTCCGCCACTCCCAGAAGGCAAGCAGCCACGTGCAGCTTCGCCAGGCGGTCGTGCCCCCGCGCCACGAGTCCAAGCCGGACCGTGACATCATCTTCGCGCTGGCCCAGCGGCTCGGGTTGGCGGACAAGTTCTGGAACGGAGACACGGAGCAGGCCCTGAACCACGTGCTTAAGCCCTGCGGCCTGACCCTTGAGGAACTGCGCAGACATCCCGGCGGGATAACCCTGGACCTGCCGGTCCGGGAACGCGGTTACGCGGAGATCGATGCCAGGACCGGCTGTCCGCGCGGGTTCAACACCCCCACCCGACGGCTGGAGATCTTCAATCAGCTATTCAAGGACCACGGGTACGACCCTATCCCCATCTCTCGGCAAGCCACCGGAAACGGCGCTCCGCAGGGATATCCTCTGCTCCTGACCACCTTCAAACTACGGGAATACAGCCATGGCTCCGGCCGGTGCCTGCCGATGCTGCGCAGGCTGGCGCCTGAACCGTACGTTGAGATCCATCCTGACAACGCTCGCGAATTGGGCGTCGGGGACGGCGAGTGGGTGGCGATCGAAACCGAGCACGGGGGGATGCGTGCCAAGGCCAGGTTAACCGACACGATCATGGCGGATGTGGTGGCCACCCAGCACGGCTGGTGGCAGGCATGCCCCGAGCTGAACCAACCGGGTTACGACCTTTTGTCTCCCGCCGGTTCCAACGTCAACCTGCTCTTTACCACCAGGGAGTACGATCCCCTCCTCGGCACCTACCAGATGAAAGGGGTTCCCTGCAAGATCAGGAAGCTATAGGAGGCCCACAGGTGGTACCGTATTGAGACAGGAATGGTAAAATCGTCGCCGGATCTTCGGCCAAAGCGAGGCACGTTCCTGAAGAAAAAAGATTTTTACCTTTCCCGGGGTTTATGTTAAAAAAAATAAATGGTAGATAATTTCGTCGACGGTCTATCCGGGTATCTGCAGGGATCGTTACTCCTCTCCTACCTGGCCGTTTATCTCGGAGGAGTTCTGGTCAGCTTTACCCCCTGCATGTACCCGTTGCTTCCCGTCACCGTCGCGTTCATCGGCGCGCAGGGCAGCGGATCGCGGGGCCGCGGATTCGTTCTCTCGCTGATCTACGTTCTGGGCATGGCCGTCACCTACACGCTCCTCGGCGCCATCGCCGCGCTCTCCGGAAAACTTTTCGGCCAGATCCAGGCCAGCCCCTGGACCTCGTTCTTCGTCGGGAACCTCTGCATCCTCATGGGCTTATCAATGATGGACGTGTTTACCGTTCCCATTCGGATGCCCGCGTTCATCATGCGGGCGCAACCCCGAAAGCGAGCAGCCGGAATGGCGGGCAGTTTCCTCGTCGGGGCGGCCTCGGGGCTCGTCATGGGCCCCTGCACGGCGCCGGCCCTTGCGGTTGTTCTTGGTTACGCGGCAACGCGGCAGAACGTTGCCTTCGCCTCCAGTCTGATGTTTGTCTTTGCCGTCGGGATGGGGACCCTTCTCATTCTCGTCGGCACATTTGCCGGTTTACTGGCCGGAATCCCCAAATCCGGCGTGTGGATGGTCCGGATCAGCCGAATCTGCGGCTGGATACTCCTCGGTACGGGCGAGTATTTCCTGATCACCGCCGGAATGCTCTGGGTTTAGGAGATGAGATGATGGATGTAATTGATCAAAGAAAGAAGACGACAGGGGTGGATGCGGCAGGACTTCCCCGCTCCAACAGCGACGACGTGCATGCGTTGCAGACGGAAACGGGGCAGCGAAGAAGCGGGGCGGGAGGACGTTTTCCCCGCGGATTCAGGGGAATCGCCGCAGGGTTGGTGATTGCCTGCCTGCTCACCCTCCCCTCCGCGATCCGGGCCGCCAAATCGAAGTCCTTCGACATCACCAAGACTCCGATCGAGGAGAAAGCCCCGGACTTCGTCCTTACGGATCTGAAGGGGCAGAAATTTCGCCTGAGCGACCACCGGGGAAAGCGGCCGGTCCTGATCATATTCAGCACGACCTGGTGCACCTTCTGCAAGGCCGAGATCCCCCACTTCAAATCCCTCTATGCGACCTACGCTCAACAGGGGTTGGAGGTCGTCAACATCGACGTCCAGGAATCGAAGGAGAAGGTTGCCAGGTTCGCCTCCCAGAATCAATTGCCCTACCGCGTGCTGCTGGACCAGGACGGCTCTGTGAGCGGTGTCTACGAAATCCGGGGAGTCCCGACGATGGTTCTCGTCGACAAAAACGGCATGGTCGCCTGCCGTCAGTGCCGCTCGGTGGACTCCGTCCTGGCATCGATGATGAAGAAATGAAGTGAAGCAGGGTGACATCTTACCGATAACGGTCAAGGAGGCACAATGAGCGTTCTCATCCATTTCTCCTTGTTCCCCACCGACAAGGGAACGAGTGTTAGTCCCTATGTGGCCAGATCCCTGCGGATCATCCGGGAGAGCGGGCTTCCCTATAAGCTGGGGCCCATGAGCACGGCCGTTGAGGGGGAATGGGACGAGGTGATGGCCGTCGTGGAGCGCTGCTTCAAGGAACTCAGGACGGATTGCAGCCGGATCTACATGACGCTCCAGATGGATTACCGCGAGGGGGCGGCGAACCGCATCGAGGGCAAGATCAAGTCCGTAGAGGAGAAACTTTAGACCCCGACGATGCGGCGGAGCTCCTTCGACCCGGCGGCCTGCGCCGAAAAAAAGAGCGTGACTACGTCGAAGAGGGCTCCGTAAAGGGAGTCCCGCTCGTCGCCACTGAAATCATTCACGACGGCCGGGATCTTTTCGTCAGCGATAACGGCGATCAGGGCGGCCACTTTCGTTCCCGGCAGATCCCAGCTCCGGGGCTGGCTGACCAGAAATCGCATCGCCGCGTCCATGAAGGTCGGCATGCAGTCATAGACCGCATCGGGGAGCTGCCCGATCATCTCGCCGAGTTCCCGCTCAATCTCTGAAAGCTCCATGGTCCTGAGGTAATAGTCGATCTTTGCCCGGTAGGGCTTTTCCATGAGCTCCTCGAACAGCTCGTCGTCCATAATCCGCTCCTTAACCAAACAACCTCTAGTGCTGACAGGCGGGGCAGAACCAAGTTCCCCGTCCGCTCATCGTCAAACGCTCGACAAGGCTGCCGCAGCGGCGGCACGGTGACCCCTCCCGCGAGTAGACCTCCAGGTAGTTCTGATTCGTGCCGCTCGCGCCAAAGAGGTCCCGCCAATCGGAGACCGTTGTCCCGCGGCAGGCGACCGCCCGGCGGAGGACTGTCGCGGCAGCCTTCTCCACCTTCCGCCATTCGGCTGCCGTCAGGCTGCCCGCCTGCCGCCTCGGATCGACAGCCGCGGCGTAGAGAATCTCACAGGCATAGATGTTCCCGATGCCGGCGATGAACCGCTGATCCATAAGAAAGGATTTCACCGGGAGCCGCCGCGCCCCCGCGATCTTGCGGAGACGGCGTGCCGGAAACTCCTCCAGCGGATTCTCCAGAGGCGCCGGAACGGCATTCATCGGTTGCAGACAGAAGGTGGCGAATCGCCGCGGATCAATCAGGACAAGCCTACCGGCGGCAAAGAGCATGACCAGCCGCGTGTAGGGGGGAACGGGTGAATCGTCGGTCTGCCAGAGGAGACGGCCGGTCATCCGGAGATGGAGCGCCGCCGTCAGACCGTTTTCCGTTTCGATCCGGATGCATTTCCCCTGGCGGTACACGGACACGATCCGTTTCCCCGCCAGCGGAGGCGCTTTCCCCAGGCGGGGATCGGCAACTTCGACGGCAAGGATCTCTTTCCCCGGGAGGATTTTGTTCAACTGGCGGCAGAGGGTCTCGACTTCGGGCAGTTCGGGCATCGTCTATCCTTTGAAAAAAGTTGGTTTTTTCTTTAAGCTGACCGGGGATACCGTGTCAAGAAAAAACTATAGGAACAGAATGTTCCTCATAAAAAAATATCGGAACTTTATATTCTGTCTGTAGTTTATCTATCAGATCAGTGAGATTGTCCGCACTGACCTCAGATATAGCGCCTTAACAGGCGAATATTTCCATTAATATAGGAATCAAAATTTCCTATTAATTCTGAAGCAATGTCTGTCAATAATCATAAATACCATAAATACCGATATGTTAACAAGATGGCACAAACTTTTCATATCTATTCGTTAAAGGATGATGCACTATGGCTCTCAAGAAGACACAATCCGCTACCCTCACGGGGATTGTCATCCCGGCGGATTGGAATGATGATCAAGAGGTGGTTGCTGCGGCTCTCGCCACGCCCGACGAAAAAGAATACCGCATTGACGGCAACCGGAAAGGCAGGGAACTCCTCGATCATCTCCAGCAGCAAGTGGAGGTAACCGGTCCCTTGAGCGAAGACGAAAAAGGCAGGAGGGTCATCACCGTCAGGCGCTATATCCTCAAGCGGGCATGATGATTACGGGCATGCAGGCATTACAAAATTATCTATTGACAGCCCTGAACAAAGAGAGTAAAGCGTCGTCGAAAAGCAATGGGGCTGAGGCGAACGTGATATTCATGGATAACATACAGAGGTCGAGGCAGCATTGCTGGTTTCTCCGGAAAAGAGAGGTTTCGTCCTCTCTTTTTGAGCATTAAGAGAGGACGGCGTGTGGTGAAGCCGCCGGTCCCCCGCACAAGCGGGAAGTCAGGCACATTAAATTTAGGAGGCACAGTGGATGGAAAGTGAACCACTTTTCGTGGAGGAGGCAGAACCTCCAGGTAGGTTGACCGACGTTGTCGGTCTGAATCAGTACAGCGAGCATGTTTGTACGTCCCTGAACACCCTTTACGCACCCGCCGCGGTTCTCAACAGACCGGTTCCCAGGCCGGCTGTCTTGAACGTCAGTCATTCGCGGGCCTTCCGAAAGCGTTATTTCCCGAACACTACCCTTAAGGAATGGCAGGATTGGCATTGGCAGCTCCGCAATCGGATCCGCGATGTGGCAACCTTAGGCAGGATGATCCGTCTTTCGGAGGATGAGCGCCACGCGATGAGCGGCGCGGCAGGCGCTCTCCCGCTTGCGATCACGCCCTACTACGCGAGTCTCCTCGATCCATGGAACCCGAAGCAGGCCCTGCGCCGGACGGTCGTGCCCACCGTGCACGAACACTTCCGCAGCAGCGGCGAAGCGGACGACCCGCTCCATGAGGATGAGGACAGCCCGGTCCCCGGAATTGTCCATCGCTATCCGGACCGCGTCCTCTTCCTGGTGACGGGGACCTGCTCGACCTACTGCCGCTACTGTACCCGTTCGCGTATGGTCGGACACCACGGCAACCACTGCCTTGATACCGGACAGTGGGAAAAAGGCATTGAGTACATCGCGGCGCATCCGGAAGTGTGGGATGTCCTCCTCTCCGGCGGCGACCCGCTGACCCTGGCCGACGAACAGATCGAATGGCTGCTCATGCGTCTGCGATTGATCCCACACGTCGAGCTCATCCGGATCGGCACGAAAGCACCGGCCGTCCTCCCGCAGCGGATCACCCCCGCGTTGGTACGGATGCTCAAGCGCTACCACCCCCTCTGGATCAGCATCCATGCGGCCCATCCGGACGAACTGACCCCGGAGATGTCGCAGGCGTGCATGCGTCTCGCCGATGGAGGAATCCCTCTGGGAAGCCAGACGGTGCTTCTTTCGGGGATCAACGACGACGTGGAGACGATGAAACGCCTTGTCCACTGCCTGCTGAAGATCCG
>VFSW01003035.1_pt1 | contig 25166 bp, 23 predicted proteins | sample 5358111 | NCBI WGS metagenome assembly VFSW01 (sample SAMN11554181, study PRJNA540505) | mine drainage metagenome | isolation source: sediment from site ElyBrook_90M | place: USA: Ely Copper Mine, Vershire, VT | collected 2017
AACGGGGAAAGCCGCTGTTGCGCCGCCTCCCCCGTTCGCGTTTGCCCCACGTTGATGCGCCGCGACCTACTGGAGCAACTTGGTAATCAACTGCTGCGACTGGTTCGCCTGCGAAAGAGCGGCGATGCCGGTTTGCATCAAAATCTGCTCCTTGCTCATGTTCGACGTCGCCGAGCCATAGTCGGTCGCCGTTACGTCATTTTCTGCCGAAAGCGTGTTGGTGCTTTCGGTGCTCATCACGCTCGAAACCGCCTGTAGAGTATTGATGTCAGCGCCTGCCGTGCCGCGATCCGTGGCAATGGTTTTGATCGCCGTGGTAATCTTTCCAAGCTCAGTCTGCGCAGTTGCCGCGCTGGTAAACCCTGCTGCCGTCAATCCTAGATCCGTAGCAGAATTCACCGTAGCGCCAATGGTAGCGTCGTTGGTTTGAGACAGAGTGCCGTCAGAGGTATAAACGCTGGCTGCCGTTGCCCCAAACACGGCGATCCCGTTGTACTCGGTGTTGCTGTTGATGTTGTTGATTTCACCCAGGATGTTGGTGTACTCGGCATTGGCCGCCGTCACCTGGCTCGTACTCAGTGTTCCGTTCGAAGCCTCCGTCGCCAGCGTAACCGCTCGATTGAGCAGTGTAGTGATCTGTGAGAGAGCGCCGTCGGCCACCTGGAGCATGTCAACGCCTTCACTCGCGTTGGCCGAGGACTGCGTCAGCGCCGTTGAAGATGCCTGCAAACCATTTGCAAGGGCAAGTCCAGCTGCATCATCTGCTCCGGAGTTGATGCGCGAACCGGAAGAGAGCTGTTGCAGAGTCTTTTGCAGAGATGCTTGCGTATTGCTCAGATTGTTCTGCGCGTAGATCGCGGAGATGTTGTTCAAGACACCCAAAGACATATTGATTCTCCTCGTATTGAAGTGAATTTCAGAGTTCCCTGCTTCGGGTGCCTGACCGGAGACGGACGAGAGATGTTCACTCGCCTGCCCCGGGCCACCTTGCGGAAGGAACCACGTTGCTCACTGCCTTCATCGGCATCCTTCGAAAACACTTTATGATCTTTCGCGCCGCACCTGACAAATCGCCACTCGATTATCCTTTCGCCCTCACGGCCGATAAGCAGGTGAGAGCAGCAGGAGGGCAGACTGGGAGATGATCGAACAGACAAGGCTCAATGGCAGCAGGATGATGCTGAACAGCGATCTGATCAAGACGGCCGAGGCTTCGCCGGACACCATGCTCACGCTGATCAATGGGGAAAAGCTGATTGTGCGCGAGGAGCCGGCTGAGGTCCTAGAGCGCGTGCTGGCGTATCGCGCGCGGCTTCTGGTCGGTGTGGCGCGGCGTCTTTCTTCGTTGGCCGAACTGCAGCCAATCGCTTCCCTTTCGAGTCTCGATCTCTCAGAGCAGCCGCCTTCCGATTCACACGACGCGAAACAGGCTCCCTTACGCTGAGATCTATCCGAGGGGATGCATGAAGTCACTTTGGGGCACGGAACATGGATAAAGCAAGCATTGGCGGCGTCGCACTGGCCATCGCGGGGATTCTTGCAGGCCTTCTGATTGAAGGCGGCAACGTCGGCCAAATCCTGCAGCCTACCGCGGCGCTTATCGTCTTTGGAGGCACCATGGGCGCGGTGTTGCTTCAGTTCCCGCTCACCACGGTCGCCTCAGCATTCCGTCGCATGAGCGGCATCTTTGCCGCTCCTCACAAGCACAATGGTCAACTGCTGCTTACGCTTGTCGGATTTGCGAATAAGGCGCGTCGCAATGGAGTTGTCTCGCTCGATGCCGACCTGCAGTCCATTCATGACCCGTTTCTGAAGCAGGCGGTGATGCTCGCTGTCGATGGTACGGAGCCCGCCGAGTTGCGCAAAATCATGCATGTCAGCCTTGACTCCATCGCCGAGGTCGAGGATCATCTGCCTGCCGTGTTCGAGTCGGCGGGCGGATTCTCACCTACAATCGGCATCCTGGGTGCAGTTCTTGGACTCATCCAGGTGATGCAGCATCTTGACAACATCCAGGAGGTTGGCCGGGGCATCGCGGTGGCGTTTGTGGCCACAATCTATGGCGTTGGCATCGCCAACCTCTTTTTCCTTCCCTTTGCGGGAAAGCTGCGTATTCAATTGCGCGAGGACCACAGGCGCCGGGAGATGATGCTTGAGGGCGTTATCTCCATCCTCGAAGGAATGAATCCTCGCATGCTCGAGATGAAGCTGTCCGGATTCCTCCACACTGCGGAAGCGCCAAAGAAGGAACGCAGCAGGAAGGAGCGCGCGGCATGAATTCCCACAGCAGGCGCAGCCGCATCAGCCATGACCGCTGGCTTGTCTCCTATGCGGACTTCATCACCTTGCTCTTCGCCTTCTTCGTAGTTCTCTATGCCTTCGCAAAGGCGGATCAAAAGAAACAGGTGGAGGTATCGAACGCTATCGACGTGGCCTTTCGCTCACTGGGCGCCTTCTCGAGTAGTTCGCACCGTCCCGCGGGACACACTTCGTCTGCACTGTCTGGATCGGACACTCCTGCAGGGTGGACAAGTACCGCGCGCGAAGAATTCTTTTTACCAGCCAAAGTCAAGAACGATCTGGAACGCATTCGCCACGATCTGCGACAACTGCTTGCCACTCAGATTGCACAGGACACCATCACGGTCGAGATGGGCCGCGACGGCCTTGTCATCAGCCTGCGCGAGGCGGGGTTCTTCAACTCAGGATCAGCAGTCCCTCGTCCTGGATCCACTGCCATCTTGCGCCAAATTGCCGCATCGCTCGCCAGCGCGCCCTACGATATGCGCGTCGAAGGCCATACCGACAACGTCCCAATCCATACTGCTGAATTCGATTCCAACTGGGAGCTTTCCTCCGCACGCGCCACGCGCATCGCACGCGTCTTTCTTGATCTGCGCGCGATAGCACCTGACCGGCTCTCCGCCGCGGGCTACGCGGAGTTCCGCCCCGTCGCCAGCAATGCCACCGCAGAGGGACGCGCTGAAAACCGACGGGTCGACCTGGTGGTGATGCCACGGACGCAGATCAATTTCGCAGCCAGCCCCTAGGCTGGCAGCGACAACGACTGATGCAAAGTCGCAGACAACTAGCCGCGTGCGCGTATCGGCTCACGATCAGCCCCGGCTTCTACGCGACGGCGAGCGCTGCGCCGTTCTTTCTTGATACCGGCAATGCAACGGGCATCATCTACTCCAGGCCCAGCACTTTCACGATCACCCGTTTGCGCCGCTGACCATCAAATTCCGCATAGAAGACTCGCTGCCAGGTACCCAGGTCCAAATGGCCGCCGGTTACTGGAAGGGTGGTCTCGTGGTGCAGCAGCAGCGACTTCAGATGTGCGTCACCGTTATCTTCGCCCGTCTGGTGGTGCTTGTAGCCAGGACGCGCAGGCGCCAGCTCTTCCAGCCATTCAGCAATGTCCTCGATCAGTCCGCTCTCCAGATCGTTCACATACACCGCCGCGGTAATGTGCATCGGGGACACAAAGCACAACCCGTCCCTCACACCGCTGCGCCTTACAATCTCCTCGACCATGTCGGTGATGTGCACCATCTCGCGACGTTTTCTGGTTTCGAAGACCAGGTACTCCGTGTGGCTCTTCATTCATCTCCTCCTGGGTGCAACTGGACGGGCAGCAGGACCCCGGCCCAGCCTTTATCCTAATGACAGTCATGATGGAGACCAGCACATCCACTGCCGGAGACCACTCACAGCGCGGGCTTGACCTGCTGGCCGCCGGCTTCCCCGCGGAGGCAGCGCGCGCCTTTCGTCAAGCCATTTCAGCCGATCCTGCATGTTACGAGGCTCACCACGGCCTGGTGCGCGCACTGCGGGATACCGGCCAGTTGGAGCAGTCCGTTGCCGCCGCTCTGGCGCTGACAGCCCTTACACCGTCGGATCCTCTTGCGCATACTGCTCTGTCGATCTCACTACAACATGCCGGTCATATCCCGGAAGCAGAGGCCGCAGCCGCCCGCGCGCGCATCCTGGAATGGAAGCTCCAGCTGGCCAGTCCGCCGGAGGAATCGCTGCTTTGAAGACGCGCGCGCGGCATTCCTCTGCCCAGCGGCTGCGCCAGATGCACGATCAGCTTGCGAAGGCCTATGGATTGCAGCATTGGTGGCCCGCGAAGACAGCCTTTGAGGTGGTGCTGGGCGCCTACCTCACGCAAAACACAGCCTGGAAATCCGTCGAGTCTTCTCTTGCCAACTTAAGCGCCGCGGGAGCCCTGACCATTGAGGGCCTGCGCGCGCTTTCCATGGAAGAACTGCGCGCTTTGATCCGCCCATCGGGCTTTGCTACCCGCAAGGCGCCTGCGCTGAAGGCGTTCATTGACATGCTGGATGCGGAGTTCTCCAGTTCACTCGATGCGCTGGCCGCTGAGCCCACCGACGTCCTGCGACTCCGTCTTCTGCGATTGCCCGTCGTAGGACCGGAGACCGCCGATGCAATTCTGCTCTACGCGCTGCGCCACCCGGTGCCTGTTGCCGATGAATATCTTCGCCGCATTGTGGAGCGCCACCACCTGCTGGAGGCTGCTCCAGGCCGCAACCGGAAAGGATATGAGTCCCTTGTCCAGCTCACCCGTGAAGCCTTCGCTCCCGATCCCAACGACGAACATGCGCGCCTGTTCAATGAGTTCCATGCATTGACTGTAGCCGTCGGGAAGGCGCATTGCGGCAGATCCGCTCAGTGCATCGGCTGTCCACTGGCTGCGGATCTCCTACAGAGTCAATTGTGAAGGCTCACTGCGATTGCCAGGTCATATCGACCTTGACCGGGATCTCATTCTTGATCTGCACAGTGAGGAACGAAGGACGATCGATTTTGAAGTCGGAGCAGGTGGCCGGGACGGTGCCGGTAATGCGCACCTGGTTGCCCTGCGCTGTGCGCTGGAACGGGACGTGCTGGTAGCGGGCGGTCTGGCCGGCAAACTGGACTTCAAGATCGACGTAGATGGTAGACGACGCGGTTTCAGCCTGGGGGAATCGGGTGCGCACAACGACCATTGGAAACTGCGCTCCGCGCGTGGTTTCCAGCATGTGAAGGTCGCGGTTGGTGTCGCCGGAGTCAAAGGACTTGACCGGCGCCGCGATCAGGAAGTCACACTGCCCTGCGTGGCAGGTGCCTTTGCCCTTCGCGGCATGACTGACGCCATCCACTTCGTGCATGGGATGCGACATGTGGTAGCTGAGTGTGGACTGCTCCAGCGCCCACTGCGTATCGGACTGCGCGTACAGGGGCAGAGCGAGGAACAAGAGCGCAGCGAGGATCTTCATCTCTATTGCTTCTCCCAGAACTTGAGGTGAATGGGCCAGGATACGGCGACGATGGAGGCGCCGTACGCTGCGGCGGTAATGTAGGCCACGGCTCCGTGGGCGGCGGCGATGCCGTGGACCTTCTCGCCGGCGTCCTCCTGCTTATAAGCCATGTAGCCGAGGACCGGGGTAAGGATCATGCCGGGGCCGTGGATAAAGGCCAGCGCCTCATGCCAGCGAATGGCGCCGTGCTTCTCGGCGCCGGGCACGCGGGGGGCACGGATGGCGAAGTATGCGGTGGAGAAGTAGAGGGCCGTGGTGAGGCCGCCGACCGCCGCGTGGAAATCGAGGTTGGCCTGGGTCGGCTCCTTGATGATCTGGCCGTTTTTGCCCTTCGCCTTTGCCATGGGTCCGGTGATGACGGCGGCAGCCATGGGAATGGCGGTAATGATGCCGAGGCGCTGATGAATTTTGAGCATCTCGGTCCGCTTTTCAAGCAGGGCCTGTAACTTGGGGTCGGCCCTGGTCTGATCATTGGAGAAGCCGAGGTCGCTCAGCGATGGCTCCTGCGGCGCGGCAGTGGGCGCGTTGGGCAGGGTAGGCGCAGGCTGAGTGCTGGGAGGAGTCGCTGGCTGTTGCGGCTGCGGAGCGGGGTTTTGGGGTGGATCGGATAAGTCCGCCGACTGGGCATGCAGCCGGTATGGGGACAGGCAGCAAAGCACGAGCACTCCCACAGCACTGGCAAGGCTTGCCGGTTTCAGCATCATCGGTACTACTCCTTGAGGAACGTGTGGGGAGGATGATCTCTGCGTGCTAGAGACGAAGATGAGTATAGTCCGGAAAGTGTTGTATGCGCAGGAGAGCGTTGTGGGGTGGGCTGATTATCGTGCTGGCTGTTCCAACGCAGCGGGCGGTGACTTTTGGCTGGCGTGATGAGGTTTCGATGACGTCCGGCAACGCAATGTCAGGTAGACTACCAGCGTATACAGGTCCGCAAGGAGGACTTAATGAAGGGATCTAGATTGCTTGCCGTGGCGGTGGTTGCCGCTCTTTGCGTTGCAGGAGCCGCTCCCATGGCCTCGGCGCAGATCAACATCAACATCGGCGTGGCCCCGGTATGCCCATATGGATACTTCGGCTATCCACCGTATTCCTGTGCGCCCATTGGCTATTACGGACCTCAATGGTTCACTGGAGGGGTGTTCTTCGGCGCGGGGCCGTGGTTTCATGGGCCGGAAGGCTTTCAAGGGTATGTGAATCGCAACTTGGATCCGCGATTCGGCTACAGAGGATATCTGCCGGCACGGGGCGAGAGAGCTGATTGGGGAAGACATCGCGGCTGGGAACGGCGCTTCCACGGCAATGAAATGCACGACGGGCCATGGCACGACAACGGCAACCACTATGGCCAGTATAAGGACCACGGCAACGGCAAAGGGAACGGCCATGGCAATGGACATGACAACGGTCATGGCAACGGCAATGGCCATGGAAACGACCGATAAGAGCAAGTAATCCGAGAAGAACCGGAATCCGAAGGGGTCTGAAAGCCCACGAGTTCACTTTGCTCGCGGGCTTCTGCCATGTGCTGCTTGCAGCAGACCTGCTGCAGCTAAGACTCGCGGCTGGCGGCAATCAACTGGGCGGCGTGCTGAAGGCTAGTGTCGGTGACTTTGGCGCCGGAGACCATACGCGCGACCTCGTAGGTGCGAGCACGGTCGTCAAGGACGCGGATTTGTGTTTTTGTGCGGCCGTGATCCTCGCGCTTGTCGATGAGGATGTGCTGGTCTGCGAAAGCCGCAATCTGCGGCAGGTGCGTGACGCACAGAACCTGCTGGCCGCGACTCAGCGCCTTGAGCTTTTGCCCAACCGCCTCCGCTGCGCGGCCGCCAATGCCGATATCGATTTCGTCGAAGACAAGGGTGCGGGGCATGGGATTCTTCTTGGTCTTTGAAGAACTTTCTTCGACAGCGACCTTGAGAGCCAGCATGACGCGGGACATTTCGCCGCCGGAGGCGATTTCGTGGAGCGGCTTGAGGGGCTCACCGGTGTTGGTGGCAATGCGGTCTTCGATCTGGTCCCAGCCCTGGGCGGTCCAGTGGGAGTCCGCCTCGTTCGCCGATACGGCAACCTCAAAGCGGACCTTCATGGCGAGGGAGTTAATCTGGGCTTCGGCAAGCTTCGCGAGCTTTGCAGCCGCGGTTTTGCGCTCGGCAGTGAGGGCGGCAGCCGCTTTGCGATAGGCGGCGGTAGATTCGGCGAGCATCTTGCGCAGTGCTGTCAGAATTTCGTCGCGATCTTCCACCTCCGCAAGTTTGCGTGCAACATCTTCGCCGAAAGCAATCACCTCAGCGACAGTGTGACCGTATTTGCGCTTCAGGCGATCGAGGGCAGCAAGGCGGTCTTCGATCTCGGCCAGGCGTTCGGGGCTGGCGTTGATGCCTTCGGCGTAGTCACGGAGCGTGGAGCCGATGTCGGAGATCGTAGCGCGTGCCGATGCGAGCTGCTGTGCGGACTCAGTGAAGCGACCGTCGTAGCGGGCGAGTTCCTCTACGTTGCGCAGCGCAGCACGAAGAGCAGCTTCCGCGGATGCGCCGCCCTCGTAAAGCTGATCGAATGCGCCCATAGCCGCGGCGTAAAGCTTTTCTGCATTGGCCAGCACGCGCTTCTCGGTTTCAAGGGCCTCGTCTTCGCCGGGCTCAAGATGGGCGGCTTCAATCTCCTTGCGCTGATAGCTCCAGAGATCGACCATGCGTAGGCGGTCCTGCTCGCCTTGAAGAAGCTCATTGAGTTTGGTCTGGGCCTCGCGCCAGTGAGCATGTGCGACGCCAACTGCGTCGGTGGAGATGCCGCCGAAGCGGTCGAGGAGAAGGCGTTGCTGTGCCTGGTCGAAGCTGGAAAGCGTCTCATTCTGCGCGTGAACCAGAGCCAGTTCCGGAGCGAGTTGGCGCAGAACGGCCACGGTGGCGGGCTGGTTGTTGACAAAAACGCGGCCTTTGCCGTTGGAGAGGATCTCGCGGCGGAGGATAACGTCGGAGCCGTCTGAATCAATGCCGTTTTCTTCAAGAATGGCGTCCGCGCCTGAGGTGGACTCAAAAACACAGGCCACCACGGCTTTGTCCGCGCCGTGGCGAACAACTTCCGCCGAGGCCTTGCCGCCCATGAGCAGCGCAAGTGCATCCACCAGAATGGACTTGCCCGCGCCGGTTTCACCCGTAAGGAGGTTGAGGCCAGGGCCAAAGGTGGCGATGGCATGATCGATAACAGCGTAATTTTCTGCGCGCAGCTCGACGAGCATCCTGGTTCCATTTTCCCGCCTGCATGTGGCTGATGCCAAACGAAAAAGAAAGGCGGGAATCCGAGCGCAGCATAGCATGAACGGGGCGGCCCGCGGCAGCGCAGGGGACCAGAACGATTACTTGGAAGGCAGAACGGCGTCTGATACGTTGGATACTGAGGTGCAATCTGATTTTTACCGCTGCCGTCGTCTTGGCAATGCAGGCTGACAGTGGCGCCGCGCCGGTGAGCGCGACGCTTGCGCAAGGACCGGGCGCGCTGATGGACATGATGAACAACATCGGTCCCATCGCGATGTTTGTGCTTGCCGTGCTGCTCTTTGCCAGCCTTTACTCCTGGACCGTGATTCTGGGCAAGATCTCCACGTTTGCCAAGGCAACGAAGGAGAGCCGCAACTTTATCCGCGCCTTCCGCAACGCGAAGCGGCTGCAGGAGATTGCCGCGATTGCCGACAACTTCAAGCAGAGCCCGCTGGCGCAGGTATTCATGGAGGTCTACGAAACCTATAAGCGGCAGACAGGCGGCTCTGGACCTCCGCGCAACCTTACCCCTCTGGAGCGCTCGGCACTGACCGCAGCGAGCGAGTCGATCACGAGCCTTGAGCGGCGCATGACCTGGCTGGCGACCATTGCGGCAACCAGCCCGTTTGTGGGCTTATTCGGCACCGTCATGGGCGTGGTGGATGCGTTCCACGGGCTGGGCACTGCAGGCGCCGCGACACTGCGCGCCGTAGCGCCGGGCATCAGCGAGGCGCTGATAACAACCGCTGCCGGCCTCTTTGTGGCCGTCCCCGCGGTCGTAGCGTACAACCAGTTCACCGCACGCATCCGCGTATTTGCATCGGCAACAGATGATTTTTGCCGTGAGTTGCTGAACGCGCTGGAAGAAATTCCTGTGCGCGCAGCGGCTCCTGCCCGAGGCTCGAGCCCGGACGCATCCGAAGAGGTTGAACGTGGCCTTTACAAGTAATACCGGGCAGACACGCACCTCACTGGCGGAGATCAACATTACTCCGCTGGTCGATGTGGTGCTGGTGCTGCTGGTGATCTTCATGATTACCGCTCCGGTGCTGCAGTCTGGCATTGACGTGAGCGTGCCGAAGACGCGCACGGTGAAGGAGATTACTGAGCAGCGGCTGGTGGTGACGATCGATCGCGATCAGCAGGTCTTTCTGGGCGACAAGCCGGTGAACATTCACGATCTGGCGGCCAGGTTGAATATGCCGGGAGCCGACCCGTCGAAGAAGGTGATCTACCTGCGCGCCGATGAGCGCGTGCCGTTTGGCGCATTTGCCAGTGTCATGGACGCGGTAAAGCAGGCCGGCATTACCAATATCTCCATTGTTACCCAGCCCCTGGACACCAAAGGACGCGCGGGCAGTGGAATTTAGATACTGGCTCTCGACCAAAAGAACTCAGGCAAAGCGATGAGCGGAGTGCTGGAAGGCAGCGAAGGGCTGGAGCAGGAGCTAACGCCGGAGCCGGTAATGGCACCAGCGGCCGGTGCGATTGCGCTGCATTTGGGGCTGGTGGCGGGAATTGTGCTGTATGGAATTTCAGGCGGCTTCTTCCGTCACAATTTCTGGGGTGGTTCGTCGATGGGTGGAGCCATTCAGGTGAACCTGGTGAGCAGTGCCCTGCCCTTGCCGTCCAACCAGCCCGTGAATCAAAACGTGCTCTCCACCGAGACGCCGAGCCAGGCTCCCGCGCCACCGCAGCCCAAGGCAAAACAGACCGAGGACGAGACGGCGATTCCGATCTTGGGAAAGCAGAAGAAGCAGCAGCACGAAACCGCGCAGCGCACGCCTCCGCGGCAACAGCAGCCCATCCAGAACAACCGCGCGGCTTATGGAGAGCAGGCGGGCTCATCCATGCCGCACGCAATGCAGACGCAGGGCTTCACCAGCGGGCAGACGGCGGTCAACACGGATTTTGGCAGCCAGTTCGGCTGGTACGTGGATCAACTCAACCGCACGATGGCAAGCAACTGGTACAAACCCGAGGTGGACCCGCATACACCGCATGGAGCGCAGGCCTTCATCTTCTTCAAGATCTACAGAGACGGTTCAGTAGCCGATGTGCAGCTTGCCCGCACCAGCGGCAGCCCGACTCTGGACAACTCGTGTGTCCGCGCCGGGCAGCGTGTCAGCAGCTTTCAACCGCTCCCTGGACAATATCGTGGGAGCTACCTGCAGGTTTCATACTACTGTGAATACTAGGGTCTGTTTGCGCGACATCGATTCCCGCACGTTGCACGATCCGTACGGCTCCAAGAAGGAAGGATGATGCAAGGCATGAGGCTTGGCTACCGTTTTACCGTTGCTGCACCGATGATGTTGATGATCCTGGCTGCGCTTCCCCTGCGCGCGCAGGACTGGGTCCGCACAGGCACCAATCTTGGCAATGACAAGATTCGCCTGGCTGCGGCAGACTTCAAGCCGGGCAGTGCCGACCCGCAGACGCCGGCACTGAAGGCAGTGTTCGATGCGACGCTCTATAGCGATCTTGGCAATGCGGGCATCTTTGATCTGGTTTCCAAGAGCTTTGCTCCGCAGGCCGCGCCCGGCACGCCGCAGGAAGTAAATCTGGCGCAGTGGGCCGGTGCGCCGACCAATGCGGCAATGCTGGCCTTTGGGTCGCTCTCCGTGGCCAACGGAAGCCTGGCGGTGTACGGATGGCTCTTCGACACGCGCAATACGGCCAATCCCCAGGTACTGGGTAAGCAGTACAACGAGAATGCCACACAGGAAATGGCCCGCACGGTGGCGCATCGCTTCGCCGATGAGATCATTTATCGGCTGGGCGGCGGCATCAACGGCATTGCCGAGACGAAGATTTACTTCATCAGCTCCCGCAGCGGTTCAAAAGAAGTCTGGGTGATGGACTACGACGGACAAAATCAGCATCAAGTCACGCACCTGGGCAGCATTTCCATCTCGCCGCGCGTGTCACCGGATAATTCGCGCATCGCCTTTGCATCGCTGGGCAATGAAGGCTGGGCGATCCGCATGTATTCGCTGGAACTGGGACGGATGGTGAGGTTTCCGGGCGGCACCGCGGGAGGTTCGAATCAGTCGCCGGCGTGGACCCCGGATGGCAACCGGGTGGCATTTTCCTCGTCGCGCTCGGGGGACCCGGAGATATGGGTTGCGGATCTGAATGGCGGCAATCTGCACCGGATTACTTACTTTGCCGGACCCGATGTTTCGCCGACCTGGAACCCCAAGACGGGCGCTCAGCTTGCCTGGGTGAGCGGGCGGACGGGGCTGCCGCAGATTTACATCATGGACCAGGAGGGTGCGAACATCCAGCGCATGACAGACGGCGGGTACGCGGTCTCGCCCTCTTGGTCGCCCAGCGGACAGTTCCTCACCTTCAGCTGGAATCGCAAGTACGGGCCGGGTGCACCGGGCGGGCAGGACATCTACGTGATGGACATTGCCAGCAAGCGATGGCTGCAACTGACCCACGATGCGGGCAGCAACGACTTCCCTTCCTGGTCGCCGGACGGGCGGCATATTGTCTTCCAGCGGCAGGTGGGGAGCCACACCCAGATATGGTCCATGCTCTCTGACGGCACGGAGCAGCAACAACTCACACAGTCAGGCACCAACATGATGCCGAACTGGAGCTGGAAATGATTTCAAACGGCGCTGAACATGCGGCGTAGTGCAAAAGTTCACAAGTCCCAGCGGAGATCAGGGTTAAAATGGAGATGTCCCAAAGAGTTTGCCCTTAAGTTTTTGGAAGGAGTCACGCATTGAATCGAAGCACCCGCATCCTCATTCCGGTAGTTCTGCTGGCCGCTATGGTTGCTTTTACTGGCTGCAAGAAGAAGACCGCGCCTCTGCCCTCCACTGAGGCTCCGCCTGCGACTGCCGCAAATGCTCCGACGGCCCAACTGACGGCCACGCCAGGCTCGATCACGGCGGGTGACCAGGTGGTGCTGAACTGGAAGACAGCGGACGCGACAGATGTCACCATCGATGGCCTTGGCAGCGTACCGACCAGCGGCGTGAAGACAGTAACACCTTCGGAGTCGACGACCTACCACCTGATTGCGCACGGCGACGGTGGAACGGCGGAAGCAACAGCGCGCGTGGTGGTGAATACGCCTCCCGCAGTTGCGGTTCCCACCAACACCATGACGGCCGAGGAGGAGTTCAAGGCCAATGTGCAGGATGTCTTCTTCGACTACGACACCTACGATATCCGGAGCGATGCGCAGTCCACGCTCTCGCATGATGCGTCGTATCTGGCGAGCCATCCTAATGTGAAGGTCGTGATTGGCGGATACTGCGACGAGCGCGGCTCCGATGAGTACAACCTTGCGCTGGGGCAAAATCGCGCGGATGCGGCCAAGAATGCGTTGGTCACCGCTGGTATCTCCGCGGATCGCATCCGCGTGATCAGCTATGGCAAGGAAAAGCCCTTCTGCTCAGAATCGACGGAGGCTTGCTGGCAGCAGAATCGCCGCGCGGGCTTCTCGATGGAACAGTAGGAGACCTATCCGGCGGAGCGGCTTATCACGGCACTCCGCCGGGGACAATCCGGCAAGGCACCCTCGCTGCGGTCAGCTTGATCCACATGGCCGCAGACAATTTGAGTTGGACAGGTGAAAGATGCAAAGAGCACGCACCCATTGCTATCGTCTTGCAGCATCGGTAACGCTGGCCCTGATTCTAGGGGCGATGCCGGTGCGCGCCCATGCGGCGTCGAAGGAAATTATCCAGCTTCAGACACAGGTGCAGCAGCTTCTTGATATGGTGCAGCGCATCCAGTCAACACTGGACACACGATTTGGCGTTTTGCAGAACCTTGCGCAACAGACCGCCGACCAGGCCACGCAGATGAGCGCGACGGTCAACACGCTGCAGCAAAAGCTCAACGCACAAAACGACGCTCTGGGTGGGAAGATCGACACAAGCTCGGGCCAGATTCAGTCGCTCAACGATTCCGTTGACGAGCTGAAGACGCGCATCGCCAAGCTGGACAAGGCAATTCAGGATATGCAGAGCCAGCTGCAGAACATCCAAAACCCGCCGCCGGGCAGCACCACAGCTCCCGCGAATGGGATGCCCGGATCGACGGCCGGAGCGCCTGACGCGGGACAGGCTGGACAAGCAGGGCAAAACGGATTGGGTGCGGCGGGAGCCATGGCACCTCCTCCGCCGTTAAGCCAGGCGCCCCCCCTGGAACAGACATTTCAGGCTGGAGTGCGGGACTTCAATGCCGCCAAGTATTCTGTGGCCACGGGGGAGTTCCAGGATGTGCTTCACTATTACCCGTTGGACAATATGGCGGGCACGTCGCAGTTCTACCTGGGTGAGATAGCCTACCGGCAGAAGAACTACGAGGACGCAGTGAAGGCCTACAACGCCGTGCTGGAGGGCTTCAGCGGCAACTCCAAGGCCCCTGCGGCGCAATTGCACAAGGGCCTGGCGCTGATGCAATTGGGCCGGCGCGATGCGGGGATTCACGAACTGCGAGCGCTCATTCAGCGGCATCCGCAAACACCCGAAGCCGCGCAGGCGCGCGCCAAGCTGAACGGCTTGGGAGTCCGGATCAACCCTGTGAAGTAACACCGTGCGGGTAGAAGAAAAGCCCCGCTTCGCGCGGGGCTTTTCTGTCGCGGCATTCTTGCCAGGCTGCCTTACTGCAGATTATGCATCAGTGCATCAAGCACAGTCTTCGGAGGCCGGGTCATCGACTCGGGCAAAGTGGCCAAAGGCTCGTCCACAAGGTTTAACAGATCAGTGAACGTGGGCTTCTGCGTTTCGATGTAGAAGACGCCGGTGAGAACCTCGTTGCTGTTGTGCGCCTCCATGAGCGTGCGCACGGCATCGGCCTTGTTCGTCGGGTCGTAGTCCTCGTGCAGCTTGCGCAGACGAAGGTTTGAGCCGTCGTGCATCTGCACGTCATAAATCTGGCCGGAGCCGTAGTCGACGTCGATCTCATCAAAGCTGGCCACGAAGCCTATTTCATTGATGGGCTCGTCGTTCTCCTGCATGAACTTGTAGCTCTTCGTGGAGCCTTCATGGTCATTGAAGGTCACGCAGGGACTGATGACGTCAAGCATCACCGTTCCCTTGTGGGCAATGGCTGCCTTCAGCATCGCGAGCAACTGCTTCTTGTCGCCGGAGAACGACCGGCCCACAAAGGTTGCGCCAAGCTGGATGGCCATGGCGCACGTGTCGATGGCCGGCAGGTCGTTGACAACTCCGGTCTTGAGCTTGGAGCCGATATCGGCGGTGGCGGAGAACTGGCCCTTCGTGAGTCCATACACTCCGTTGTCTTCGATGATGTAGATCATCGGCAGATTGCGGCGCATGAGGTGCACGAACTGGCCCATGCCGATGGAGGCTGTGTCGCCGTCACCGGAGACGCCGATCATGGTCATCTGATGGTTGGCAAGAATGGCGCCGGTGGAGACCGACGGCATACGCCCATGCACGCTGTTGAAGCTGTGCGAGCGGCTCATGAAGTAGGCCGGGCTCTTGGAGGAGCAGCCGATGCCGCTCATCTTCATCACGCGCTCCGGCTCAACGCCCATCTCAAACATGGCGTCGATGATGCGCTCAGAGATGGCGTTGTGGCCGCAACCTGCGCAGAGCGTCGACTTGCCGCCGCGATAGTCCACGATGGGAAGGCCGATGCGATTGACTTTGGGACTGGGTGTTGCGGTTGCCATTACAGGCCCTCCTTGGTGACGAACTCTTCAGTGATGGTGCGCGCGTCAATCGGGAGGCCGTTGTAGTGCAGGATGCTGCGCAGCTTGGTCACCTGTTCGGCGGGTAAATCGAGCTTGAGCAGGCTGGCCAGTTGCGCGTCGCGATCCTGTTCGACAACGTAGACGCGCTCGTGCGAGGCAACGAAGTCGTGAATCTCATGCGCAAAAGGATAGGCGCGGACGCGGAGATAATCCACGCTGACGCCCTGCTCTTTCTTGATCTGGTCGAGGCTCTCGCGAAGAGCGAAGTCGGTGGTTCCGTAGGCGATGAAGCCTACCTTCGACGTGCCATTCTTCACGATGACCGGCGAAGGAACGAGATTGCGCGCGCTCTCGAACTTGCGCGTCAGCCGATCCATGACAGCCTGATACTCCTCAGGCTTTTCCGTGTAGCCTGCGGCATCGTTGTGTCCTGAGCCGCGGGTGAAGTAGGCTGCTTTGGGGTGGAGCGTTCCGGGCAAAGTGCGCCAGCCAATGGCGTCGCCGTCCACATCGCGGTAGCGGGCAAAGCCACCCAGCCGGTTGAGGTCCTCTGCGGTCAGCACCTTGCCGCGATCCAGCGGCTTCTCGGGATAATTGAAGGGATCGGACATCCAGTTGTTCATGCCCAGATCGAGATCCGTCAGGACAAACACTGGAGTCTGCAGCCGCTCGGCAAGATCAAATGCCGCATAGCCGATCTCGAAGCACTCCTTGACCGAGCCGGGCAGCAGCACGATGTGCTTGGTGTCACCATGCGAAAGAAAAGCGGTCGAAAGCAAGTCCGCCTGCGAGGTGCGCGTGGGCATGCCGGTGGAGGGCCCGGAGCGCTGCACATCAAAAATGACACCGGGGATCTCGGCAAAGTAGCCGAGGCCGGAGAACTCCGCCATGAGCGAAATGCCAGGCCCCGAGGTAGCAGTCATGGAGCGTGCGCCAGCCCAGCCCGCGCCCAGCACCATGCCAATGGCCGCCAGCTCGTCTTCAGCCTGGACTACGGCGAAGGTGGCCTTGCCGTCGGGCGTCACACGAAACTTCTTGAGCAGATCGGTCGTTGCCTCGACCACCGAGGTGGAAGGCGTAATGGGATACCAGGCAACAACCGTCACACCGGCAAATACCGCACCCATGCCGCAGGCCGCATTGCCGTCAATGATGATCTTGCCGGCGGTCTGGTCCATGCGCTCAATGCAATAGGGATCGTGCTTGACCAGCTTTTCCTGGGCGTAATCGAACCCGGCCTTGACAGCGCCAAAATTGAGGTCAAAGACCTTCTGCTTCTTGGCGAACTGCTTGCGCAGCCCGTGCTCCACAACGCTGAGGTCGATGGAGAGTAGCTGGGCAGCAACCCCCACATAGACCATGTTCCTGACCAGCTTGCGCAGCTTGGCCTCAGGACACACGGCGGCTGTGATCTTGTCGAAGGGCACTGGATAGCAGGCAACATCCTCGCGATACTGCCTGAGATTGAAGCTCTCTTCGTAAATAGCCACGCCGCCGCCGGGCAGATCCAGCATATCCTGCTTTGCGGTTTCTGGGTTCAGCGCTACCAGTATCTCTGCATCCCGCTTGCGGGCCACATAACCATCTTTGCTTGCGCGAATGGTGTACCAGGTGGGAAGTCCGGCGATGTTCGAAGGAAAAAGGTTTTTCCCGCTGACGGGAACACCCATTCCGAAGATGCTCTTCAGCAGTACGCTATTGGCGGATTGCGAGCCGGACCCGTTCACCGTTGCTACGTTGATGCTGAAATCGTTGGTCACGCGCGATTGCGTACTTAAGGCGCCCTGTTCTTGACCCAGGGCAAGGTCTCCTGTCGCCATTTGGCGGGATTCCCTTCAGGTAAATTCTGGAAAGAGTCGATCTTTCGCTCATCTGTGATTATAGTCACTTCGACGAGTGTGCGTCCCGGCTTTCAAACTTTGGTTTACCCCTTTGAGTCTGTTTCCCATTAAGAAGTATTCATCTCTTGAGAGTGCACAAATCCCAAACTCGTCAGCCTGAGCGCACGGGAAACAGCGCCTCACGCAATCTCTTACACCGCCCAACTCCATTCCTTTCATGCTTTTAAAATAAGATTGTCCGCATCGCGCCGCCAGCGCAAAAGCAGCATACAAGAGATTACTACGAGGGCCAGAGTAAGACCGATCCATAAACCATAGATCCCCCAATGCAGCAGGAAGCAGAGAGTAAGACCGAGAGGCAGTCCAAGGAGCCAATAGCCAACCAGATTCGCCAGCATCGGTACGCCTGTCTCCCCCAGGCCTCGCAAGGCGCCGGTGCATACGGTCTGGACTCCGTCGAAGATCTGAAAGGCCGCGGCGATCCACAACAGGCTCGGGCCCACGGCAAGCACGCGGGGGTCGCGCGTGTAGAGAGCAATCAGCGGGCGCGGCGCAACAAGAAACACGACGGCCGCCAACAGCATGAAAACTGTGCCGAGCCCCAGCGCAAGCCATCCTGCGCGACGTGCGCGGTGCGGGTCATTCGCGCCAACGGCATGGCCCACACTCACGGCGGCCGCCGCGGAAACACCCAGGGGCACCATGTAGGTGAGGCTGGCATAGTTCAGCGCAATGGAATGGGTGGCCAGCGCAACCGGCGTCAGATAGCCTGCGGAGAAAGTGGCGAGATTCCAGGCGCCGACCTCAAGAAGGATCTGCCCCGCCGCGGGTGCGCCGAGCCGCACCAGATGACGGAGACGGTCGAGCTGCGGTCCGGCCCAGTGACGAAAGAGCGGATGGCCGCGCTGGCGCTCATAGCGCCAGGCAAAGCCCAGCAACGCCGCCGCCATGGCCACACGGGCGATGCACGTGGAGATGGCCGAACCGTTGACGCCCAGTGCGGGAAATCCGAGCTTGCCGTAGATGAGAACCCAGTTCCCTGCCCAATTGAGCAGGTTGGCCAGCACGTAGGTCACGGTGATGACGCGGACCTGGCCCACCCCTTGCAGGTACCGGCGCGTACCGCCGTAGAGCAGCAGAGGAAGCGTGCCCCAGTTGAGCAAGCGCAAATAAGAGCTGGCCGGCGCGGCCACCGCCGGCGTGATGCCGAAGCGCGCGAAGCCAAAGCTGGCCGCAGCCAGTAGCAGCATGATCGGCGGCGTGGCAATGCAGGCGAGATAGACTCCCTGGGCAAGCCAGCGATGGCAGTCGTCGTGATCCTGGCGGCCATAGGCCTGTGCGACCAGCGTGTCCAGGCCAAGCAACAGGCCGATGCCAAAGAGCGATGGCGTGTAGTAGACGGCGTTCCCCAGCGCAACGGCGCCGATTGCCGCAGGGCCCAGCTTGCCAACCATGATGGTGTCCACAACGCCCTGCGCCATCCAGCCCAGTTCGCTTAGCACCACCGGAACCGCCAGCAAAACCATGGCGCGCAGTTCCTGTCTCCACTTGGCCCGGCTTTGACCCATTTTTCTACTGTACATGGCGGGTGGATGCGCATGAGGGGGAGTGCCTGCAGGCAATTAGTTCCACAGGACCAGCAGGCTTGCAAGCAGTGCCGCCGGCATCGCCAGCATGCCGAACTTGAAGAACTCCCATGCAGTGATGCGCACGCTCTCGCGACGCAGCGCAATCAGCCAGAGAATGGTGGCGAGCGAACCGGTGACGGAGAGATTGGGACCGAGGTCCACGCCGATCAAAACCGCATGTGCAATGATGCCCGCCTCGTGCGCATGACGAATGGTGGCGCCGCTCATCAGTCCCACCGGCAGGTTGTTCATGCCGTTGGAGGCGGCAGCCACCACAATGGCCGCGACGAGCTTGGCTGCAAAGATGGGCAACTGCGCGATGATGCGCAAGCCCGCGAGGCCCGCACGCAGCAGCCCTGCGTTTTGCAGCGCCTCCACAATGATGAAGAGCCCCGCGACCAACGGCAGGACAGCCCAGGAGACACCTGCGCCAACGCGACGCAAAATTGTACGATCCGTCCAGGCCACCAGCGCCATGGCAAGAAATGCTGCACCGCAAGTGGGTGCCCCAAGAGGCAATCCAAACACTGATGAAACGATTAATGCCACAGCGGCCAAAAGCAGCCCGGCCAGGGCAAGTTTGCCGCCTTTCGTCAGACTCACAACAGCTTGCCGATAATGAACGCGCACCTGCAGCGCGTCGCGCGCCATCCAGCGCAGACACAGATAGGTGACCAGCACGGATGCGAGCGATGGAAGTATAAAGATGGAGAGCCATTTCATGAGTGGTGGCACGTGGCGATCAAAGACAACAAGATTGGCTGGATTGGAGATGGGGAAGATAAAGCTGGCCGCATTGGCGATGAGCGCGCATGCCAGCAGGTAGGGCTTGGGGTCGACGCGGGCGCGGCGCACCACGGCCAGCACCGCCGGCGTGAGCACGACCGCGGTGGCATCGTTCGAGAGCAGCGCGGTGACAGCAACGCCCACGCAATAGACCAGGACGAAGAGGCGTGCGGAAGAGCCCTTTGCATGTTGCGCGGCCAGGTTGGCCAACCAATCAAAGACGTGCTGCTCGCGCGCCAGTTCGGCAAGGATCATCATGCCGGTCAGGAAGAGATAGACGTCCCATCCCTCATACGCAGCCAACGCAGCCTGGCGCAACGGAAGCAGGCCGGACACCACAAGCAGCACCGCACCGCCGCAGGCCCAGTAGGCTTCCGCAATCCCGTGCGGCCGCAGCAGCATACACAAGATGCTGGCAAGCGAGATCGTCCAGATGAGGACCAGGGGAAGAGGTTCGATGTGCATGCCGTGTCTGCAAGTCCTGACAGTAGATTAAACGGCAGACACCCAGGAGCCGCGTTCAAGCGACGAGAAACACCATGGCGGCAGATCGGCCGCCATGGTCAGGGCGCTTGAGCAACCGCTGTCCGAGCTTCAGGCGCGGACTATCGACACTGTGGGGCGCAACTCCACCTGCTTTGTGGTGATGGAGAGCTTCGCCGGCGTCAGCTCGGGGCCGTCCCAGCCCTCCTTCACCGCTTCAATATGGATCGCGCCGGGGTGCTTTGTGGATTGCACGATCACTTGCGCCAATCCGCTGAAGAGCGATCGTGTGGGCTCCTTGTCACTCTCCTGGCAGTTGGGGTCGCCGTTACCCACGCCAATCAGCGCGCCGTCTCCAGAGACATTGAAGCGAATGAGATTCGCAGCAGTGGGAACAGCACGCCCTTCCTTGTCGAGCGCTTCCACCTTGAGGATCGCGATGTCTTCCCCGTCGGCGTTGATCTCTGTGCGGTCTGCGGTCAGGCGAATCGCAACGGTGGAGCCGGTGGTTTCGCGCTTCTTTGTCAGCACTACCTTGCCGCCCCTGCTGCCGCGCGCCTCAATCGCACCCGGCTCGTACTTCACTTTCCACTCCACATGGCCAAGGTGCGGAACCTTCTTGCTGCCTGCACTGGCACCGTTGACGAAGAGCTCGACCTCGTCCAGATTCGAGTACACCCAGACGGAAATCGCTTCGCCTTCTCTGCCCTCAAAGTTCCAGTGCGGAAAGAGATGCAGTGACGGCTCCTTACCCCACCATGCCTTGTAATAAAAGAAATAGTCCTTCGGGAAGCCGCACATGTCGACGATGCCGAACTGCGAATTGATGGATGGCCAGCCATAGGGCGTGGGTTCACCGCGATAGTCGAAACCGGTCCAGGCAAAGCCGCCTGCCTCCCACTCCCGTGTCCCATAAAACGTCCACCAATCCTCGGGCGTTTCGCCCCATTGGACTACTCCGTCGTAGGAATTCACGGTATTGCGGAGAGCATCGCTCGAGTACACTCCGCGTGTCGAAACAGCGCTGGATGTCTCCGAACCAAAGAGAGCGCGATCGGGATGCAGTTTGTGGAACTCCTCCGGCCGCTTGAGATCGTAGTTGAAGCCGATGATGTCGAGCGCATTTGAGACGCCCTGCTTGTTGTCGCCATTCACCGCGGCCGAGACTACGCGCGTGGGATCGAGTTCGTGACACTTGCGCACCATGGTGTCGCCAACCTTTTCCCCTTGCTCGGCCATGTCACTCTGCAAGTGCCATTCTTCATTGCCGATGGACCAGATGATGATGGAGGGCGAGTTGCGATAGCGCTTGATCATCACTTCCAGTTGCGCCAGCCCCTCGGGATTTGAGCTCATTTGTCGCGTTTCGCACATCATCATCACGCCCATACGGTCGCAGGCTTCCACCCATTCCGGCGTTGGCATGTTGTGCGAGGTGCGCACCGCATTACAACCCATTTCGCGCAACACGCCGAGACGGAACCACTGCAAACGATCCGGCATCGCCGCGCCGACGCCAGCGTGATCCTGGTGGTTGCAGGTGCCCTGAATCTTGATGGACTTGCCATTGAGGAAAAAGCCCTTGGCCGCATCGAAGACTGCAGTGCGCACGCCAAAACTAACACGCTCGGCATCGCGCGCCTTGCTGTCCGATTCAAGGGTCACAATGGCCGAATAGAGATTGGGCTCATCCACGGACCAAAGCGCCGGGTCCGCCAGGTTCGCCGTCGCCGTAAACTCCGCCGAACCATCGGCGGCAATGGCTTGCTCGGCAGATTCGGCAGTCGCCACCGTCTTTCCATCGCCATCGAGGATCTTCCAGGTGACCTTGGCTCGCTCTGCCTGCTTGCCTTCGTTCTGCACCACGGTAGCCAGACTCAGCATGGCGGAGTTACCGCTCACCTTTGAACGCACCGTGCTCTCCCACCGGCCCAGATGCAATGGGTCTGTCTTGGTGAGCCACACGTGGCGATAGATGCCTGCGCCCTCGTAGAACCAGCCGTCGCCAAAGCTGGCGTCAACGCGCGCAACGATATAGTTCTTCGCGCCGTACTCAAGAAAATCGGTCAGGTCGAAGCGGAATGGCGCATATCCATTGTCGTTGCGGCCAATAAAGCAGCCATTGACGAAGATCAGAACGTCACGGAAGGCGCCATCGAACTCGACCCAGACGCGGCGGCCTTTGTCACTGGCGGGAATATCGAAGACCCGGCGATACCAGCCCACGCTGGTGTCAGGATAGCGGCGGCCCAGAGGCTTGTAGCCATGTGACATCTGCACATCATCATGCACAAAAGGCAGCTCGACGGCCCAGTCGTGGGGCAGGTTCAGCTCGCGCCACTTCGAGTCATCGAAACCGGACTTGGCAAACTTGAAGTCGCCAGTCTTGGCAAAGTCGCTCTGACTGAAGCCGAAATCGAAATCCTTGGCCGGATCACTGCCATTGCCAAAGGTAAACTTCCAGCCAAAGTCAAAAAGTAGGTGCTCACGCGGGGCGACCGCGGCCAGCGCTTCGGCGGAAGCAACATCCGGGTAACCGGCGAGCAGCGACGCAGTGCGTCCCCAGGCCGACCGGGATATCAGTGAGGAAGCAGAAACAGCCAATCCGGAAGAGAGAAGATTGCGTCGGGAGATGCCAGGCATTTAGGTCCTCTTTCAGTGAATTATTCGGCAGGCAGAGTCAAAGCCAGGTGCGGCAAACAAAGCGGAACTATAAACCATGGAACGCCGGCAAGTAAACGGTTTCACAGGGCTATCCAAAGGCCCCCGAGGGAGCACGCCAACGGGCGGGCGTCGGCCAACCCGCCACATCGCTCTATGGTAAAGTCGTAATGGCAGCCCCCAAGTTGGAGAGATGGCCGAGTGGCTGAAGGCGCACGCTTGGAAAGCGTGTTTAGGGGAAACTCTAACGTGGGTTCGAATCCCACTCTCTCCGCCATAGACCTTTTGGAACCCATTCACTGCGCATAATTTAGACATTTATCTCGTTTATATTCAATAGTCTATATGCCTTTCCGGATTGCTCCAAAGTTTCCGTATTTTCCGTCCTGAAGCGCAATTTCATGCCATTTTGTATTACCATGAGCCCTCTGTATTACCAAGAAATCTGCCAACACCTTCCCTTCAGTGCAATGGATGTGTTCCCTGCCCGGCAAATCTCGTCGAACTTGAACGAATTGAGGCGCGCATGCGACAAGCCCCGACATTCTCGCGCCGAGGAGAACGTAAGTAATCGGCTGGCTCGAAGAGCCCGCGAAGAGATCACCAGGATATGAACGAGTAGAATTCGTTCCGCGCTCCGCACTTCCTCACGCCCTATACAACCGCGGTTTTCAAGATTCCGCCATGACCGTGCTACACCGAGCCTTCACATGCAAAATCCAAGCTGTGTGCTCGGACGCACCAAACCAGCTTGGCTCCAGAAAAGTCATGGAGCTGAATCTGGAGCGTCCAAGCGGTTAGCCGAGTAACTCAGGTTGGGAGTGAATGACCGTCTAAACTTCTGGGGCATTCTCAGAAGTCAGCCGTGACCTCGTCCGATCGATTATCCATTTCTCAGTGACACATTCGCTGACCGTCCACAGCCTAAGTGAGATCCGCTTTCTCCGCACACCATTCTCGCACCGACCTATAGACGATATTGCGAAATATGCAGTCGAGCGGCACCGGGTTAGCTGATGCCGGATCAGTCTACTCATAAACATGTCACATGGGCGTTTATGAGGAGTAATCCCGACAATCGCGCGTAACCAAATGCCATCAGTGGTTTCGTTTTCGTCAGGTACTCATTCACTCGCCAAAGGTGGCTGTGGTAGTCCGCTCTCAAGCGGTATCTCTTCTCCGTTCCGATAGGAGGTGCTTCTAGCGTTTGGGATCGGCGGTGTACCCACAGAAGCTCCTGATGAGGGGAGTTGGCCACTCTGCGAATGACAACTTCGTTGCCTAAACCGCCTACCTACCTGCTTGATTTCAGTTGTCAGATCTAGCTCTTTGCTGCTAGCTTTCGTGAAGAGGTTTCCCCGCTGGTGGTCAGCACGCTATCAGACGGCATGGGAAATAGATTGTGATGGTCGTCTCTGCACAAGACAGGCCGGCAAGACGGGGGCCCTGCCAGCAAGGAAGGGTGCGGTGCTGGGTGGCGATGGTGCAGGTGGCGCAGTTTTCCTGGCATGCCGGAGTCCTGTGGCGCGGTTTTCGGCGCGGCGTTGGCGTCCTGTGGCGCAGTTTTCTGGATGGTGAGCAAGGCCAGGCTGGGGCCAGTGCGCCGATCCGGCAAAGGCGGGCAGACTTGGCTGCGGAATATTCGTCTCAAGTAGTTCATATACAAGCATATAGATGAGCATTTGCGGAGTTGACGGTAGTACTTTTCGAAGGTACCAAGACAGGGCAAAGGACGAAGAAGCCTGGTGTAAACGGGCTGGCCACGGCCGACATGGGTTCAACCGAGCGGGCCACGAAGGTGGCCGACATCTCCGTCACCGCGTCGTCGATCGAGATGCCCGATCCCTCGTTGAGGATTTCGACGCCGAAGATCTTGGCCGCGCACATGGCGCCGTACTCGTTGGCGCCGGTGAGGGTGATGTCGAAGGGCAGGATCTGGTCGGAGTACCAGGGGGTCGCCAGTTCCTTGTCGGCGCCGGAGTTGGTGATGGTGATCTGATCCAGCTGGTCGATGGTGGAGCTGATGGACGGGCCAAGGTCACGGACCACCGAAGACTGGAAGACCGCGGTGCCGTTGCTCACGTCGGAGAACTGCGGCCGGTACGCGATTTAGCTTCGATCTGGTAAGCAAAGGGATTAGTGTTTCACCAGGAATGCGCCGTTAAGCGAGCTGCACGAGCATGGTCGAGTCAACGGGAAAGGACTTGCCAATGCACTTCAAATGCATTTCGAAGCCCTTCACCTGAACATGTTGCGTCCCAGAACCCACACCTTTTGACACGGCCGGATCGATGAGATCCGGCTGTGTGTTTTGTGGGATTTACGAGGCGGGTTTTCAGACCCCTTTTGTCACAAGATCATCGAACGGACAACGGGCGAGATCAAATTTCAAATGTGTCTGGCTAACATTTCAATAGAGTAGGCCAGCGGTTGATGCACATAAGCAATTCTGGCAGCATGGAAAAACTATCCTTCGCAGGGATGGACGTCCGGTCGCG
>VFSW01003036.1_pt1 | contig 25164 bp, 26 predicted proteins | sample 5358111 | NCBI WGS metagenome assembly VFSW01 (sample SAMN11554181, study PRJNA540505) | mine drainage metagenome | isolation source: sediment from site ElyBrook_90M | place: USA: Ely Copper Mine, Vershire, VT | collected 2017
CGGCCAGTGTTGCATCGCTGCCACCAGCGCGTCTTGCACGCAGTCTTCGGCCAACGCCAGATCGGCACCTGCGCGCAGCAAAGCCCCGGTAAGGCGCCTTGCTTCCAGGCGCCAGACGGCCTCGATGGGAGGCGTCATCCGCCCTGCTTGATAGCGGCCAGCTGTTCGCGGATGATGCGCTCGGCATCTTCGGGTGGCAGGTCGATGCCTCCCATCAGCGGGCGCACCTCGATGCAACAAGGCTGACCAGGGAACGGCGCCGGAAAGCGCTGCGCCCAAGCCAGCGCTTCGTCGTGTGACCGTACCTCGATCAGCGTGTAACCGGCAATCAGCTCCTTCGTCTCGGCGAAGGGACCATCCATGACGCGCACCTGACCGGCGGCGTCGTATTGCACGCGAAATCCCTGACTGCTAGGCAGCAGGCCGGCACCATCTAGCAGCACGCCGGCCTTGGCCATCTCGTCGTGGAAGGCCATCATGCGCGGCACAAGCGTAGGGTCATCGGGGAAGTCGCCAGCCTCGCTCATTGCGGTGGCGCGAACTTGGATCATATAACGGGGCATGGAAGTCTCCTAAAATAGTTACCCTACACGACGAACGGCGGCGGCGCATTTCGACAGGGCCCCCAGCTTTCGGGATACATCTACCTGTGCGGTTTTGGCCGAATCAAGACGTGGGACGCCCCACTCGGCACACAGCATATCACCTTGAAATATTCATACAGCATCGTCCACTGTTTAACTTTATAATGCTACGATAACTTCAGCCGATGGCGATTAAGGTATTCTTCTGCTCATGCAAGACATCCTCTTAGTGTCGGATATCTCCAAGACCTACGCTTCCGGATTTACCGCTCTCAAGAATATCAACCTGGCCATCCGACGAGGTGAAATATTCGCGCTGCTCGGCCCTAATGGTGCAGGAAAGACTACGCTAATCAGCATCATCTGTGGCATCGTTAATCCAAGCACGGGAACCGTACTCGTCAGCAATCATGACAACATCCGCAATTACCGCGCAGCTCGATCCATGATCGGGCTCGTGCCGCAGGAGCTGAGTACCGACGCATTCGAAACAGTATGGGCGACCGTCTCCTTCAGCCGTGGTTTATTCGGCAAACCTGCCAATCCCGGGCACATCGAAAAGGTGCTTAAGGCGCTGTCCTTGTGGGATAAGAAGGACGACAAAATCATCACATTATCTGGCGGCATGAAGCGTCGCTTAATGATCGCCAAGGCGCTGTCGCATGAGCCGCAAATCCTGTTTCTGGATGAGCCGACTGCTGGTGTTGACGTCGTACTTAGGCGCGACATGTGGGAACTTGTGCGCACGCTTCGCGATACAGGTGTGACCATCATCCTGACGACTCACTACATTGACGAAGCAGAAGAGATGGCAGATCGTATCGGAGTCATCCATAGAGGCGAAATCATCCTTGTTGATGACAAGTCTGAGCTGATGCGCAAGCTCGGCAGGAAGCAACTCGTGCTGCAGCTTCAGCATACTTTAAAGCATGTCCCCCCCGAACTATCTGCATATGGTTTGGAAATATCCAACGATGGCTGTGAATTGAAGTATACCTACGACACGCAGAGCGAACGAATCGACATCGTTGCGTTGCTCAAGGACCTTAGCGACGCGGGAATTCTGTTCAAGGATCTGCGTACGACAGAAAGTTCGCTCGAAGACATCTTTGTAAGCTTGGTAAGGGACGATCAATGAATATCCATGCTGTCCGCGCCATTTACAAGTTCGAGATGGCTCGTACCTGGCGTACGCTGATGCAAAGCATCATCTCCCCGGTGATTTCAACGTCTCTCTATTTCGTCGTTTTCGGTGCCGCGATCGGCTCGCGCATTTCCGAGGTCGGCGGCGTCAGCTACGGTACCTTCATTGTCCCTGGCCTGGTCATGCTGTCGCTGCTGACGCAGAGCATCTCGAATGCGTCGTTCGGTATCTACTTTCCCAAGTTCACTGGCACGATCTACGAGCTCCTGTCGGCGCCGATCTCCTACGTTGAAATAGTGCTGAGCTACGTTGGTGCAGCAGCCACGAAGTCGATCATTCTTGGCCTCATTATCCTCGCAACCGCTTACTTGTTTGTTCCGTTGCATATTGACCATCCATTCTGGATGATCCTATTTCTAGTACTCACGTCGGTTACTTTCAGCCTGATTGGCTTCATTATCGGGATATGGGCCGATGGTTTCGAGAAGCTGCAAGTAGTGCCACTGTTGATAATCACCCCACTCACATTTCTCGGCGGTAGCTTTTACTCCATCAATATGTTGCCGCCATTTTGGCAGACAGTCGCGTTGTTTAATCCGGTGGTCTATCTGATCAGTGGATTTCGCTGGAGCTTTTATGGCCTGACCGACGTGAGCGTTGCCTTGAGTCTAGGTATGACGGTAGTTTTTCTGGTCATTTCGCTGGCCATTGTGGGTTGGATATTCAAGACCGGATACCGGCTCAAGAAATAGTGACTACCGCTCTGGACACAGAGTGGGGATCGCGAAGTTGAGACCAACTTGAACTCGTCAGGGATTGGTATGCACCACTACCGCTTCGGCGTGAAGCCTGAGCCCCAGCGCTTCAATCACCTTGAGAATGGTATCAAACCCCGGACTGCGTTCACCAGAGAGTGCCTTGTACAGACTTTCCCTGGACAATCCTGAATCGCGGGCGACTTGGCTCATGCCCTTCGCCCGTGCAATATCTCCAAGCGCCTTGGAGACAAATGCCGCATCGCCACCTGATTCCTCCATTGCGGCCTCAAGATAGGCAGCCATTTCTTCCGGCGTAGCCAGATGCTCTGCCACGTCGTAACGACTAGTGATAGTTTTTTTCATCATCTCTGATGCAATCAGAACAATCTGCTCTTGAATCCATTCCGGTGTTATTTCCGCAGATCGTTCAACCCTAACCCTTCCTCCCTCCTCTTTAGAAAACTTTACCAATTTCAACGGGAGTTCTGGGTGTCTTGTTAACATCCGCCCATGGGCCAGAGTATTTCTTAAAGCTATGACAGATATATCTATCTGGAGCAGCCGCTTAATCAGGATGGTTTTTATCCGCGTCAATTTCTGCTTCGGCATTCAACCAGTCCTCTACAGCGCTTCCACTTCTATAGTTCCGATGTTCCGCACGGTAATACGCAGCAACGGCGATCATTTCCTCGCGCTCAATCCCCTTGTCATCACTTTTTTGCATATGAAATCTTGAGTTTTTCATGGCTCATATTCCTTAGTTTAGTTAAACCTGATGAGTCAAAAATTAATGTGCATGACAAAAATAGTCGGCGTCATGGTCGGTCATCATAAGTTTTACGTTGCCATATAACAGTGCGCCATCGAACATAGAAATAGATTCGTCGCATACCCCATCCAGTTACAAGCGGTTACAGACCAGGATCATGCAAAGCGCGTTAGCGTACAGAGTGCCGGTAACAATGTGGCGATACTTGCCCGGCAAACAGGATTCTATGCTGGTGCGCGAAATAGCCACTTAATAGAAATAATTTCAAAAAACCAGATTTATCAACAAAGCTTGGGGATTGACAATGAAGAAGCAAATTGCACTCGTAGCAATTTTAATTATCGCTGCAACTACAACCGCAATGGCCACTGAAAATTCCAGTGGCTATTACGTTGGCGTTACTGCGGGACAAGGCGTAACCGCAGCATCTAACCTGACCAGCGACACGGGCAACGCTTTCGGTGCGTTTGTAGGTAAGGACCTTAACCGTTACTTTGGAATTGAAGCGACTTACAATACGCTGGGGAATTTCTCAGGTTATGGATACTCGGGCCATTCCAACGAATTCGATGTTTCACTGATTGGCACTTACTACTTTGACCCAAAAGACGTTGTGGGACTATACGGCAAGGTTGGCGTGGATCATACCTGGGTGACTGCGAACGGAAATACAAGTGGTGACACGGGGGGGACCTATGGGTTTGGTCTTCGGTACAACGCGACCAGGCAAATTGAGGCTCGCCTCGGATTGCAGTATTACGGCACAGGCTCCTCGAACGCCTACTACAATCACAATACCGCATGGAATTTAGGTGTTGCCTACCACTTCTGAGTGCGGCCGGGTTGGCTTTAGCCCGAGGCGCATCACACTAAACACTATCAAGGAAGCAATGATGGCTGAAAAAAAAGCAGTAGTAGGTATTTACAACTCTCATGTTGAAGCAGAAGCAAGCATAAAAGAGCTGCAGCAGTCAGGGTTCGACATGAAGAAGCTCTCCATTGTAGGAAAAGACTATCACACGGAAGAACACGTGGTCGGTTACTACAATACGGGCGATCGCATGAGGGTCTGGGGGAAGCTTGGAGCCTTTTGGGGTGGCATTTGGGGCTTTGTATTTGGATCGGGTCTTTTCTTAATCCCGGGCATCGGTCCTCTTGTCGTATTAGGCCCACTCGTCGGCTGGATTGTGGGCGCGCTCGAAGGCGCTGTGGTGGTGGGTGGCCTAAGTGCATTGGGCGCCGGGCTTTACAGCATTGGCATCCCCAAGGACAGTATCGTGCAGTACGAGGCCGCATTGAAATCCGACAAATTCCTCGTCATTGCTCACGGTACAGCGGACGAAGTGAACAAAGCCAGGAGCATTCTTGAAACCACCGGCGCAGCACAGGTCGACTATCATAGAATCGCACCTGAGCCAACAACATAACCCCCCCATCTGTAACAGAAAAAGTAGATAGGTGCGTCTATGCGCCCATATAGAACCATCGGAGTAGCAGCGAGAGTGCTGATCATGGTCATCGTATCGGAACAGGCATGCGCCTATAGCTGCGAGAATGATTCTATCGAATCAGTCTCCGACACTGGCAGTATCCTGTTAATGGTCTCAGGAGAAGTCTACGAGGTTGGCGCTGGCGACACAGCGTACACGCAGTTTTGGCTTACAGACGATGATGTATTGGTTTGTGACGATAGCGAAATTATCAATAACGATGATAATGGAGAAAAAACGGCAGTTAAACGCCTGGAATAGAGAAAATGTAATCAAACCTTGATTGCATGAACCATCCCATCACGTTGTGTGAAAATGGGTCGATGATAATTTGAAGGGTAATATTCCCAATGTAGTCTTCAATCACGACGGCCTGTATCTCAATAATTACCTAACAACAGCCATTGATAATCATCAATCTTTGGAGCAATTGATGGGCAACAACGTGCCCTATTCGGCCTGTCGATCATTGCGTAAGCAGCCAGGGTGAACAGAGTTCATATCCATCAAGGGTCTGGGCGGCAAGGACTTCTCCTTGCCGCCTAATCGATAACGCATGCGCCAATACTTTCGACCATCCTGATAAACCCACAGGTAAAGCCCACCACCATCATGCAGCTTAAGAATACGCTGCTGACCGCATCTCGCATTTAAACAATTATGATCGGTGAGGCTATTCATCCGCAAACCTTGGTAAATTACAATCAACTTGGTTGGTAATCCACCAAGTGATTTACCATGGTTAATGCTCGGGCTCAATAGGATTTAACCACACCGATTCGGACTATCTATACACACTAACTACATGTATTTATTGTTTTTTCTGTATTTTATTGGACGAGTTCGGATGCAGATCTGGCGGGACTGTGTCATCCATATTGTCCCATGGAAGCCGTGTCATTGCTTGATGTTGTAATCTGCATGTCGCGAGTTACCATATTTGTTACCACGGTCACAGCTTTGATACCCCCTGCCCTGGATCAAGTGCTCGCGCAGGGTGCTGCCCATTGGGGAAACAACATCGCCTACTTGGAACTGACACGATAGCCGACTGAGATAATGGCCTCAAGGTTGTAGTGCTGCACCCTGCGTGTTATTTGCCGCTTCCCCTCTTGACGAACTATCGAGGATTCCTCGGTAGTTGCTGTTTCGCTCAACTCACCATCGGCAAAGATGTTTTTCAAGTGCAGGCTGATACGGTCCGAGGAAGTCCAAACAAATCCGTCATCTGCCGCTGCGACAGCCACACGGTATTTCGCCGGGGATCCAGCCGAACTTCAACCGGATACCCCGTTTCCTGAAAAACACCAGATCCGTTTGGATCTCTTCCATGACGCACTTCCATTAAGTCGCCATCTTAACTGACCGCTGAAAGCTTGGTGCATCAGAAAGGTAAGCCAAGGAGAATCAACCGGGAACTTTGTTTGATGATACCGCGGCGGACGCCAAGTCAGCCAGGCTAATGCGAGTCATGGCCAGATGATTCTTTAATGGCAATGGCTGCGTCGTAAACATCAAGCCAGTCAAGGAAATCTGACGTCAGTCTCTTGGTCGGCCATTGCGGCCATTGGCCACGGTTCAGTTGAATGGCCGGAGTTGCGCAAGCTGCCGACGTTGCCGCAGTAGAATATCTAAATGGCAGATTCGTCAGCTTCGTATCATGCACCATGTCAGAAGACAGGGATCAAGATCGTCAGCTGCAGAGAATTATCACTCAGGATTGGTGGTTCTTTGCGCAAGATTCAGCGAATGCAAAGTTAGCAATAACCGCTAGTTATGGTACTTAGCGCACCCGCTGACCCTCAATCTCCCAGCAATCCAACCCCATGATTTCGATAGCCACATGGCAAGGCGGGGCTTCGCCAGCATTGAGCCTTTTCCACCCGCTTTCCACCTCCTCGGGGCTTAATACAGCAGTTTTGAAGGCGTTAGTGACCACGGCTCCAGTATGCTCATCTCGTAGGCCGCGGATCTCCTGGATTGGCAACATTCCGAAATAGCGCTGACCAGTCACAATCAGTAACACGTATAGCTCCACGGGCACCTGCGTGCCGTAGCCATTGTCAATGTAGGGCTGTACTGTAAAGATCGGCACATCATTATGATTCCCGATATCTACTGGGAATTCGCCATTGTTCCAACGAGCCATGGCGACATCGAGACTGGTGCCAAGCTCCCGGCCTTCAACATCGCATACCATCAGATCACTGAAGAAGGCGTTGGGTAAACGCATCGGTAGAGGTTCAGAGTAGCGAACGCCGAATGCCATCGAGGCACTTCTGAACTCGCACAATACCGGCAGTGAAAGCCTTTGCGTCTGCCATTTATGAGGCGCAGTGTCGACAGGGCTGTAAAGAGCAATCCCGGCTCTCTTAGCAACCTTCTTGGCAGATGCAGTGAAACCCTTAGCAGAAACCAGGCAGCCTTGGTGCGCGCGAACATCCTTGATCATACCGATGAAGGATTCTACACCTTTCACATCTACTGGACGCGCATAGTCCTTGCAGTCAAAAATAATGCGCATCGGAAACTGGCCGATCTGCTGCTCAACCAATACATCGATTTGCCGATCCGTCTCACTATCGTATCCGGGTAGAGTAGCGTTGTGAGTAACCTTAGCACCTGGTGCCAGATCCCTTTGTATCTCTGCGATCAACACCTCAAGCTGCTTCCACTCTGGACGTTCGTCAGTCATGCTTAATTGTACGCTCCTGCATTTTTGGACGTGACCTTCTGAATTGAGACAGAGGCCTCAAACATCATTGTGACATGTGGCATGAAGACGCCAAAAAGTTGTTCAGACGCAATACTGTCGCCCTGTTTTGCAATCATACGGGCCGCACTGGGGGAACCCAAGCCTTTGCATATCGTAGAGATTATCCGGTCAGAGTTCGATTATTACGAGTAAACCAAAGCAGACAGCATTAGCGTCTGCTTTCGGCGTTCTAGAACGTCAGGCTGCTTGTCCGACTGCATGCGTATGGCTTCTCTTTCTGAAAGCCGCAATTGGGTTGCCTACGCGCGTGCCATTGCCTGCAATGTGGCTTACTCCGCGCATTGGCGCTACCGTCCAGAATCATCAGTTGGTATAGCAGATCTGAACGTGGTATTACGACAGTATTTTCCAATCGTAAAATGAGGCTGAAACCGTAGAGGTCATGCTGCTGACTTTGGTCGACGGTTAATGGACTGGAACAGCAGGCTTCGAGCCTTCTGTACCCGCATTGCGGCCTCATTATCACTCATTGCACGGGCTTCGTGTTCAAGCGTCTGGGGAGTGATGCCGGGTTTGAGGTAGGCCTGGTAATCCGGGAGGGTCTTCAGTCGATCCCAAGGCGTCATGATCTGATCGTGCGGGTAGGTTTTCCGGATCTTTCCTTTGGCATCAGCGTGGTCAACAGCGAAGTAGCAAGGCCGGTGGAAGTTGAGATAGGGGTTGAGTGCCTCGGTATAGAAGCGGTTGACGGCATTGGCGTGTTTTTGAGGAATGTGGCTGTACCCCATGAACTTGCGGATGACTGCGCCGTTCTTGCATTCGGCCAGTGCGTTGTCATTGGTCTGGCGCGGGCGCGAACGGGTAAATTCGACGCGCAGCTTTTCCAGAAGCTTGGCGATTTCACGGTTGACATACTCGTTGCCGGAATCCGAGTGGAAGCCCCGGATGGTGAAGGGGAAGCCTTCGAGCAGCAGCGCGATCACGGGTAGCAGGTAGGCTTCGCTGATGCGTTCCACAGAGGCTGCCAGCTCCCACTGGGTGACGATATCCACTGCATTGATATGGTAAATCCCCTTGATGCCATCCTGATCGCCCTGGTGCACCGTGTCGATGCGGATATAGCCAGGCAATCCCTGCGGGGCCGGGGCCTTACGAATGCCCACGAGGACCCGCGACGGGCGCGTCGCCTGGTGTGTCAGGCGCTGCTTGCGGTAGGGGTCAGCCTTGCGCAGGTTGTACAGGTGGGAGACCGAGATCCGGGACAACCGGGCAAAGCGCTGATCGCCGAAGATGGCGCAGGCCCGGGCCAGCAACACCTTGGTGGCCGGACCTGAGAGGGTATCGTGCAGGCTGTCGATTTCTGCCAGTAACGCCACGTCCTCAGGGCCGTATTTGCAGGTAAAGCTGGTGCGACTGGTGCGATTTCGCAGTTTGAGGGAGCGAGTGTCACGATATTGGGTGATCAGCCGGGACAGATGCTGTCGTGAATAGCCCGTCAGGCGCCGCATGTAGGTGAACAGCAGGCCGCGGTGGCCCTTGGCCAGTTTGCTATAGCCAAAGCGCCTGATTACGGCAGAGACAAAGGCCCGGCGCTTGGATTCATCGGTAGGAATAGAGAAGGCAATATCGGAAGTGCCTGCCAGAAATTCCCGGATTTGCTCGATAGTCTCGAGCTTTGATTCGTTCATATCGATCACCATGGGTGGATGATCGACCAAAACCCCTATTTCAGCCTCTTATGCCGTTGGAAACACGGAACCCCTTTCAGCCTCATATGCCATTGGAAGATGCTACGACTTTACCGAATCGGAGTTATGATGTTCATGTGCATGATTCCGACCACAAAGCCATCAACCTTGCTAAAAAGCTAAAAAGTGGAACCAATAGAAATTATCCCAGACAAAAAGGACACCAAGGTCGTAAACAGTTAGCCGTGCCGTTTATAATTTTGAGGATATTACGTGGTTCCCGACACACGCTGGGCAATCTACATAGACATTGAGGGCTTCGGTGCGCTGTACGATCGTGAAGACACGGTCCTTTGGGCTTTGGGCGATCTGATGGAAGCAATCTTTCTCATCGGTACAAAATGTTATCCCGAAACGCCCGACCGTATATTCGCCCACCAAACAGGTGATGGCTTCGTCATTGTAAGTGAATTCGCTGCTGACACTCTCAATGTTCCCGTTGCCATAGCAATAGCACTCTTGCGACATGTATCTATGCGTGGACGCTTCGCAAAGGCTGCTATTGCAGATGGAGGCTTTGCCGGAATCACAGGCTGCTACCCAAAGAGGGTTCGTGATGCCATGGAGAAAGACGGCAGGGTGTTTATGGGGGGAGGTCTGATGACAGTCTTTCCCGTGATGGGGACTGCTTTGATAAATGCCGTTGCAGTCTCAAAGAGGTCGCCAAGCGGCGCCCTACTAACACTTAACGAATCAGATACTACACGCGTTCCGTCTGACTGCCTCACCCAGCAGGTTTTTGATAAGAATCTTGTAGCTATAGACTGGGTTCACAGTTCTAGCCCCCTTGTCGCAGAGATTCAGGAAACCGCCGGGCTCCGCGTGCCGACTGTAGAAAGTATGACGCAATACTTCTCGAACTACATCAAGACTACTGAGGTACCGATACAGTGGAAAGCCAACTCAAATCGGTTTCTATCCCTAGGACTATCACCACATGACCTGTAACATTGCGTTCGATGGGACGCATACCTATTATTAGTGGCGCATCCCTAATGCGAAGCAAAAGAATTACCGTCGGTCAATACTTCATCGAGGGGCTCGGTGATACAGATGACGCCTATAACTATGTGCAGGATCTCTTGATAAAAATCGGAGAGATCGTCATATGGTTCAATATGTTGGAAGCAGACATCGATAGCATTCTCTGTCAGTATATCTCTGATCGTTCAGACCAAAAGGGACTTATGATCGTGTCTAACATGATCTATGCAACAAAGATCGATCTGTTCGAGAAGTTCACTTTAGAATTTTTGCGTTACACAGACCATTCTCTCGATTGGTTTCCACAGCTAATGTCTAATCTTCGGGAATGTGGGGCTCTGAGGAACAAAGTCGTACATGCAAATTGGATGTACACCAACAACGATGGATATACCCAAGTCAAAATAAGATTTGGAGAGCGCGGCCTAGAACACGAAGTTACCCAATTCACAAAAGAGTCCATGAGGAAAATTGTTGCGAAGATTGAAGAAGCCAGAAGTCAACTTGATTACCTGATCACGGAATATCTGTCTTAGCATTCACGAAGGCCATTGCGTGTCCAAGGCAATTGATCAATTCACGTCAATGCGGACGTTCAATTAAATGGTAAGCTGCGCGCTGCTCATCACGTAGAATTTTCCACTCTAACTAGGTTGGTTTGACATTTTTCCAACCCGTCTTCGTTATTTTTTTCCCTTCGGGAACGAGATCTCCTTTTTGTGCCATGCCCTCAAGAAGTTGCCGATTGCTTGGGCCAAGCCTTTCATCGCGGACCTGGCTATAGCGTAGAACAGTCTTTCCAAAACGCCCTTCCTGGCCATTTAATGATGGTTCAAAGGCATGAATCATTGCAGCTTCTAGGTGGTCGAGGAGTTGGTTGGTGCCGATGTGGAAGTCAACACCAGCAACGGACAGTCTAGGTTTCTTTCCTCCCACCACACTTCGAAAACCAAACCACGTAAACCTATCCCAACGACCAGCGAGATCATCTGAAAGATGATGTGCCTTCAAACGTGCAAATAGGGTATTGTTTGCCTGTCCAACATAGATTGGAGTGAAATCAGAGTACAAGACATAGATGCCAGCTTGGTAGGCAAAGTTGGCGATGGGAGACGTCTTTGCTGAGGTTCTAACACCTAGCAGGTGGCCGTTTTTCGGATCAGAATACCAATATACATTTTCGGCCTTCCATCTTGCGCCGAGACAAAGAATAGGTGCAGATGGCATAGGTGATGATCCAATAAGTTAATAGGTAAACTCTGTATATGAACTTGCAGGCTTGAGTTCAAACTTAACCTCGTACTCGAATAGGCTTACGTTTGGAACAACTGCCACCGAGTAGCGTAGGTTCTGGCTGATTGCCTTAGCGACGATCACCCCTCGAACTGTTTTTCCGCGCCCAATGGTATGTGTTATCCAACCCATGTAACGTGAAAGCTGCCCAATCGCATGGTCGGGGCTGCGAGCCCGCTTCAGCTCGAATACCACAAAATGTTCGTTATCATCGATTGCCAGGATGTCGATTGGGCCGACGGCGGTTGGAAATTCAACCCCGTCTCGTCCGGTTGGGTCGACATACAGGCGCAAACGTTTTCCATCTACGGGAATAGCAGTGAGATTCTGGGCGAGAAAGTCGCGGAGTTGGTGTTCGAGCCCAAAGGCAGCGGTTTCTTCCTCCGCACCTTCCTCGTCCTCGCCGAGCACCGCCTCAACGGTAGCCTCCAATTGGCTGGACCCCGGTTTTATCAAGCGCTCTTCAGTTTCTGTTTCTTGGACTGACCACCCCATCTTCCGAAGGCCGTTACGCAATTGATGAGAGTTGGTTGAGATGGGATCAAGGCCGGCAGGAGTGTAATCAGGATGTTGCCGTAACCACTCCTTCATGGGGTGGACTTCGATGCCACCATCTTCCCTTGGAATGACAACGTTGAATCGCTTCATGGCGTCTCCTAAGGCTAAACAGATACCCGCCTTTAAGGCATTCTGCCACGAATCCCATCACATATCGACTATGGGCGTCCGCTTTGGGGAACGTGAGCCTACTTCCGCTCTTGACAGATTGTACGCGCACAACTTCCTTCCCTGAAAACTGCCATTGGGCTACCGGAGAATGTGCCAATGCCGGCAATGTGGCAAACTCCGCTTATTGGCGCTATAGGCCAAAACCGGTCATTAAAGATTTTTTTGAAGAAGCCATGCCAATTTGGTTAACGCGTTAAGCTATATAGCAGGTTGTGCTTACTCATCAGCAATACGCCTATAAGGAAATTGATTGCAAAATAGAGCCGATGGCGGCGATTTACTTGTTCGATCAGTTTTAACTGTGTCGGATAATCTTCACTCTCTCTGATTTCAGACTTTTCATTAGATTCTTGGATTATGAACTCAGCAGTCCCAAACAAAAGGAGTATGTCCGAAATCAAGGTCGCAACGAATCCCATAGCACCTCCAACTAGCCCTCCTGATTTAGTTATATGATCAAACTCTACCCAAGGAAGTGGAGATAATTCACCCCGTGTAAATGAACCTGCAAAAACTGCTATCAGCATAAATGAGATGATTAGCCAGCCCTTACCTGCCACGATAGTTAAAAAAAGGCTTTCTGAATACATTAAGACTGGGAAGATTCTGTTGAAAACAATTCTGAGAGTCGCAAGAAAACTGAACAGAAGAATAATCGGGGCCAAATATTGAAAAACGATTAGCATAATTATTATATTAATCCTGCTGATTTATTTCTAAGGCAGCGGAAATTGAACGTAGTACGTTTTTATTACCGCTCTCTAATGCAATAGTCAGCAATGATTTTCCATCTTGATCTGGCTCATTGTTAATGATTGCCCCTTTGGCAATAAGAGCATCTACAGCTCTTTCATCGCCTCTTCTAGCCGCATTAAAAATATCATGACTTGCCTTTCGCATTTTTTTCGAGAGTGATGCGGCCTGATCCAATTCCTCACGTAATCGTTGAATTTCAAGGCCTCTGTTTCTTTCCAAAGTAAGCTGGTTAATTACTTTGTCGTATTCCTGAATCGACTTGGCTCCTCTGTTCCATTTTAGGCGTCCACCACCAAAGGGGAGGTACTCATTATTTGTGTTCTGTAGCACCCAGTCAGCAAGTTTCCGTTCCGGGTCATGGCACATTTCATATAGCCTGATTATCGGGGACGTACTGTTATACCCTCCAATGTTCTGTCGCTCATAAACAGTAAGCGTCTTGATCAACGCAAAAAGGTCGGGTTGACACAATGAATTCGCGAAAGCAAATATATCATTCAGTGATCCGCGGCAATAGGACGAATGAAACTCTTTAGAGCTCATAACCAATTTCAATTGATCAAAATCATGAGAATGACCAATTTGAACAAAGCGCCTGAAAATAGGCAAAAGATCCGAATCCATTCATATCCACCTATAAATGTGGCAATGACGTCATTCATCCTATTCCGTGCTTACAAATTCGTCAAAAATGCGGGTCCTGTCGCTTTCGCCCTATTATGGTGTCAGCTAACCGACATATAACTGACGTTTGTGGCAACCAAAGTCAATGGCCGTAAGGGCCGACCAGGAGACCGACGTCAGATTCTCGCGACTAGCTTCTTGATGATCACGAAGTAGCCATTGTCCATTTTAAAGATCATCAAATCACTGTACGGTAAGCCGCTGTGCAATCTGTCTGTCAAGCAATGGTAATCCCGCCATTTGAAATTCCCAGCTTGCCCTAACGTTTCCCCGCTTGCGGATTCTCACTAGCGCAATTCCGCGCCGTATCCGGAGCGATCATGAACACATTCCCAGTTGACGAGTCTCAAAAACCATTCAAGGAATACCCCGCCCTGGTTTCCACCCTGAAGGACGAGCGGGGCCATTTCTACAATCTGCGGGCCTGGTCCCCCAGACTTGATGATCCAGCCCGTGAGTCTGGCGATCTGAGAGCAAGCATTTCAGTCCATGACGGGAAGCCCGGCACCAAAACACACCACGCCTTGGACTTGAAGGCGAAGACACACGAAGGCCAGAAATACTTCTCAGGGGTCATCGATCGAGGAGATCACCCGGCCCTGCTGGTGCGCATCGTGAGCGTCAATGGCAAGGAGGGTCGTTATGCCGCAATGCGGGTGGCGGTATTAGGAAAAGATGCTCAGGGCGAATCAGAATTCATCTCCATCAAGGGTCTGGGGGGCACCCTGCGTATGAATGATCCGTTGATAGCGCTCTCACGGGTCAAAGACACCTACGAGGTCGCTGCCATCGAAAGGCACCTTGACGTCATGGCGCAAGCCCTGTCGCCGAAGGAGATGGCACATCAGTTCAAGGCTGCCCACCCGATGCAAAGCATGACCCAGGAAGCGGGTCTGGGTCTATAAGCCTCCTGCCCGCTCCTGACGCCAAGTCGGGCATTTTTCGTTTCGATGATGCCCTGTTTCCGAGCCGGCCGATTGCCCCTATCCCACTTCATGGACCACGATCATGGCAGTCACCAAGAAAGAAATCCTCGAGGGCTTCGTCAGCCGCCTCCAACAAATCCTGGATGGCGGGCAGATTCCTCCCTGGCAGAAACCCTGGACACCCCAATTCGGACCCGAGGTCTCACGCCCCCACAATCCCGTGACCGGCCACGCCTACAAAGGGTTCAACAGCCTCGATCTGGAATTGAACGCGGCCTTGAGCGGCTACCACGATCCGCGCTGGATGGGGTTCAAACAGGCGTTAGAACAGGGATGGCATGTGCGCAAGGGAGAGAAAGCCTGCCATATCCACCTGCCGGTGGAAATCATCATCAACAAGGACGGCCACGATCCTGTGGGCAGAGAGCGCAGTGATGGCAAGCAGAGCAAACTGCTCGTCTTCAAACGGGTACCTGTTTTCAACGCCCAGCAGATCGATGGGATTCCTCCTCTGGCGCTGGCACCCGAAAAAACCCTTCTTTCCCAAAACACTAAATTCGATGCCATCGCGCACCAGATGGGTGTGCGGATCACCGAAGCCCCATGCGACCAGGCCTTTTACCGGCGAGGGCCGGATCTCATCACGCTCCCCTTGCGAGCTTCCTTCGCTGATCAGTACGGCCATGACAGCACCCTGGCGCATGAACTCGCGCACGCCACAGGGCACGTGTTTCGGCTTAATCGGGATCTGGGTGGGTCTTTCGGCAGCATCCGCTATGCCGCCGAGGAAGTCACGGCAGAGATTGGCGCCTATCTGACCTGTAAGGAGCTGGGGATCGCTTATGCGGGTGGCAATCCTGACATGACCGAGGAACAACATCTGGCTTATACCGCAAACTGGGCCAACAACCTGAAGACGGACCCCAAAGGATTGGGACAGGCCATCGATAATGGCATCAAGGCCTCCCAGTATCTTTCGCAACAACTGGGCCTATATCAGGAGAATGCGCTCAACGGCGAGCAGCAGGAAGGAATAACCATAGCGGAACGCCCTGCCGAACATGAAGAAAATCTTCTCGCGCAGGCAGCCCGCAAAACCATGGAACCGGAATCCCTGCACGAGACTCTCAGCCTTAACAGCATGAATGGACTGCCGGACTTTCACTGACCTGCGGGCGCCATGACCCAGCAGTCGCTCTACCACATCCCCAAGGCGCAGCGCGATCTCACGCGCATCGTCTGGCCTGCCCTGTTCCTGTTTCTCATGATTTCCTTGCTAGGGTTCTGGGGAGCTACGGAATATGCCGCCTGGAAACTGCAGTGGTCACCCCTGCTCGGGGCCCCCTTACTGAGACACCTCTACCCGCCCTGGATGATCGTGGTGTGGTCACTTCAATTTGACCATCCCTCCCATGGTCAGCCCGTGCTGGATATCTTTGCGACTTCTCATGTGCTGATGGGACTCTCTGGTCTCGCGGCCCTGGTCATTCCGGTGGGCTACGCCTACCACCGCACCCGACGCTTGACCGAGGAGCGCAATGATCTTCATGGCTCGGCACACTGGGCCTCCGATGAAGAAGTTCAAGCCACTGGCCTGCTGCCCGATGAAAGTAATGTCGGGGGAGTGTATCTGGGGGCCTATGAGAACCGGAATGGGGATGTGCATTATCTGCGCCACGCCGGACCCGAGCACATCATGGTGTTTGCGCCTACGCGCAGCGGCAAGGGAGTGGGCATTGTCATCCCGACGCTCTTGGGCTGGCGGGAATCGGTGCTGGTGCATGACATCAAGGGAGAAAACTGGCATCTGACTAGCGGCTTCCGGCGCAGCGTGCTGGGTCAGCGCGTGATCAAGTTCGATCCCACCAGTCCTGATTCGGCGCGCTTTAATCCCCTGGCGGAAATCCGCATCGGCACCGAATTCGAGACCCGCGATGTGCAGAACATCGCCACCATGATCGTGGATCCGGACGGCAAGGGATTAAACGACCACTGGGCCAAAACCGGGTTCGACCTTCTGGTGGGGGTCATTCTTCATGTGCTGTATGCGGAAGAGGACAAGAGTCTCGCCCGGATTCAAGGTGTGCTGTCGACCCCCGGCAAGACGATCCAGGACGTCATGAAAACCATCCAGACGACGGATCATTTGGGTGACCGGCCCCACCCCGTGGTAGCCCAATCCGCCCAGGCCTTTCTCAACAAGGCACCCAACGAGGCCTCTGGGGTGCTCTCCACCGCCCTGTCGTTCCTGTCCCTTTACAAGGATGACGTGGTGGCGCAGAACACCCGGGTTTCCGATTTCACCCTCGAAAGTTTGATGGAACAACCCACCAGCCTGTATCTGGTGGTGCCCCCCTCGGACAAGGACCGCTTGAAACCGCTGACCCGGTTGATCGTCAACCAGGTGGTGCGCCGGCTTACCGAAGGCATGGATTTTGAGCCGGGGGGTAAAAGCAAAAGCCGCTATGCCCACCGCCTGCTCTTGCTGCTGGACGAGTTTCCCAGTCTGGGCAAACTGGACATTTTTCAGGAGGCTCTGGCTTTCATCGCGGGCTACGGTCTCAAAGCCCTGCTCATCGTGCAGGATCTGACCCAGCTCTACGCCGCCTATGGCAAGGACGAATCCATCATCAGCAACTGCCATGTGCGGGTGGCCTACGCGCCTAACAAGATCGAGACTGCGGAACTGCTCTCGCGGATGTCGGGCCAGGCCACCGTCAGCCATACCCAGCGGCAATACTCGGGTGGGCGCTTCGCCGTGGTGCTGGGGCACGTCAACACCAACGAGCAGATCATCCAGCGACCCCTGCTGACCCCGGACGAGGCCATGCGCCTACCCCCCGAGGATGAGCTCGTCTTTGTCGCAGGCCACAGCCCCCTCTATTGTCGCAAGATCAGGTACTACACCGACGCGGGATTCCAGCGCCGCCTGCTGCCGGTGTCAGACGACACGGGCCGCAAGGACAAAGCGCTGGAGAAGATTCCCCCGGTAAAAGAAGCCGCTCATGCCTAAAGCGCTGCCACACCGCAAACCTCACTGGCGGCGGCTGCGCTGGCCGCTCCTCATCGGTGGATCAGTGGGAGTCATCCTGTTAGTTGCCGGCACCCTCGGCTATCGAGTGAATTTTTCGGCTTCGGAACCCATCGGCTTGTGGCAGGTGCAGGCGCCCTCCGGGCCGATTCACCGGGATGACTTTGTAGTGTTTTGCGCGCCGGTGCCTTGGTTCCCTTTTCTGGAAAAGGGTTCTTGTCCGAATGGCGCCAAACCGTTCCTCAAGGCCGTGGCTGGGGTGCCCGGTGATCGCGTGGAAGTGAATCACTCAGGGGTCATGATCAATGGCGACTCACTCCAAGATAGTGCGCTGCTGCCCAATGCCCCGCACCAGGACACCCAGTCGTTTCAGTGGAAAGATTCCCTAGTGGTACCTCGGGACCGTTACTGGCTCTATGGCACCGGCTGGCCGCAACACTCCTTTGATTCACGCTACTGGGGGCCGCTGCCGGGCTCGCAGATTCTTTTCATCGCCCGGCCCGTTCTGGTCTGGCATTCCCGTCATTAAAGGAGGTTTCAAACGTGCTGACCCAAGCTCAGGTGCTTCAGAAATATCTGTCCTTCGACTACCGTATTCGCTATCTGGCGCATGGTGTACTGCCTTCCAATGTGCCGGAGCAGGGTATTGTCTTCGCCGTGGAAAACGGCCTCGCCATCAGTCAAGGACTTGCCTGCGATCCCTTGCGCCGGCCCCTCCTGTTTAAAACCGAAGCGGAGGCCTTTGCCTATCGTCACGGTCTGGGAATGGGATGGCCCGTGCTCGCGTTCCATGAAGTGGAACCGGAAATCGACGAGGCCGAAACCCTAGGTGGCGACGGCCTGGATGCCTACACCCTGGCCGAGATTGCGGCCTATATCGGGGAATGAGGTGACCCTTGCTGCGCTCACCAATGCCCAGATCTTCCACGGCCGCCAGATGGAGGCGCTGCGCCGTCAGCTCGGGGACGACGTGCTGGAATACCTGGAGGACCCCTCCATCGTAGAAGTCATGCTCAATCCCGACGGATATCTGTGGGTGGATAGGCTGGGATATGGCATGGAGCGCCGGGATGAAATGGATCCCGTGCGCGGACAGATGGTGATGGACACTGTGGCGGCTATGCTGGGCACCGTGATCACAACACAAAACCCGATTCTGGAATGCGAGCTACCGCTGGATGGCAGCCGATTCGAAGGCCTGATCCCGCCCCTGGTGGAGCGGCCTGTGTTCACCATCCGAAAGCGGGCGCTCTTGATCTTCACCCTGGCGGACTATGTGGCTCAGGACATCATGACGCAAGCCCAGGCGGAGGCCCTGGTCGATGCGATTCAGCACCGACACAACATTCTCGTAGCCGGTGGTACCGGGACCGGCAAAACGACCCTCGCCAACGCCCTCCTCCAGGCTATCGGGGAAATCTCGCCCGAGCACCGGCTGGTAATTATCGAGGACACCCGAGAGCTCCAGTGCGCGGCACCCAATGTGGTCTTCCTGCGAACTTCGGAGGGCATCGACATGACCCGCTTGCTACGCGCCACCCTGCGCATGCGCCCTGACCGCATCGTGGTGGGCGAAGTGCGCGGCGCGGAAGCCCTGGCATTGCTCAAGGCCTGGAACACCGGACACCCGGGTGGCGTCGGTACGGTGCATGCCAACGATGCTGAAGCTGCGCTGATCCGGCTGGGCCAGCTCATTCAGGAGGCCAATGTGCCCCCTAACCCGGAACTGATTGCCGAGACCGTCAATGTGGTGGTATCGATCAAGCGCACCGCCACGGGTCGGAAGGTTGAAGAGATCGTCAGAGTGATCGGGTACAAGGACGGGGGGTATGTGCTGTGGCAGAAACATACGCTTCCTGAATGATTACCGTTGCCGTAAAATTTGACTATGGAACAGATTGACATTCACCGGGATACCTTAAAGCATCTGGCCAAAAAGTACATCTGGTGGAAAACCCCGGATGAGGCTATAGCCATGCCCGAGAGGATCATCGCGCAGGTAATGAACATTGGGGAGTACGCCGATGTTCAGGATCTGGCCCATCGGGTGGGCGATGGTGTGCTGCGTGATGTGCTGACCCACGCCGAAATTGGACAGTTCAACGAACGCTCCTGGGCGTATTGGCACTACCGCCTGGGGCTCGCCGCCGCCGATCATGTTCCACCCATGCCGATACGAAGGCTTGAATGACAGGTATATTCAAGTCTTGCCTGGAAACTCTACCCCCTGCACAGCAATAACTTTGGCCTCAGCCGCCTGGGCCGCGATGTGCAGATTGTCATTGCGAAGCTTCGCGCAACCACACGAGTGAGCGGACGAGGATTGTGTTCTTCTGATGAGAAAAATGGGGTATCCGGTTTTTGTGATTGACTTGGCGTAGTGTGATGCAGTAACGAAAACGGCTACTCTGAGGCCGCCGGGTCGGGGGTCGCAGTCCGGCCAGAAGGGGCCCGTCAGTGGTCTGCCACTAAGCGGACCGTGGGATGACTGGCTTCGATTAAGTTTTTACTAACTTGCCTCTGGCATAGCTTTAGGTCACAGGTCAGTATTGGCTTTTTTTGACCTGCCTCGACAGCGTCTCAAACTGCTCAATGGGTATTGGTACGCCAAATAGGTACCCCTGGTAACGGGTACAGCCCTTGCTCAAAAGCACTTGTAGTTGCTCTTCGGTCTCCACCCCTTCGGCAATTACATCAATGTTCAGACTCTTTGCCATGGCAATGATGGTGCGCACAATGGCTCTGTCATCGCTGTCCGTAGCCAGATCGTGCACGAACGATTGGTCGATTTTGATCTGATCAATGGGCAAACGTTTGAGGTACTGCAAGGAAGAATACCCTGTACCGAAGTCGTCCAATGAAAACTGTATCCCAATTTCATTCAGGGCATTCATGATTGCACCGGTGCCTTCGATATTTTCCAGCAACAGGCTTTCGGTCAGCTCCAGTTTGAGTCGCTTCGGATCGATGGCATGGCGTTGAACGGTGGCTTGTACTTGCGCCACAAAATCAGCCTGGCGAAACTCCCTGGCGCTGATATTCACCGCCAGAACAAGCTCGCGGGTAAGCTCCTCTTGTTCCCAGGCCTTGAGTTGGGCACAAGCCGTCGCGAGAACCCATTGCCCGATGGGCAGGATCAATCCGGATTCTTCCGCTAGAGCAATGAATTGTCCAGGAAGCACGAGGCCGCGATCCGGATGGTTCCAGCGAATCAATGCCTCAGCCCCAATGGGTTGCAAGAAACTGTCCACCTGGATTTGGTAATACAACTGGAATTGCTGGGTTTCTATGGCATTACGCAGTTCGCTTTCAAGCGTGGCCCGTGCAGTGACAATTTCCTGCATCTGGGTATCAAAGAAGCGTAAGACGTTGCGACCGGCCTTCTTGGCCTGGTACATGGCGATATCCGCCTGTTTCAGCAACTCATCCGCCTGCTGCTGACGGTCATTGAACAGGGTAATGCCGATGCTGCAGGTGCTGCGGCATTCATGAGAAGCAATCTGGTAAGGCCGACTGAGCATTGCAAGAATCTTAACGCCGATGGATTCGGTTTGCGTGGCGGCCTCTTTTTTATCATAGCTCATATTTTCCAGCATGACCACAAACTCGTCGCCACCGATGCGTGCCACGGTATCCTCTTCGCGCACACAGGAAGTCAAACGTTCTGCAGCTTGCTGCAATAGCAAATCCCCTAGTGCATGACCGAGAGTATCGTTAATCGTCTTGAAATTATCCAGGTCAAGGAACAGGATTGCGCCCGCTCGTACGTTCCGCACGCTGGATGCCAAAGCATGTTGGAGCCGGTCCATGAGAAGCCGCCGGTTGGGGAGCCCGGTCAAGGAATCATAGAAGGCCAGGCTATAGATCTGATTCTGGGCTTCTTTCCACTCGGAAACATCAAAGGCAACGCCATTGATCCTCAATGGCCGGTTTTGGTCATCGCGCACCAACTTGCCACGGGATGCGATGTAGTGGATGCTACCGCCAGGCCAGACTGCGCGGTACTCTGATTCGTATGGAACATTCTGTTCGATGGTCTGGGCCAGTTTGACCCGCACTGTTTCCCGGTCATCGGGATGTATGGCTCGGAATAGCTCTTCCGCGGTACCGTTGAAGGTCGCAGGATCAATGCCAAGAAGACGACAGGTTTGATCATCGAAATGCCGCACATTTGCAACGAGATCCCATTGCCATACACCCATGTTGGCCGACCGTAACGCAAGACCAAGGCGTGCCTGGCTTTCTCGTAGCGCTTCACCGGAACGCATGCGCTCTGTTATGTCCCAAATAATGCCACTGATCCCTGATGGCGAGCCATCGTGATTGCGAATTAACTTTCCACGGGTCTTAATATAGTGGATGCTTCCGTCGGGCCAGACTGCGCGAAACTCTGATTCGTATGGAACATCCAGTTCGATGGTCTGGGCCATTTTGGCCTTCAGCATTTCCCAGTCATCGGGATGTATGGCTCGGAATAATTCTCCCGCAGTACCAGTGAAAGTTGCCGGATCAATACCCAGAAGATGGCATGTTTGAGTATCGTAATGCCGTTTGTCAGTATCAATATCCCAGTGCCACACGCCCATATTGGCCGATCGTAACGCAAGATCGAGACGCTCCTGGCTCTCTCGTAGCGCTTTCTCGGCACGCCTGTACTCGGTGATGTCGACACCGACGCCAATGACATTTGTCCCATGCTGGGTTTCAATTCGCGTCGCCGTCAGGGCATAACGGCGAGTGCCGTTCTTCAGGATCAGGCGTGCCTCCGCCTCCGCTGCCCCAATTTCGAATGCATCCTGAAGCTTCTGAGTTATGAATGGCCGGTCCTCCTCATGAACAAATGCCAGGGCATTGGCCACAGACATTGCTTCCGGCGAAAGTCCCAGCAGTTCAGCAAGGTTGCTATTCCACCGCAAAAAATCGCCTTGGCGGTCGAGAAGGTAGAAGATATCCGGCAAGCCCTGAATCAAAGTATCTGAGAACGCTTTTTCATCATGAAGAACCTGTTCGATTTGTTTGCGCTGGGTGGTGTCCCGGGAAATTCCGATAATTCGGTAAATGCGTCCTGACGCGTCTTGAACCGGGATCAACGTCGTGGAAAAAGAACGTAACCCGGATGGCAGATCGAGTTCATCCTCGTAGCTGATCATGGTTCCTGCTTTCACGCAACGGCGATAATTTGCGATAACCAATCGTGCAGACTCGCCGGAAAGGATCTCTTCGACGAACTTACCTGACACTTCGGAAGTTGAATAACCGACTGATCGCTCTTCTGCCGGATTGAGCTCGACTAACTTAAAGCGCATATCTTCGGTTACATCCAGCAGGAACAAACAATCCGAAGTGTTCTCAAATACCTCTCGATAGCGTAGTTCGCTATTGCGTAGAAGCCGATGCATATCTTCAAGTTCGGCGGTCCTATCCCTAACTCGTTGCTCCAGCATGTCGTTATAACTGTTCAACTCCTTGTGCAACAGGCGCATTTCCAGCATATTGTGAACGCGCACTAGCACTTCAGCCAGATCAAACGGCTCACCCAAGAAATCTTTTGCACCAGCCTGGAGCGCGCGCATCTTGTATTCTGGGTAAGCAGTAATGACAATCACCGGAAGGTTGCCGTCCGGCTCAATTTCCTTGAGCTCCTTCATCACCTGAAATCCATCCATGCCTGGCATCAGAAGATCGAGCAGGATAAGGTCATAGCGATGCTTGCGATGAAGTTCGCAAACTTCAAGTGGGTTTGTCGTTGAGGTAACGGAAGTGTGGCCAGCAGAGACCAGAGTTCTTTTAAGAATCCCAATATTTGTTTTCAGATCGTCAACGATCAGAATTCGCGCATTGAGAATGTCGGTTGAATTGACCATAAGTCGGCGTTCATCCCTTCATAACCTTGTTTTTCCAGTATGGCGCTTATTCAAGCGCCACATTCAACGTCTTCATGAACTCACTCCCGGTGCCCCATCGCCCGTGACCAGAAGTGGGCCAGCCCGGAGGCCACGCCTTTTCAAGTCAAGCAAGACCTGCTTCCATGATTCCTTGGATTCCAGATAGCCATCACCAATCACCACGCGCTCTTTCCTGCCCTCCGGGTTTACCCCAATGATGACCAGCAGGCATTGACCCTCGGATTGACCACTGCGTAATCCTGTGTGGATGCCATTCGCCCAGCAGCGAAACACTCACCCCAAGAATGAGGTGAGTTCCAAGCATGCCTTCGTTTCCGTTCAACCCCACCTCTAGATTGGTGTAGCCTTCAATCGACGTTTCTCTGGAAATAAAGCTTTCAGTAGAAAAGTAGACATGCCGAATGCGCTCACCGGGTTCTGCCAGAACCTCGCCAAACGCCAGATCGACCGTCTTGCAGCCTGTTAGAAAACGCTGGCGGCTTGCCCGGCAAAGCCGCAAGGAGACGATTGGTAGCAAGAACAGGCTTGGTGAGCGGCACGTATATTCCCCCGAGTATTTTGGAAATCCGGAAAGAACGCACGGGGAGCTCCGCTTCCTTATTTCCAACCTAAACCCATGCTAACAAAATTCGGCATATAAAAACACTGCTGGCAAAACCAGCGGCTTAATATTTACTACATAGGAGTCATTCACTTGTCAGAACTATTGGGAATTATGATGTTGACTTGCACTATTGCACACCAAGAAAATACGATCTCATTATTCGTGTCGGCGCCATTAAAATTATCTATTTAATGAAATGAGCAAAGACTTCAGGGATCATTTCGCATCTGTCGCGGCAGACTATGTCAGGAACCGCCCCACCTATCCTCAAGAGCTTTTTGATTGGCTCGCAGGTCAGTGCATGTCACATGACCTGGCCTGGGACTGTGGCACGGGTAGCGGTCAGGCAGCAACTGAGCTTGCGAGGTATTTTGATCGGGTCCTGGCTACCGATGCCAGCGCTGCACAAATCGCTCAAACCATTGGGCATCCCAAAATAGAATACCGGGTGGCACCAGCAGAAAGCTGCGGCCTTGATAGCAAAAGTGCGGATCTCGTCGTGATCGCTCAAGCGCTGCATTGGTTTGATCCTGACCGTTTCCACGGTGAAGTCATCCGTGTACTCAAGCCCGGTGGATTGGTTGCTGCATGGAGTTATGGTGTATTGATGGTCGAAGGCGAAGAGGTCAATGCAATGATCCAACGCTTTTACCACGACGAGGTGGGGCCCTACTGGCCCCCGGAGAGACGGCATGTTGAAACAGGCTACCGTGACCTGGCTTTCCCCTTCACTCGTATCCCTGCACCATCGTTTGCCATGAGCGCCAGCTGGACTTTGGAACAGCTGCTGGGGTATTTCCGCAGCTGGTCGGCAACTGCCCGTTTCATCAAGGATAAGGGGTTTGATCCGGTCAGCAGGATTGAACTTCGTCTTCGAGATCACTGGAAGGATATTGGCCAGTGCCGTCTAGTCGAATGGCCACTGGCCATTCTGGTCGGCAGTACCATCCGGTAAATACTTCTTCGTGGCGTGCGATCTGGTAATAACGGCCACGACCAGTCGGTCAATTAATTTTCAGATAGCGGACAGTGGATTAGCCCT
>VFSW01003037.1_pt1 | contig 25163 bp, 16 predicted proteins | sample 5358111 | NCBI WGS metagenome assembly VFSW01 (sample SAMN11554181, study PRJNA540505) | mine drainage metagenome | isolation source: sediment from site ElyBrook_90M | place: USA: Ely Copper Mine, Vershire, VT | collected 2017
GAATCCGAGGGCATTCGTGCGCTACTCCGTGGTGTCAACGTCGTCCATGTCGGCTCTGGACGCAGAGGTTGGAAGATGAACCTCGAAGCGCGCTCCCCCACCGCTCCGAGCGAGGTACTGCAAGGTGCCGCCATGGGATTCGACCACGAGCCGCGCCATGTACAAGCCCATGCCCATACCCTGATCCCCCCGGGTTGAGACAAAGGGCTGAAAAAGTCGCTGTTCAAGTTCTGCAGAGACACCGGGACCTTCGTCTTCGACCGAGACAACCAACACCCCGTCTGCGGCCACTTCCGCGCGGATCCAGATGGACTGTCCTGGCTGCGTCGCCTGAAGCGCATTGCGCACGAGATTCACCAGAACCTGCACGAGCTTTGGACGGTCGCCGTACACCGTCGGCACGTCCTCGGCCACGGTGTATGTCACCCGCCGCTCGCGGTAGTTCATGTCCATGTGCAGGACGGTCTCGGCGTCCCGGAGTATCTCCCCGGGGTTCAGTCTCGAAGGCTTGAGTCGGAGCTTACCTCCAGCCGCAAACTGGTTGATGGTCGAAAGGGTCCCGAGGAGATTGCCCATCCCGGCGACACCGACTTCGAGCACGCGCCGCACTTCCACTGGAAGGTCAAAGCCTGCCAGTCGGGCTTCCACAAGGGCGAGGCCCTGGACGGTATTCCGCAGGTCATGGGTGATTCCCGCGGCGAGTCGGCCCATGGTCCCGAGGCGTTCGAGATGCAGCACCTGTTGCTGCGTTGCCCGAAGGTTTTCCAAGGCCCCACCAAGTTCTTCTGTCCGGCGTGCGAGCTGGTCCACCAGCCTTCGGATCAGCCGTTCGTTTTGCACATGCACGCTGGCCTGGGCCACGGCGGCAAGAATTTCCTCTGGCTGCCAAGGCTTCTTCAAGTGCCGAAACACCCTTGCCCGGTTGATCGCCGAGATCAGCACCGGGGTGTCCGTGTAGGCCGTCAGCAAGATTCCTGCGATGTCCGGCCGCTGTTCGTGCACCCGCTCCAACAAATCGACCCCGGTCATTTCTGGCATTCGGTGGTCTGCGATCATCACGTCGATGGGCGTCGACGCTAGCCTTGCAAGTGCTTCGGCGCCCGAGCAGGCGTCGTAGACCATGTAATCCTCGTCGAGAAAATCTCGGAGGACGGCTAGGTTTCCAGGCTCGTCGTCGACCAGCAGCACGCCCCGGGAGAGCGTGTCGGCGACGCCGTACCGCGTGGCGAGCAGACTGAGCACGTCGTCTGGCATCGGCTTGGTGAGTCTACGCGCTAAGCCGCCATTGCAACAGACATCTCCAGATAAGGCTACGGTCACGAGGGTCACGCCGCAGGGGCTGCAACGGATCGTCGAACTTCGAGCTCGGCGCAGTCCAGCCGTCGAGCAATTTCGATCGTGCGCGCGTTCTCGGGTACTCGAAGGAGATAGCCCGAGCGCCACGCCGACGGTCGCATCTTTGCCGCACTGCCGTAGAGCCAGTCCAGCGTCGAACGGACGATTGCAATGGCGGTTTCGGTGTCCCCGCGGGCCATGCAGGTCTCCGCCCATGCGTTTTGCAATGCCGCCGCCGGGGCGCCGTCCAGCACCGCCGCGGACCGCGTGACTGCCGCTTCGGCGATCGCGCTGGCAGCGTCGATCTTTCCACGTGCGAGGAGTGCGCGCGAAAGGGCTGCCATGGCGGTGCCTTGGAGCAACGGGTAGTTCGCCAGGAGGGCACGGCCATCGCTTGCGTACCGCTCGGCCATCACGGCATCGCCACGCCCGAGCATCGAAGTCGCCAAATGGACCCGCACCACGCCGGATATCAACGGTCTATCCACGGATTCGGACAAACCAATCCGGATCTCTTCGAGGGCGGCGAGGGAAGCGAGACCAGCCTCGACCGATTCGTCATAACGGTGAACACAGCCCAGGGTGTTCGCAAGGTGCAAGCGCGCTACGGCGGCCAGGGAAGGCAGGCGACGTGCAGTGGCAATCCCGATCCCGGCTCGGAGAGAAGCCTCGGCGCGCCCGTGAAAGCCGTAAGCCGTAAGCACCGCGCCGAGCGCACAGCGGGTATCGCCGCTGTCGTCCAACAGTCCCGCCTGCACCTGCGCGGCCACGGCTGCCTTGAGCCCCGCGACGCAGGTGACCGGGTCGCCAGCTTGCAGCGCCCGCGCCGCGTACAGGCGATGCAACAGCCCGGAGAGCTCCATGTCTGTGGGGCCATGGCCTGCGGCCAGGCCTTCGAGGGCGGTCATCAGACCGTCAAGCGCTTCGGGAGACCCTTCAGACGTGAGGGCAATGCCCAAACGGCAAAGGACTCGAAGTTGAACGACGCGCGCCGTAGGCGCAGCAGGCTGGCTTGCGATCCGCGTGATCAAGCCACGCAGGGCGTCGTATCGCCCAAGGGCCGCCAGGGTCGCGCCGCGAGTGTCCGCAGCGCGAAACCACGTCTCGGTTCCGGCGGGTGTCTCGGGCGTACCGGCCCCGGCGAAAGCGACCGCGGGCGCATCGGGAGACACCCCACGAGGTGCGCGGGCGCGAGGCCGAAGCCCTCGGACAATGTCCGATAGTGCGACCGCGACCTCGGTTCCGTCCTCCGGGCGATCGTTGGGAGACATGGACAGCATGGACACCGCAAGCGCATCAAGGGCATCGGGAGTGTGCGGCGCTACGCTCCGCAACCGTGGGGGAGTCTCAAGGAGCGACCGGGCCATCGTCGCGACGTGATGAACGGCCCGAAAGGGCCTGCCCCCGGTGATGCACTCATGCAGGACGCACCCGAGCGAAAAGACGTCGGCTCGCGCGTCAATACACGGTTCTCCACGCACTTGTTCGGGTGCCATGTATCCAGGCGTACCCATCGGGCGACCCAGCGTATGGCCGATCGGCGCTTCGTCGAACCCGTGAGCGAGTCCAAAGTCCATCAACGTCGCGCGGTCCAGGGCACCGGCGCGCAAGATCACGTTGGAGGGCGTGACATCCCGGTGCACGACCCCTGCGCGATGCACCACCGCAAGCGATTCTGCAAGAGAGAGCATCACGGACAAGATCTCTGGGACCGTGTGCTTCCCCCGCGCCATCCACGCCGCCAGCGACACGCCGTCGAGCCACTCCATCACCAGGTATCTCTCGCCGGAGGATGTCTCTCCGTGCGAGACGTAGCCCACCACGCCCGGGTGCGAGAGCGCGGCGAGGATCATCGCCTCGCGGTCGTTGCGGGCGTAGTCTTCCGCGCGTCTCGATCGCAATACTTTGACCGCCACCGTGGCGCCACATGTGAGATCCACCGCGCGATAGACACTGCCCATCCCACCAACCCCCTCCTGGTGGATGATCTCAAATCGACCAGCGATCACGGTGTGCGCGTCAAACATCCTAAAGTCGTGGTTATTTCCACACCTGTTGTGGCGCGCGTCAAGTTCTTCGGCTTCGATCCCACGCCGGAAGAGATCCCGTCACCACTCGCCGGGCGAGAACTTGACGCCACGATGGCTGGGATCACCCACGCGCCGCTCGGGCATCGAGCATTCCGCGCACGCGGTCGAGAATCTTGTCCGCCACGTCTGTCTTCGGCCGTCGGTTCAGTGTCTGTTCACCCTCCGCTGTAACCAACGTGACGACGTTTTCGGCTCCGTCAAAGCCATCGGCCGCAAGGTTGGCCACCACCAGGTCGCAGCACTTGGCGACGAGTTTTTCCCTGGCGCGTTCTGTGAGGTCGCCCGTCTCGACGGCAAAGCCCACAAGCACCGGGCTTGCGCGCTCTCCACGGCGAATGCCGAGTTCTTTGAGAATGTCCGGGTTCCTTACCAACCGCAATGTGAGGGTATCGTCGACCTTCTTGAGCTTTTCAATTGCGACGGTCTCGGGCCGATAGTCCGCGACCGCCGCTGCCATCACCACCACGTCGGTCGTCTCCGCGAGCCGAACCACCGCCTCCCGCATCGCCATCGCCGTCTGCACTCGCACTACCTCGACGCCTGCGGGAACTTCAATCGCCACGGGCCCCGAAACCAGGGTCACGCTCGCCCCGCGCAGCCTCGCCCGATCGGCCACGGCGTATCCCATCCGTCCCGACGACCGATTGCCAATATACCGCACGGGATCCATCGCTTCTTGCGTGGGCCCTGCGGTCACCAAGACCCGTACACCCAGGAGGTCCTGGGGACCCAGGAGGCCCATCAACGCCGCGGCGATCACATCCGGTTCGGACATCCGGCCAATGCCCGTTTCCCCGCTTGCGAGCGCGCCAATCGCGGGTCCCACAATCGTCGCGCCGCGTGCTTTCAACTTCTCTACAGCCTCTTGCGTTGCCGGGTTGTTCCACATGCGCGGATGCATCGCGGGGGCGTAGAGTGCAGGGCCGCGGACCGCCGAGAGACACGTCGTCGCGAGGTCGTCGGCGAGTCCAAGGGAACTCCGCGCGAGGAGATCCGCCGTTGCGGGCGCCACCACCACGGCGTCAGCCCGAGACGTCAGGTCGATGTGCAGTTCCCCCGGGTGGCTCGGGTCCCAGAGATCCATCCTGGCGGGGCGACCTGTGATCCCCGAAAACGTTACCCCGGTGACAAAACGCTGTGCCGCAGGCGTCAACACGGTCTCGACCGCGGCGCCCGCCCGTAGAATCTCCCGGACAAGAAAAACAGATTTGTACGCCGCGATCCCGCCGCCTACGATCAACAACACCGTGCGCCCATCGAGCGGGCCCTTCACCGTCGGACACCATGCGGTGCTGTCACCGCTGACGGCCGATGTTCGACATGGGCTGCGGTCATCGCTTGCACAACCCCCATCGGGAGCGCACGCGTAAGACCTTCGCGCACCATCCAGCCAACTTCACCCGAAAAGCCCGGCCTGCGGACCTCTTCGATGTCTCCGGTCCCCGGAGATTCCGTGAGGGCGAGATACTGATCTGCAGTGTACTCAGGGTGATCGTCTTGATGGGGGGCCGAACCCGCGCCGCCGCCGGTACCCACGTGCCAGATCTGCACGGTCGGAGGATAAGCATCCTGCCAGCGGTCCCGCACGGCCTGGTCGCCATCCCGCACGATGCGGTACCGCACAATGTGAAATCCCGGGATTCCCCGTTGGGTGAGCACGCGCTGGCCCACCGGGAGCGAAGGATCAGGGACTTCGCGTTCTTCAAATCGGTCAACGTGTGGCATGACCTTGCGGATGAAGGTCACCGAGCGCGGCGCCCGCGCACCCAGGAGTTCAATCCTTGCGAGTCCCTGCCCAAGCACCGTGTGCACCACAACGGGAAAGGGCAGGTTGTTTCGTAGTTTGAGGTCAATCGACGGGTACACCACCGTCGCGTCGAGGCCCATCTTGATGTATCCGCTCGGACGGGTGTGTGGCGTCCGATCCACCACGTCCATCCCCGCAAAAAACGACGCGGCAAACAAAGTTCCCGCGATCTGACAGGTCCCGCCGCCCACGCCGTCAATCAACTCTCCCGCAGAGATCACCGTCGCCATTCGAAAGCCGTTCGCCTCCGACCGGTCTCCCACCACGGCGTTGAAATCCAGCACCTCGCCGGGCATCCAGACGTATCCGTTGATCCTGCTGGCCGCAAGATGGAGGTTGTACGTCCGGTCCCTGTGATCTTCATTCGCGTTGTAGTTGGTCTGAAACCACCCGACCACGGCGTTCATCTGCACGTCCCTGAGTTGTGCCGCGAGCAGCCCCGGGGGGGTTGTCTCGACCACGGCGTCGACGCGCGGTCGCCCTGCGCTGAAGGCATCGTCCAACCGTGCGAGCGTGCCGTACACATCCAGGTACGCGCCCGACCGTTCTGGAATCACCTGTCGGTTCTCAACGTCGATCCGCGCGTCCACGGGGCTGCGATCGACCTCTTCTTTCAACTGCTGTAGCAAGGGCTCCGCGACCGAGCCCTCTAGCCGCACGGGCATCGGCAGGTCAATCGGTCCGCGGGCCAACGCAGCATGGTGGCGGATCAACGGCGACGTCGGATCACCCGCCGCGGCCAGGAGGTGTGCCAGGAGACGCACGTCCACCCGCGCGCCAAAGCCCTCGCGCGTGCGTTCGAGCGTGTGATCCCCGGCGACCACGGTCACGCGTTCACGGAGGTAGGCCCGTGACAGTTCCAATGCGCGGGTGGTGGGGTCGCCGCCCAGGGATACCCATCGGCCCAACACCCGCACGCCGGGCATCGAAGCGGCTTCGGGCGACCGCTCGGGCAACAAAAGGTACCCTACGCCCGCGCCCATCACGCCGAACACCGCCGACACGACGCTGACGCGCAAGAGAGCCTTCATGTCCGCAGCGTGGTCATAGCAGCCCGCCGCGCGAGGTCAACATCCCCGCAAGACAAAGCTACGGCACCGTGCACATCAGGTCACGGTTCATCGGTAGACATTCGGAATCGGTGTGGCAGGCAATGCAGCGGTTGACGATCCCGTCTTCGAGCACCGTGTTGGTACCCGCCAGCACCCTTTGCCAGTGCCAATCATGGTGGCTCGGGTCGTACCCCGGGGCTTCTTTTACATTCACCGACCAGGCCGTCACATGCGAGCAGTCCACCGCGTCGCTCTCTTCTTTGATGACCACCGTCCCCACCGGGAGCGCCGCCGCGTTGGCGAGGTACGCCGCCGCCGCCGAGGGATTGATCAGCACCCGGATGTTGGTCACGATCCCGTTGGCCGTGATCGCGCTCGCGTGTTCAATCGTCGAGCGGCAGCCCCGCACCTGGGTAAACGCCGTCGCGTAGTTTGTCGGCACGAGCGAAACCGTCTCCGGTGGGGGATTGCCGCCGCTGCAACTCAATCCAAGCACCGTAAGACCCACGCCAAAGCCGCCACGTAGCGCCATTCCCACGAGCTTACTGTGCCAGCACGACGCGGATGCGCTGGTTGTAGGTGTCCGCGATCCAGATTCGATGGCTCGCGTCGACGTCAATGCCAAATGGCCGGTTGAGAAGCGCTGCCGTGGGCGATCCGCCGTCGCCCCCAAAGCCGTTGGTCCCGCAGCGTCCCGCCACCGTGTGAATCGTGTGGTCCGCCGTGACCGAACGCACACAGGAATTTTGCGTGTCAGCGATGAAGAGCGTGCCGTCTGGCCCGATGGCCACGTCCGCTGGGCCATTGATCTCGGCCATCGTCGCGGGTCCACCGTCGCCTGAATACCCCGCCATGCCGGTACCCGCCACGGTCGTGATGATCCCGTGGGTGTCCACCCGACGGACGGCGTTGTTGCCCGTGTCTGCGATGTACAGATTGCCGGTCGAATCGAACACGATCCGTCCCGCGGGCGCGGCCGCCTGCCCCACCGGGTTGTTGAGTTCTGCCATCGTCGCCGGACCGTTGTCCCCCGTATAGCCCGCCGTGCCGTTACCCACCACCGTCGTGATGATCCCTGCGCCGTCCACCCGGCGGATGCGCTGGTTGGCCTGGTCTGCGAGCCACACCGTTCCATCCGGTGCGACGGCTGTCTGCACGGGGAGGTTGAGTGCGGCGAGCAGCGCCGGGCCATTGTCTCCACCGTACGACCGCGCGCCCGTCCCACAGATGTCCACGATCATGTTCATCGTCGGGTCGGGATTGAGGGTTACCCGCTTGAGCTTGCTGTTGTGCCAGGCCGCGATGATCATCCGTCCCGTGGGATCAAAGACAATCCCCGTGGGGTGATTAAGCCGCTCGTTGAGCGCGGGCGACGGCGTCGTGTTGGCCGTCGTCGCCGTGTACGAATCCGCGTCGCTGAGTTCTCCCGAACCCACGACAGTCTGCACCGTCTGATCGCTCGCGTGCAGCACGCGAATGACATGGTTGTTCCAGTCCACGAAGTACGCATCGCGCCCATCCGGCGCCACGGCGACATCTTGCGGAAGGTACGTGTCGGTCAGTGTTCCGAGGACGTTGTTGGTGCCCGCGCCCGCGGTGCCCGTGCCCACCACCGTGCAAATCGTACCCGGCCGCGGGGTGCACGCCGTGGTTCCTGCGTCCGCCGCAGCGACGGGTTCACCGCAGGTGGATGCCAGTTCGTCGTCCAGGGTGCTTACCCCGGGGCAGGGGTTTCCGTTGCCGCAGCCGTGGGCAAACACGAGGAGGCCCATGACGGCGGCGATCCTGCGTGCATTCATGACGTTGTTTCTGTCCATGGGCTTAGTGATGCACAACACGAATACGGTTGTTGTAGGTGTCTGCGACGTACAAATCCCCCGCGGCGTTGAACTCCACGCCGAAGGGTCGGTAGAGCTGTGCGTTCGCCGCCGGTCCGCGGTCCCCCGCGTACGACGGAATCCCTGTCCCGGCCACCGTGGTGACGTACCCCGTGGCAAGGTCAATCGCGCGGATCCGATGGTTGTTGGTATCCGCGACCACCAACCGCGTGCCGTCCGGGCTCATCGCCAGATCCCGCGGCGAGTTGAACTGCGCCATCGCCGCCGGACCATTGTCTCCTGCAAAACCCATCGTTCCCGTACCCGCGTAGGTGGTGATCGTGTTGGCCGTAAAGTCCACCCGGCGAATGACATTGTTGTCCGTGTCCGAGATGTACAGCCGACCCTGCGCGTCCATCGCCAGACCGCCTTCGGGCTCCGGGTTTTCTCCACCCTGCACGTTGAGCGTGGCCATGAGCGGCGGGCCGTTGTCTCCCGTGTACGCCCGCGTCCCCGTCCCGACCACCGTGTGAATCACCATGTCCGTGGTGATCTCGCGGATGACATCGTTGGCCTGGTCAAAGAAGTACAGATTGCCCTGCGGATCGATCACCGCCTTGGAGGGATCCTTGAGCAGGGTCATCGGGCCAATCGGCATCCCGTCGCCGGTGTACCCCGGGCCTCGACCGACGAGCACCGTGACGTTGCCCGTGACCGGATCCCACTCACGGATCTTGTGGTTGTGCCAGGCCACCATGAGCATCCGCCCGTGCCAGGGACCCATCGTGGGCTCTTGAAAAAACTGCGTCGGGTGGTTGAGCGACACCGTCGTCCCGGGCACGCCCGGTGGAACAAGGTCTCCGTTTCCCGGCGGTCCGTCCCCCGGAATCTCGGTGCCCACGATGGTTTGCAACGTGTCGTCGGGCATCACCCTTCGGATGCGATGGTTGTTCCAATCGAGGATGTAGGCGGTGCCGTCACCGCGAAAGCCGGTGTCAATCGGCCAGTACAGCGTCGATTGCCGCAGCGGGCGCCCGTCGTCGTTGAATCCCGCGTCGCCCGTGCCCGCCCACGTGCAAATCGTCCCAGGGGTGGTGGGACAGGCATTCTGCGACGGGTCCGGGGTGATCGCCGGGGACGGAACCGTCGTGCCGAAGTGGTAGATCATCCCGTTGGTCACCGGGCTCGACGCAATCTGCCCGCCCACGGCCCACACCTGCCCGGTGGGATCGACCCACACCGAGTGGAAGTCGTACTCCGTCGCCGCGTTGCGCGCCGCCGACTGCCACTGTCCGTTGCGAAACAACAGCACCGTGCCGTTGGCGCCCACCGCGATCGGATCGTTGCTCCCCGACGGGACGTACACTCCGTTGAGCCGCGGCGCCGCTCCCGTGAGCTCCGTGCTCATGGGCGACGGCATCCAACCCCCGTGTCCGTCTCCCTGTAGGATGATCCCCGAGGCGTAGCCCCCCACGGCGTACCGCTGCGTGGCGCTTCCGTGCACGGTAAACAACCGGCCGATCGTGCTCGATGGGACCGGGACCACCGTCCAGGACGCACCGTCCCAGTGAAGCGTCGTGCCGTTGTCCCCGACCACCCACACATCGTTCGCAGCCGTCCCCCAGACCTTGTACAAGGTCAACCCCGCAATGCTTGTGGGCAGCGTCACGTTGGTCCAGGCCGTACCGTCGTAGTGGTAGATCACCCCGGTCGGTGTGCCCGAGATGTTTCCGCCCACGGCCCACATGTCTGTCGCCGACACGCCCCACACGCCAAAGAGCGTCTCGGTTGTCCCCGGCGTCGGCATCCGCACAAAGGCATTGCCCCCGGGTTGGTACGCCAGGATCGTCGCGTTGGATCCGACCATGAAAATCATATCGGGCGTCGGCCCAAAGACCCACCAGAGATCCCCAGCGTTGAGCCCCGTGGGCAGTTGCTGCCAGGTGGTTCCGTTGTAATGGATCGCAGTGGGCCCCGAGCCGTCGCGGGAGTCTCCGCCGACGGCATAGACGTCATGGTCGCTCGTCCCCCAGATCGAGAGCACGGCGCCGGGCAGGTTGGACTGTACCGCCTGCCACGTATACTGTGTCGCCGGTGCGTCCCCCGTTGAACATCCGCTGATGTCCATGACCAGCGCACCCGCGACCAAGGCCATCTGCGACGACACCCGCTTAAGCAACATCCACGACACTCCCGACGATGTTGAACGCTACTCTCAGTGAAAGGGCCAAGGCAACTCGTAATATGACGGATGCTGGCGCGCACGTCCGCCATTCTCTACGGGCTTTGCCCCATGGTAGGCGTGTGTTCATGCCACGAAATCTGTGGGTGTGCTCGGCCATGGGCTTCGTGGTGCTGACGTCGTCCGTGGCCGGGGCCAACGGTCGCACGCCCGGCGCGCAGTACGTGGTGGTGGGGCCTGGCGCTACAAGCCAGGAGATCGTTGTCCGTACGACCTTTGGCGTGCTGGTCAGTGTCGATGGCGGGACGAGCTTTCACTTTCTGTGCGAAAACGCGCTGGGCTTTCTCGATGGATTTGATCCGGCGGTGGAACTTGGCGCGCAGGCGGGGCTGCTTGTCGGCGATCCCGACGGCATGGACACCACCCTCGACAACTGCACCATGAACCGCGTCCCCGTGCTCGAAGGGAACCTTGTCTCGGACCTCGCGGCGGATCCCAGCAGCAACATCATCCTCGCTGCGGTTGTGTCCAGGGATGTGGTCCCACGGTCGTACGTGGCTCGGTCAACCCTGGGGGGCTTGGATTTTCAACGCCCGATGGACGTCGTCAACGGTGTTCCCGATGCAGGGCTCCCGGGGGTTCGTTTGACCAACGTAGACGTGGGGAGCCTGGACGGCATGACGTTGTACGCTTCGGGCGTCGATGACACGGGCACCGGAACGGCAGGGACGCCAAGGTTTTACGTCAGCACGGACGGCGGCCAGACCCTACGGGGTACCTCCGCGCGCTTTCCCGGTGCGTCCGGTGTTTTTCTCTCGGGCGTCGACCCAACCCACCCCGCCACGGTCTACGTCCGCACATCCGCCACCGGAACACCCAGCTTGGACGGTGGAACCGCCCTGGGCACAACCCAACTCTTTCGCAGCGACGACGGCGGCGAGTCGTTTCGGGTGGTGGGTCAAACCGTTGGCACGATGCGTGGCTTTGCCATCTCCGGCGACGGGCAACACGTTTACATCGGCAGCCCGGATGCCACCCACGACGGACTCATGGTCTCCGACGGCGGCGGGCCTTTTCACACCCTCGCGCACATTCCCGTCGAGTGCCTCCGCTGGCATCCCACCGGGCTCTACGTCTGCGAGACCTTTGGCGCCACCCCCAACCTCCTCCAACGCACCACCGACGGGGGAATGTCTTTCGAGACCCTCCTTCGCTTTGACACGGTCATGGGGCCGCCTGTCTGTCCGTCGACCTCGCCCGTCGCGTTGCTGTGTCCCGCAGCGTGGGAGGGCGTGCACCCCCGGATCGCACCCGCGAGCGTCACGGATGGCGGCTTCAACTTTCCAGATGTTCCCGGTCACGTCCAAGCCCCGACGACTTCATCCTGCGGGTGTGATGTTCGGGGTGAGGGTAACTCGGGCGGAATGTGGACGTGGGCGCTGACGGTCGCCTTGGGACTCTGGGACCGACGTACCCGTCAGTCGGACTGCAAACCCGGCGCGGGATAGTCTTGTAGAAACATTCGTACGTCCCGCGCGATGGCATCGAGCTTCGCGTCGTCCTTGGCGTGACGTACCGCGTCGGTAAACCACTCGGCCACGCGGGGCATGTGCGTCACTTCGAGTCCTCGCGAGGTGATCGCGGGCGTCCCGAGACGTACACCCGATGGATCAAAAGGCTTTCGGGGGTCATACGGGATGGTGTTGTAATTGCACTCGATTCCCGCGCGGTCGAGGGCACGCGCGGCGACCTTGCCGGCGATGCCTTGCGGCGTCAGGTCGACCAGCAGAAGGTGATTGTCGGTGCCGCCCGAGACCAATGTAAAGCCTCTGTCGGTGAGCGCTGTGGCAAGGGCGTGGGCGTTGTCGACCACGGCATGCGCGTACGTCTTGAAGTCCGGGGTCGCAGCTTCGAGCGCCGCGACGGCGATCCCCGCCGTGGTTCCATCGTGGGGTCCGCCTTGCAGTCCGGGAAACACTGCCTTGTCGATCGCCGCGGCGTGCGCCGCCGACGTGAGGATCATGCCCCCGCGCGGTCCGCGAAAGGTCTTGTGCGTGGTGCTGGTGATGACGTCGGCGTGGCCCACGGGCGACGGATGCGAACCGCCCGCGACGAGCCCGGCGATGTGGGCGATGTCGGCGACGAGCAAGGCCTTGGTTTCTTTTGCGATGGCGGCAAAAGCGGCAAAGTCCCACGTGCGGGGATACGCCGTGCCGCCGCACCAGAGGATCTTTGGCTTGTGTTCGTGCGCGAGCCGACGCACTTCGTCGATGTCGATGCGATGGTCGTCGCGCCGTACGGAATACGCCACGGATTTGAAGTACGTCCCGGTGATGGAAACTCCCCAGCCATGCGTGAGGTGACCTCCGTGGGGAAGTCCGAGACCCATGACGGTGTCTCCGGGCTTGCAGAAGGCAAAGTACACGGCAAGGTTGGCGGGCGATCCCGAGTAGGGCTGTACGTTGCAGTGTTCGACACCAAAGAGGGCTTTGATGCGGTCGCGGGCGAGTTCTTCAAGCGGGTCGATGTTCTGCTGGCCTTCGTAGTACCGCTTGCGGGGGTAGCCTTCGGAGTACTTGTTGTTGAGGGCCGAGCCGCAGGCTTCTTGCACGGCGCGGGACGCGTAGTTTTCACTGGGGATCATCCGTAGGGTATCCCGCTGCCGCTGAATCTCGCGTGTGATGAGCCCCGCGACGACGGGGTCGCGTTGGGCGATGCCAGGGTCAAAACTCGTATCGAAGGGTGTCGGGGGAGTGCTCACGCGCGGGATTGTGGGGATCCGGCGGCTGAATCACAAGCCATCGGGGATGCGGCACCGTTGAATCGCGCAAATCATGGGCACGAAAGCGTTGGGGTGGGGGGAATTGTCGTCTCTCATCCGCTTGCTTCTCTGAAATCATCGTGCCAGGCTGGATCCCTGGGAGGCTTCACGATGGGCTGCAACAGATCCACCTTGATCCCATCTCCATGGGCGCGCCTTCGACCGCTTGGAGCGTACGGGGCACTCTTGACGTTGCTCTCAAGCTGCAACCCTCCGCATCGCGGAGCTCCCGACGGCTCGATCCCGCCTTCGACGTTGATCGACGCCGAGAATGCAGACGTGCAGCCTGTCGACAGCGGTTCCATCGATGGGCCTACCGTGGACGCGGAGTCCGGTGAGGTCGGCTCGATCGATGCGTCGACATTGGATGTGTATTCCTTCGATTCTAGCGCCGTCGATGGTGTGTCCGACGTGGCCGAAATACTTCTGGATGCGGCGCCGCCCTGCACGGCCCCCGGCATGATCTGCGGTTCCATCCCTGCTCCACGTCCGCTCGCGCCCTGGTCTGCAGGAATCACCACTTCGCAACGACCCACCCTCCGCTGGAGCCTTGCGACCGGCACGGACGGCGCGGTGGCGCAGCTGTGCCGGGATCCCGCATGTTCGCGGGTCGAAGAGGTGATCGTGGCGACGGGCGCCAGCGCAACAGCGACCACCACGCTTGGCCCGGGAGTGCACTTCTGGCGGCTGTTTGGAACGAGGGGCAGTGTCACGGGCACCGTGGCCGGACCGACGTGGGAGTTCTTCGTCGGCCATCGTTCGGCACCCGTCGACACGAGTTCGAACCTGGTGGCCGACTTCAATCGTGACGGTTACGTCGACATCGCCGTCGACGATAGCGTTGACAACACTGTGTACGTGTACCCGGGGACCGCAAGCGGCCCCGCGACAAGTCCCTTGGTGATTCCTGCCCCACTCAACGTTTGCATAAGTCTGGTTGCTGCGGGAGATGTGAACGGTGACGGATACGGCGACCTGTTCTGCACAGATGGGGGTGGGCACGCGAATTTGTTACTCGGAAGCGCGAGCGGTCTGAGCACTTCCCTGATAACGGTGACTGCTTACCCTGCTGATTCGTTGGGCAATTTGGCTGCGGGCGCCGGAGACTCCAATGGCGATGGCTACGCGGATATCATCGTGGCGGGGCCGCAGATACGCGGTGCGGATGGGTTTTACACTCAGGCAGCGAATACGATCTACGTCCTCTGGGGCAGTGCAACGGGTCTTTCAAACTCGCCGACCGTCCTCGATTCGGCGCAATTTTCCACTCGGTCCGTTGTCGCAGGTCCCGGGGATTTCAACGGCGACGGGTACGGTGACTTCGCTCTGTTGAACGGCTGTGGGCCCCTCGTGATTTACCTAGGCAGCGCGTACGGCCCGGTCGTGCCACCGGTCCCGGTCAATCGGCCGATGTACGCGACGGGCGGATTTAATATGGCGGGGAATGCTGGGGACGTCAATGGCGACGGTTACTCCGACTTCTTCACCAACCAAAGCGTTGAAATGCCAGGATCCCTGATTATTGCGGGCGTGCAGGTGTATCTGGGAGGAGCCCATGGCCTTGCTGCGACGCCCATATTCTTGAGTTGTTCGGATACTGGGTGTGTCTCCGATCCGAGTCGGGTGTCCACGGGCGGAGATGTCAATGGGGACGGCTTTGCGGACATGATCGACGGGTCTCCACGGGCACTCATTCCAGGGCCTTCTCCGCCATTTTACAGCGGGGTGGTGTCCCTCTTCCTGGGAAGCGCGGTTGGACCCCACGCGCACCCCGATGAAAGCGTGACCGGACCGCTGATTACGGCGGGTGAGCCCCTCACCCAGCTCGGAGAGAGCATGCTGGGCGTTGGGGACATCAACGGAGACGGGTTCGACGACGTTGTCGTCACCACCGATCCCTTCACCGAGGGTCCGTGCATTACGATCCCAAGTGTCTACGTGTTTCTAGGGAGCGCCCATGGTTTCCAGTTGCCCCCGATCATCTTGTCCGACCCGGTGACCACGGGCTTTTCCTCCTTCGGTGACTCCGTGGCAATGGTAAACGGCGCAGGCGACGCAACGGTTTCAGTCGGGGCGCGGCGCGCGTAGGAAAGCGTCACGATCGCGGGTCCAGCGACCGCGGAAGGTTGCCCACGCAGGCCCTGCCTTGCTCGTGTGTACCGCACGTTTCCGGACCTGGCGCGCGTGGCGGACGGCGATGCCAATACAGCTTGAATACCGTGTCCGCGAGCCCTCTGCGGGTTGTTTGATCCGACAACGCGTTGTGCCCGGAGGCGTACTTCGGCGCGCCGTGGCCCTCGGATGCGGCGCATTGCTACGCTACCGCCGCGTTTTCGGTCTCCCACAAGGGCGATATCCAGGGTTGCCCCGTCCGCCGTCGTCAAGCCGTACGCACGGTGCACCGCCGCCGCGATGCGCGCTTCCACTTCCCGCAGTTCTCTCCTGCGCGCCAGGATTCCGGGCGTCGCGTCGGGCTGGCCTCGTCCGAGTCTTGATTGCGCTGGCACCGGCGTGGATTGGCAAGAGCCGTCAGGTATTCGTGCCACACCAACCCCGCAACTTCCCCCCTCTATACCCTCCAGAGCGCCCCCAGCGGCAGTTCGATCACGCCGTACGGCTCTGCGCGCACGGCTTCGTCTCCCTCGTAGGTCTCGACGAGGGTGTAGCGACCGCGCTCCAGTCGGTAGACTTCCAGGGTGTGCAGTTCGGGCGAGACCAGCCATACGTGCCCGACGCCCTCACGGCGCCACACGCGCATCTTGCGAACGCGATCGAGCACCTCGGTTCCTTCGGAAAACACTTCGCAGACCCAGTCGGGCGCCAGGGTAATCGCGGCCTCTTCGGGAATCTCCGGCGTCCGCTCGCGTCGCCAGCCCGCCAGGTCGGGCACCACGATGTCGGGACGTGGACCAAGACGTAGCTCGGGTTCGTCCAGGATCACCCAGCCGCCCGGCTCATCCCCGATGGGATCGGAAACCGGACCCAGCCTTCGGCCAAGCCTCGACGCCGCATGTCCGTGGCGTGGGCGTGGCCGCGGCATGACGTAGAGGTTCCCATCGATCACCTCCGCCACCGTATGCTCGGGGGCACCGAGGTAGCCGACGACGACCTCGGCGCTCAGTCCGGGAAAGCGTGGGTCAATCGAGGCGATCTGGGTCGTCACGGTGGCGGTGACAATCTACGCGCGGACACCGTCCGACGGCAACGCGTGGCCCATCCCAGGGAGGCAGACGCCGACCTCCACCCTCCGACAAACCAACCTTGCGATTCGATGCCCTCCCTCAGAAGGTCAGCATAAACCGTCGCGAGCAACCGGAGGCGAGGGAGGGCGACCGAGGAATACTGGGGTATTTTGAGGGAGCCCGACCGCTGCATCCGGTTGCACAGCAGGTTTATGCTGACCTTCTCAGCCCTCGCTACAACAAACAGCGAGAGTATCTTCGTCGGCTTCGTCTGGCGTCCATTGGGGCATGGACCCAATGGTTGGGATCACGAACTCGTTGCTGGAGATCACGAACTCGTTGCTGGAGATGACGAACTCGTTGCTGGAGATCACGAACTCGTTGCTGGAGATCACGAACTCGTTGCTGGAGATGACGAAACGCTCCCTCGGGATGCGTCGACCGGGCTGATTTGTCCCGCTGGGTCTCCCGGGGCACGGGTGCGGCACCGTTGGATCGCGCGAAATGCACTGTGGGCGCTATGGCTTTGGTTGACCTGGGGCGCAACCGGGACTATCAACCCCCGGCCATGATCTCTGACGCACGCACAGCCCTTGAGGAACTTGGCCGCCGGGTCGAGAACCTCGGGAGGCATCTTTGACCTCCCTCGACTGAAGCAACGCATCGAGGAACTCGACCAGGGCACCCTCCGCCCGGGCTTTTGGGACGACGGGCCTGGCTCGCAGCGGGTACTCAAGGAACGCGCGGAGAAAGAAGCCGTCCTCAAGGCTGTCGAGGGCTTGATGGGCGACGTGCGCGACGCCCAGGATCTCTTGGAGATGGCCGCGTCCGAGGGGGATGACGCTGTCGCCCGCGAGGTCGAAGGCTCGATCAAGGCCATGGCCGGTCGAACCCGTAAAATGGAGCTCGAACAAATGCTCAACGACCCGGCGGATCATCTCGACGCCATCGTGGAGATCAACGCGGGCGCGGGCGGGGTCGATGCCATGGACTGGTGCAAGATGCTTTTGCGGATGTACACCCGCTGGGCCGAGCGCCGGGGCTTTGCCACCAAGTTGTTGGACGTGACGGATGGTGAAGAGGCCGGCTTCAAGAGCGTGACGATCGGGGTCGCGGGCACCAACGCCTTTGGGTACCTCAAGAGCGAAAACGGGGTGCATCGGCTCGTGCGGATCTCGCCGTTTGACGGCAATGCGAGGAGGCAGACGGCGTTTGCAGCCGTGGCGGTGATTCCCGAAGTGGACGATGACTTCGAGATTGATCTCAAGCCGACGGATTACGACCGGGATACCTTTCGCTCGGGGGGCAAGGGCGGGCAAAACGTCAACAAGGTCGAAACGGCCGTGCGGCTCACGCACAAGGTCACGGGCATCGTGGTCAAATGCCAGTCCGAGCGCTCGCAAGCAGAAAACACCCGCATCGCCCTCAAAGCCCTCAAGGGCAAGCTGTACGAACTCGAACGCGCGCGGCGCGACGCGGAGTTCAGCGCGACCTTTCAGTCGAACAAGACAGACATCGCGTTTGGCCACCAGATTCGGAGCTACGTGCTCGCGCCCTACCAGATGGTCAAAGACCTGCGAACCGAGCAGGAGACCAGCAACGTAAGCGCGGTGCTGGACGGCGAGATCGACGACTTTATCGAGGCCTACCTCCTGCACCAGATGCAAAAGCGCCGGACCCCGGCTTCGGACGTTTAGGGGCCCGGTCTTTGCGGGTCGCGCGGGGGCGTGCGGTCTGTTACACACTCCGTCCGTGAGTAGCCCGAGCCAACTTGAATCCACACGCCGTGCCAAGGGAGACCTCTGGCGTGCACGAGGCTTTGACCTCTTTGGCAATGACACCGGCGCACTCGCGCCCGTCGCCGAGATCCAAAAAGCACACGAACACCATGACATTGCCGCGCTCGACGCGCAGCACGCGGAGACGACGTACCGTGTGGCCGGGCGGGTTATTGCGTTGCGGGACACCGGCAAGCTTGTGTTCATCAAGCTGCGGGACGGATCGGGAGAGATCCAACTGTTTGTCTCTGCGCGTGAGCTTGGCGAGGGCTTTGGCCTCGTGCGGGAGCTGGATCTCGGAGACATTGTACTGGCCACGGGTCGGCCGATGCGCACACGCCTGGGCGAACTGTCGGTGCTTGTTCGTACGCTACGGCCCTTGACCAAGAGCTACGCGCCGATTCCGTCCGAGTGGTTTGGAATCTCTGAAGTCGAAACGCGCTACCGACAGCGGTATGTGGATCTCATCGCGAACCCGCCGGTGGCCGAGGTTTTTCGCGCGCGGTCGGCGATCACCACGGCGCTGCGACAATGGCTCGACGCCGAGGGCTTCATGGAGGTCGAAACGCCAACGCTGCAGTCTATCCGCGGTGGGGCAAACGCGCGGCCGTTTCGCACGCACCACAACGCCCTGGACATGGACTTGTATCTCCGCGTGGCGCCAGAACTGTACCTCAAACGCTTGATCGTGGGCGGTTTTGACCGTGTGTACGAACTCGGGCGGGTGTGGCGCAACGAAGGGCTGTCGACCCGGCACAATCCAGAGTTCACGATCTTGGAGTTTTACCAGGCGTACGCGACCTACGAGACTTTGATGACGGCGACGGAAGACCTGGTGACGGCGGTGGACGGTGAGGTCCTCGCGCGCTGGCCACGCTTTGCCGACGGACGGGAATTTACCTTGGCGCGACCGTGGAAGCGCGTACGGATGCTGGACGCGGTGCGAGCGTCGGTCGAAAAGCGGTTCCCCGCACTGGCCGAGCGCCTCGCGGCGACGGGTTGGGGGGACGTCACGGCGCTGCGCACGGTCGCGATGGCAAGCGACGGGCTCTCGCACGAAAACCGTGGGTACCTTGCCCGATGTACCGCGCCGGGCACACTGTTGTTTGCGCTGTTCGAGATCTTTGCCGAGCCGTATCTCACCGAGGATTACCGCACGGAAGATGGCTCTGCGAGCGTCCCGGTGTTTGTCACCGACTATCCCTTTGACGTGTCGCCGTTGTCGCGTCGCAAAGACCCCGCGCGCCAACAAGAACAGTACCGCCCGGACTTTCCGATTCCCCTGGTCGACCGCTTTGAGCTTTTCATCGACGGGCGCGAACTCGCCAATGCATTCTCAGAACTCAACGACCCCGACGACCAGGCTGCGCGCTTCAACCAGCAGCTTGCCCAACGCGAACAGGGCAACGCCGAGGCCATGGACTTTGACGCCGACTACATCCGCGCGCTCTCGTACGGTATGCCTCCGACAGCGGGCTTTGGGATGGGCGTCGACCGTCTCGTGATGCTTCTCACCGGTCAAAAGTCCATCCGGGACGTGGTTCTCTTTCCATTGCTTCGGCCCGACGTCTGAGTCGGCGGCTGGAGACCTCATGGCCCCCGCCACGGATGCACCCCGATGAAATTCCGCCCGAGGCTCCTCCGCGCGGTGTTCGCGACCGTCACCATGGCAGCGTTGTGCGTGCTCGCATGGGAGTGCCTACGGCTCGCGACGCGCTACGACCGTCACGGATTCATGCCTGCGACACCGGGCCTCGTCGGGAGCTTTCGCATCGCCGCCGTGCTGGCCGTCCTCGGAGCGTACCTGGGTTCGACCTTTCTATGGCTGCCGACGCTCTTTGATTTCCTGGAGCGACAGACGGCTGAAGTCCTCGTGGCCGTGCGGCAGCTTCGGAGTCGCAAGAGCGGGTTCTTGACGGCGATCTCGTTCCTGGCTTTTCTCGGTGTGGGACTTGGCGCGTTTGCGTTGTGCATGACGATCTCGGTGATGGGGGGCTTTGGCAACGATCTCAAGCGCAAGATCCTGGGCAACAACGCCCACGTTGTCATCGACCGCGAGCGCGGAGGATTCACGGACTGGCGGCCGTTGCTGACACGCATCCGCGCGGCACCCTTTGTCGCCGGCGCGACCCCGTTGGTGCAGGGCGAAGTGATGGTGACGTCACAGACCAACCTCTCGGGTGTGGTTCTCCGGGGAATCGATCCCTCGGGCGTTGGCCAGGTGCTAAACCTCCGTCGAGATCTCATCCGGGGGAGGGTGGAGTACCTCACGGACCCTGGTCGGCTGGCGACGGTGTCCGAACGCGAGCGCCGTGCGGTCACGGCCCGTGGCGAAGACGAACCGCCTGGGTCGGGGAGCAATGCCTTGCTGTCACCGCCGGCCCGGGGAGACTTTCGTGACCCGTTGGACACGGGCTTTGGGGTGCGTGATCACACCGCCCCGCCCGCTGCGGATGTTCTCCCGGGCATCATTGTGGGGCGAGAACTCGCGGTGAACCTCCACCTTGCTGTGGGAGACGAAGTGCGGGTGGTGTCCCCCTTTGGCTCGCTGGGACCGTTGGGGCCGATTCCACGGACGAAATTATTTCGGGTGGCGGGTGTGTTCTATTCGGGAATGTACGAATACGACACGAAGTATGCGTACGTGACGATCCCCGTGGCGCAAAGGTTTTTTAATTACAACGACGACGAGATCACCAGCATCGAGGTGCGTCTCACGGACATCGACCAGTCTGACCGCGCCGTGGCCGACATCCTCCCGATCGCCACCCGCCGACACCTCCGCGTCCGCGACTGGAAAGCCCTGAACCAGAACCTTTTTCGCGCGCTCAAACTCGAACGCTTGATGATCTTTCTGTTGCTTACCGTGGCGATCATCGTTGCGAGCTTTTCGATCGTGGCGACGTTGCTGTTGCTGGTGACAGAAAAGGGCCGGGAGATCGCGGTGCTCAAAGCCATGGGCGCGAGCGACGGATTCATCATGCGGGTGTTTGTCTCCGTCGGCGCGCTCATCGGCGTGGTCGGCGCGCTCCTGGGTGTTTCCAGTGCGTGGCTCGCGTGCGCGATGATCCAGCGCTGGGGGATCCCGCTGGACCCCGAGGTGTATTACATCGAACGTCTGCCCGTGGCCATGGCCCCTGGGGACTTTGCCCTGGTGTCTGCGACCGCGGTGTTGATTTGTCTTGTCGCTGCGGCGTTTCCTGCGTGGCTTGCGGGGAGGCTGCGGCCGGTTGACGGACTGCGGTTTGGGTAAAGGGTATACACGGTGGACGCATTGCCTCCCCTGGTCGAAGTCCGCGGCGCGCGGAAGGTCTACGAACACGACGGCAAGCGCTTGGAAGTGCTCCGGGGGATCGACCTCACGATCACCGAGGGCGAAATGCTCTCGATCGTGGGCAAATCCGGCGCGGGCAAGAGCACCTTGTTGCATCTGATCGGCACGTTGGACCTGCCCACCGAGGGTGTCGTGCTGATCGACGGTGTGGACGTGACCCGGATGCCCTCGAGCCGTGTGGCCGCGGTGCGTAATCGGACCATTGGCTTCGTGTTTCAGTTTCATCACCTCCTGCCGGAGTTTTCGGCGATGGAAAACGTGATGATGCCGGGGATGATTCAAGGGACGATCCCGCGGGCGAAGCTACGGCAACGCGCGACGGAGTTACTCACGGAGGTGGGCCTTGCCGACAGGCTCGGGCATCGTCCCGGTGAGCTCTCGGGAGGAGAACAACAGCGGGTGGCGCTCGCGCGGGCGTTGGCGCTCTCCCCCAAGTTGCTGTTGGCGGATGAACCCACGGGTAACCTGGACACGGACAACAGCGCGCAGATTCACCAGCTTTTTCACGAATTGAACCGACGGCACGGGACGACGATGGTGATCGTGACGCACAACCCCGAACTCGCACGCAGCGCGCCGCGGGTGATCGCCATGGTGGATGGCCGCATCGAGCGAGACACGTTGCAGACGCAGCCGCCGACGGTGTGACAGGGTCCGAGCGCGGGCTCTCCCGCGAGGCTGGAGCCCACGCTTGCTCGCACCATGGCCGACGAGGTATAGCGCCCGGCGCACGCCCGCCGATGACGTCCTTCCGTTCCATGCGCCGACTGATTTCTCCCGGCGCGGTTGTCGTCGCGCTGGTGTTGATGGTCATGGCCCTGCCGGGCATTGCCATGGCTCAAATGGGCGGCATGGGGGGCATGGGCGGACTGGGTTCTGGACAACTCTCGCCACCGTCCATGGGTGTGCCCAGACTCCCGTCACCGACGGCAGGGGACGATCTCCCCGAGGGCTTTCATCCACACACCGCCGAACCGCCCGCGGCCGACGAGACACCCGCCGGGCCGACGGGGCCGGCAGACACCGTCTGCCGACGGGTCACCCGGGTGCGCTTCACGGGACTTGCACGGGTGAGCGCCGACGACCTTCAAGATTCCGTGCACACCCGTGTGGGCGCGTGCCTTTCCAGGGCGCAGGCGTCTCGGGACGCCCATGCCCTATGGGACCTCGGATTTTTTCAAGACGTGCAAGTGACCGACACGCCCTCGGAGGGCGGGGTCGAAGTGCGCTTTGCACTCTCCGAGCGGCCAAGCATTCACGCCGTGCGGTTTGAGGGCTTTGACGAAGTCGACGAGGACAAGCTCCGAGAGACCGTGGACATCCGGGATGGCGCGGTGCTCAGCGAAGTCGCCGTGCGCCGCAACCTCCAGAAGGTCTTGGACCTCTATGCCGAAAAGGGCTTTTTTCTCGCCGAGGTCACCTACCGGATCGAGCACGCCACCGGTGAAAACCAGGTCGACGTGGTGTTTCACATTGTCGAACACGAACAAGTGCAGGTGCGCAGCATCACGTTCATCGGCAACACCAGCATTCCCTCGGACGACCTCCGTGGCGTGATGGCCACGGGGACGGCCGGGTTCTTCTCGTTTCTCACGTCCTCCGGGACCTTTCGCGAAGACGCCTTTCGCAACGACATCGACGGCCTGCACGCGGCTTACTACGACCGCGGATTTCTCACCGTCGAGATCGAAAATCCCCGGGTGGCGTTGTCTCCCGATCGGCAGTTCATCGACATTGCCATCAACATTCGCGAAGGCCCGCGGTACCGCATCGCCAGGCTACGGGCCACCGAGGTCGACGACGACGGCAACGACGTCGAACCCCTTGGCGGTCGCCGCGCCCTGCGCGAGATGCTCCACGCCCAGTCCGGGGAGTACTTCTCCCGTACGGTAATCGGTCATGACATCGTCGGACTCCAGACGTATTACCGCGATGCGGGGTACGCCAACGTCGAAGTCACGCCGGACATCCAGCCGCACCCCGACCGGCAGACCGTGGATCTTGGTGTTCGCATCGTCCGGGGTCCGCTGGTGTACGTCCACCGGATCGAGGTCCGCGGCAACGCGAAGACGTCGGATCGTGTGATCCGCCGAGAGATGCAGTTGTTCGAGGGAGAGCGATATTCCGAGACCCTGTACCAGGCTTCACGCCGACGGGTGATGGCCCTTGGGTACTTCGAGCGCGTGGATCTCTCGACAGAGCCCGTGGAGGGTCACCCGGACTGGCTGGTGGTCAACGTCGAAGTCGCCGAACGCCCCACCGGGACTTTTCAAGTGGGTGCGGGTTTCTCATCCGTTGAAAACTTTATTTTCACCGCGCAGATCCAGCAGTTGAATCTTTTTGGCCGGGGACAGTCCCTCACGCTCCAAGCGCAACTCTCGGGGCTGCGGCAGATTTTTTCGCTCCGCCTCGTCGAGCCGTACTTCTTTGACTCCAATTGGACCTTCGCCGCGGATCTCTACAATACCCTTACGGCCTTCACGAGCTTTACCCGTACGGCCACCGGCGGGACCCTGACCTTCGGGTATCCGCTTTTTGGCAACAACGAGCTACATCTTTTTGCCACGTACACCGGCGAAGAAGTGTCGGTCACCACGGCCGCGACCGCGGGGATCTTTGGCCAGACGACCATCCAGACATTCTTTCAGAGCCTCCCGCTGGCCAACCTCCTGCGTTCGGGATTTACGTCGGCGGCCGGGATGTCCATGGCCTACGACAGCCGGGACAACCGACTCTTTCCCACCAGCGGGATCTACGCCCGCATCGGCGTCGATTTCGCCGACCCGATTCTCCTGTCCGAGAACACCTACAGCCGCGTGTCCGGGTGGTTCAGGTACTACCATCCGGTCTTTGCGGGCATTGTGTTCAAAGCCAACTTCCAGGGCGGCGTGGTGACTTCGCGCACCGACCAGGGCGTGCCGATCTTTGAGCGATACTTTCTTGGTGGAATCTTCGACGTCCGCGGCTTCGCGCTCCGGTCGATCTCTCCGCGTCTCACCCTCCCGACCGCACGGGATCCCAACGCCACGCTTGTTCCCACCGGGGCCGAAATCGGCGGCAACGTTGAAGCGTACTACAACATCGAATTTGAATTCCCGATCCTGGCCTCCGTAGGGATCAAAGGCGTGATCTTTCACGACGCGGGCAACGTGTTCAACACCGAACAGCAGTACTGCCAGGCGCACGGGACCCCACAGGCCGTGGCCATCGATCCGTGCACCAGCTTTCTCTCGAACCCACTGGCCCTGCGCTACTCCGTGGGCTTCGGGCTCCGCTGGCAAAGCCCCCTTGGGCTCCTTCGTTTCGAGTGGGGCTTTCCCCTCAACCGCCTCACCTACGAGAATCCCAGCGACTTCGAGTTTACCATCGGCAATTTCTTCTGATGGACCGCCGGGCCTCGCCTGTACATCTCTCGCTTTACCCCCTGTCCCTTGTCATCGCCCTCACGGCGTGTGGCTACACCGTGCGACCGCGCACGGCCCACGGTTCGCTTCATCTGGGTCGGGTGACCGTTCGCGATCCCGATGCGCTCCTCGCGGCCGACGCCCGCGCCGTGATCGCCCGCGCGCTCGTTTCCGCCGGGTACACCCTCAGCACGGCGGGGCCTGTCGTCGACATCGAGGTGTCCGCGCCACCCGACGATGTGCTCCCTTCGGTGCTGAGCCTCACGCCCACCGGCGCGCAAGCCACGGACCTCCGTGCCTGGGTGCACCTCCGCGCGAGACGGCTGGCTTCGACGACACCCTGCGCGTTGGCGCCCACGGG
>VFSW01003038.1_pt1 | contig 25159 bp, 31 predicted proteins | sample 5358111 | NCBI WGS metagenome assembly VFSW01 (sample SAMN11554181, study PRJNA540505) | mine drainage metagenome | isolation source: sediment from site ElyBrook_90M | place: USA: Ely Copper Mine, Vershire, VT | collected 2017
CTGCCGTAGGCATCGGGGCGGTGTAGTCGATCTCGATACCCGGAATCCACTTGGCTCCGTCCGCACCCTCCCCGCCGGCCTGCTTGTCCAGCCCGCCGCAGAAGGTAGGGCACTCGCTGATGTCCAACTCCTCCTGCGCCCTCGTCGCGGCCACATACACTAGCCGCCGCTCCTCGTCGCCCATCTTGTTTGGCAACGGGAAGTCCTGCCCCAACTTCACGCTCGGCCACTCGCGGCCCTTACTCTTGTGTGCGGTACACAGCACAAGGTCGGAATCCGCCTCGCTCGGCATCCCGTCCAGGGCGTCGATGATATCTTCCGCGCCGAACTCGTCCACCAGTTTGACCATGAGCTTGAGGTCGCCGCCCTCGTCCGTCTTGCTGTATTCCTGCACCTCAGACCACTTGGCGAAGCACCCCAACTCGGGGTGGTCCGTGCCGCGTGCGGCCTGGAGGTCGATGGCCGCGCGGCAGAATCGGATCACCTCGTCGGCCTTGCCGATCAGGTGCCCGCGCTTGCCCTCGGCCTTGGCGGACATCAGCCGCCCGATGGCCCCCGCGTTGGTCCGGTATAGGTAGCACTTCGGTGCGGACACCTTACACACCCGCGTCGGCAGGCCTGGTAAGTCCGCGGTGTCTGCCGCCGGCAGGCCGCGCATCACCAGGTCGGTCGGCGACTCCAGCGTCGCCAGCACCGCGTTCGCCACGTCGGCCACCGCTTGGCCGAACCTGAACGACTGGCTCAGCAGGCCAGTCGGCGTGCCGTCGAAGTGGGCCATCGCGTTCTCGGCCCCGCGCCACCGGTATATCTCCTGGTTGTCGTCGCCCACCAACACCACCAAGGCGTGCGTCTGCTGCTTAAGGATGCCGATCACCACCGGGGTGGTATCTTGTGCTTCGTCGAGCATGATGTAATTCGCTGCGATCACCGGGCGGTCGGTGCCCTCCCCGAGTGCCCAAATTTTGATGTAAACGTCGTGCTTGAACGGCATCACGGTCCCGGTGTGGTCGCTGAGGTCCGCCCACGCCTTCTTGGCGAACGGCAGCAAGTACGCCACCACCCGGTCGCTGTTGGTGTACTCGTTCGGCTCGTCGATGCCGGCGATGCGGCGGAATGTGCGCGCCGTGATCTGCCGGTCGTCGCTGGCGCAGAACCGGTCGATTGCCGCGACCACCTGCCCGGCGAGGTACGCCGCCTTGAGCCGCTTCACCGGGCGGGGGGCGAAGTCGGCGGGCGGCGGGTTCGCGTCGCTGTAGCCCGCGGCGTCGTACGCCTCCTTGTACTCGGGGCTGCCCGCCAGATACGGCGCTCCCTCGACCACGAATTCCTCGATACCCAGCCGCCGCGCGATTTCGCCGCTCCGCACCCGCGGCCCGTTGAGCCGGTGGGCGAACTGCTTCCCCACCGCGCGGAACGCGAGGCTGTGCGTCGTGTTGCAGGCCGCCTTGTGGAACTTCGGCTTGCTGTCCGCGACCAACGATGTGTTGTACGCGGTGTACTGGCCGGTGCCAGCCAACACCCGCTCGAGCTGCCGCAACTCCTCAGTCTTGCCAGTGCCCGCGCCGGCCTTGATTCGGACCACCCGCGGCGCGCTGGCCCCCGCCTCGACCTCCTTCGCCATCAGGAGGATGTCGTACTGCTGTTGGGTGAGTTTCCGCCCGTCCGCCGTGTGCGTGGGCACGTCGGGGCGGTGGGTCGCCGCCGCGATCCGAGACGCGAGGCTACCCTTGCCGGCACCGATTGCACCACCACTGTCCGTTGGCGAGGCGGCGCACAGCGCGGCGTTGGCCGCAACCGTCGCATCGCCCGTATCCGTCGTCCTTTGGATCATGTCGATCTCCGTTTTCCCCGTCCCCTTTCGGCACCTTGCCGGCCGCCACTTCGGATGCGCGGGCTGTAGGGTTAGGTGCGGGGAAAGCCCCGCCGCCATCTTCACATTTCCGCCAGAATATCGTCCGCACGAGGGTGGCGGCCGTAAGCGCCCACCTCTAGGACGATAGGCCCACACCGCGTCTCAACCCCGAGCCGCTTGCAGGCGGCCAGTATCGCCCCCTGCCGCTTGTAGTGCTTGGCCTCGTCCGTGAGGCCGTAGCACGCCTTACAGAGCGGCTGGTACTGGCCGCTGTTGCGGGCGGCGTCCCAGCCGCATTGGACCTCGGTCACGGCCAGAGCGCCACACTCATCGCAGGTGTACGGGCTGGGCGCGCCATCGCACCCGGTGTAAATTGTCGGAGTTACGGTCATCTTCATTTTCCTCTCCCGCGTCCGGCGGGCCGGGGCGGGTGGTTTCGTTTCACCCGTCCCAATCATGATACCAGATGGCGGGCGGGAAGGCAAGCGGAAAAATAAAAATTCCGCCCGCCCCCGCCCCGCGCCGCGCTCGCCTACTGCCGCGCGCGGGCCTCCTTCGCCCGCTGGTGGTCGGTCATGCCGGCCTGGCGTCGCCGCTCGTCCGCCTCCTCGTACAGCTTCTTCAGTGCCTCCGGCGTCGGCGGCGGTGGCTCCGGGGCCGCGTCCTTCTGGCGGCGCGCGGTGCCACCACCCGAGGACAGCGATGGCGGGCAGTCGATGCCACCGAAGTCGTTGTCGTCGATCAGGGCCACCTGTCCGGGCGGCAGGTCGCGCCCCTGCTCATCCTTGTCGCTGTAGGCCAGCTCGAAGAAGCCGCCTGGCGCGATGTCCGAGTCGTCGAAGGCCGGCCCGGCCGCCGGATTGTGGTCCTTCCACCGCTCCCACGCCTTCGCCAGTATGGCGAGCTTCTCCTGCACGCGCCCGCCGAGTCCCTGGTTGGCCTCACCGTCAGGCACAGTCTCGCGCAGCCGGTTGAGCGCCTCGCGCACCGGCTCCCACTCCAGGTCGCCGACCAGCAGCGACCAGAACGCCTCGGCCCGATCCCACGCGCCCAGGTCGATCCCCTTCTCGGTCGGCGGCTCCATGTTGCGGTACACGTCGCTGTCCTCCGGCAGCGTCGGCGAAGCGGCCATCAGGTACATGATCGCCGCCGCCTGGCCCGGGCTGATGCGCAGCCGCGTCACGCGGCGCCCGTCGTCCTCGTTGTTCTCGGCGAACAGGTGTTCGACGGCTGCAAGCAGGGATGCGTGCCGGTCGAGGAACGCCACCACCTCCGGGTGGGTGCGGTAGCCGAGCGCCTTCGTGCGCGTCCACAGCGTGTCCGTTGCCGTCGCCAACATCCGGCACAGCTCCTTGCGCTGCGGCGACGTGCTGTCTCGGAATCGGTCGCTGGTGTAGAACACGTCGGCGGCGCTGCGCGGCTTGCAGTAGTCCACGGTCATCAGCACGCGCGGATCTTCCGACATCCCCGTCACCACGATGGTCTCGAGGAACACCTGGCCGCACTTCGCCCACGCCGGATACTTCGGGGCGGCGGCGTGGTCGAGGCCGGCGGCGCGGTCCTTCGCAAGCTGCTCGTCGGCCAGCTTCGCCGCGGTCATCTGGTGCTGCCCACTGAGGACGTACCCGTACCGGCTGATTCGCACCGTCTCGCCGTTCACCGTGCCGCCGGGGATGGTGTGCGGCCCGGCCCACTGTCCGTAGAGTACGGTGTGGACCAGCTGCTCGCACCACTTCTCGTCGAACGGGCGGTTGTTCGCGTTGTACCGGCACCGGACCTTCTCTCCCGCCACGTTGCGGCAGTGGAACTCCTCCCCATAAAGCCAGTGTTCCGGCTTGGTGCCGGGGTTCTCGGCGACCTTGCGCTCTTGGTACTGCTTCTCGGTTTCCCAACCGAGGAGCTTCACGATCCGGTCGATGGTTAGCGGTCCCTTCGGCGACGTGGTCGAATACTCGACAACCTTCAGCACCTCGTATCCGTCCACCACCTTCCTCCCGTCGGGCGCGGCGACCGTCGGCTCGGCAACGGTGGGCGGCGGCGCGGGTGGCGGGGTCGGTGCCACGGGTGCCGCTGGTTTCGCCTTCGTCTCTCGCTTCGGCATTGATACTCCTGCTGCGGCGGGGTGGGCGGTCCCCGCCTGGTGTTGTGGTCACTCCAGTCCGACGTTCAGGCCGACCTCGCGGCCGGCGGCACGCCCGCGATCGTGGGCCGCACCGATGAACTCGGACCGGCTCTGCGTCTTCCGCGTTCGCGGATACAGCTTCTTGAACAGGTCGTCGGCGGCGGCCTTTTTCTCGATTGCCAGCGTCTCACCAGTCACCAACACCAACGCGGTGCTGGTTCTTCGATGCTCGATGACGCGGGCCTCGCTGCGTGCCCGCCGTTCGTCCTCTAACCGCTTGCGGATCTCCATGCCCGCGCCGGTCAGGTACTGGTTGCACCACCGCACCAGCCCGGCCTTCTCGTAACCGTGTTCCACCCCCTCCAACATCGCCCGCACGCGCAGCGCCGGCACGAGGCTGGTGGACAGTTGGCACACGTAGTCGGCATCCATCTGCTCGCCGACGATGCCATACACTGCTTCGCCGTGCTGGTGCAACAGGATCACCTGGCAGCACATTCCCTGCGCCAACCCGGCGACCACCTGGGTCATGCCGGGGTTGAACACGCGCTTTCCCGTACGGAGGGTGTTTTGGCACACCTCCAGCTCGTCCGACTCCGTCCCCTTGTCGGCGGCGCGGACTTCGGCCTCCTCGATCTGGTATTGCTCTAACAGTTCCGCGGCCTTCGCCGCGAACTTCGCCGCCTCGCCCGGGGTGCAACCGTTTTCGACCGTGTGTCCGCGCATCTTGCGAATTAGGTCCACGACCCGCTCGCGCTTCGTCTGGTCCATCTCACTCACCACCTTTCGTAACCCTGCTTGATCAGGCGGCGCCACAGCGCGCGGGCCTCCTCCGCCGTCACTACAGACACCGTCGCGCAGTGCCGCCGCGGCCCGGTGAACCGGACCTCCACCCCGCCGGATAGCGGGGTGAAGGTATAGCACCGGCGACCGTCGGCGATCAGCACGTATCGCTCTGCCAGTGCTGCCGGCATCAGTACGCCCCCCGCCCCTGCCGGCGAATCACCCGCCGACCGCCGCCGCACCGCTGGAACCGGTAACCGCACAGCCGCCGGCTGGCGACCTTGCGCGTCACCAGCGGCTCGCCGCCGCTCTCGTCGCCATCCGCCGCCGCGCGCCGCCGGGTGGCCGCGTCCATTGCGTCCGCCAACCGCAGGTATGGCTGGCCAGTCGCCCCCGTAGTGTGTTCCGCCGCCTGCTCACGCCACAGTTGGATTGCTACCATCGTCATGATCCCACCCCACATTACGCGTTCCGCCCTGGGCCGGTGTAACATGCCGACCCCCATACCAAGTAGGATACCAATACGCGGGCGGAAAGCAATAGCAAAATCGGTATCCCATATGATATTATGTAGTTGGGCATTGCAAGGGGAGGGCCGGACATGGCAGCTAAACGGAAGTATAGATGGGAGCAGTGGTTCGCCGAGCCGCGGACGGTGCTGCTGCGCGGCGTGGACTACGAGTGCAGTCAGTCTACGATGGTCGCGGCCATCCGCAACCGCGCGTCGGAGCGCGGCCTGCGAGTGCGCGTGGTGGACAACGGCGACTCAATAATGGTCGAGGTGCGCGGTGAGCGAGCGGGCTTGGCAATCAATAGTGATCCAACTGGCGACGCTGTTGGGTTGGCGGATTTACCACACGCATGACAGCCGCCGCAGCGTGCATGGGTTCCCGGACTTGGTGCTGGTGCGAGATCGCGTCGTCTATGCTGAGTTGAAAACTGAGACCGGGAAACCCACACAACAGCAAAATGATTGGTTGGCGGCACTGAATGCGGCGGGGGCCGAGGTCTACCTCTGGCGACCCCTCGACCTAGCCGATGTCAAGAAGGTGCTGGCTCGGTGACCGCACTCGCCAAGTCAGCAACCACATCGGACGGGTAGGGTGGGCGATTGTGCGGGTACTGGACGTACGCGCGCCCCGCGCTGTGGGCCAGCGCCGCCGCCTCCTTGAGGGAAAACCCGTACGCCAGGGCGAGCGCCAGGTGGGCCGCGAAGCAGTCGCCGGCCCCGACGTGGTTGACGCACTTCACCGGCGGCAGGTCGCAATTCAGGCCGGTCGAGTAACTATCGCACCAGACAATCGGATTGGTGGGGCCGTACGTCACGACCAGGCACTGCGGCGCCGCGTCGTCGTACGCCAGTTGGGCGAGCCTCTGGTTGTGCGCCCGCTGGTAGTCGGCATTGCACTTCAGCACGCACCCGGCGTAGGCGTCGGGTGGCCGCTTGCAGTCGGCCACGCACGGAACGCCGCGCGCCCGGCACAGTTCGGCGACGTCGCGGATGAACTCGGGCGTGAGCAGACCCTTGTCGTAGTCGCTGAGCAACACCGCCCCGGCGTGGTGGCACATCTCCATCGCCGACGCGCGCACGCGGGCGTAGTAGTTGCCCCGGTCGCGCGGCCCGTCGTCGTCCGCCCGGAACACGATCTTGCCGTCGCGGTCTACATACCGCACCTTGACCGGGCAGTCGCCGTCCGCGAACCCGTACAACGAGACGTTGGTTCCCCAATTCATCAAGCTGGCCGCCGCGTTGTCCGCGCCCCCCGGCGTCTCTATTGCGGTCCCGTCCTGCACGAACTTCGGGCACCCGTCCTGGCACTCGGCGACGCGACCGCTGATCCACCGGTCCGCCATCGTGTCGCCGATGACGACAACGCGTCGGCGCGCGGCGCGGATGGCCTTCTGCAATCTATCGACCATGCTTGCGGTCGCCACTACTTCAGCACCTCCGCCAACCATTTGCACACCTCCACCACCGGGTCGCGGTCGTACTGCCGCGCGCTGTAGTTGTCGTCGAACCACTCCAGGACCGCCGCGTCTCCCGCCACCGGACCTAGACCGCGGTGGTCCTGCGGGATCAGGTGCGTCACGTTCGGCGCGGGGTCGAAATACTGCGCCGGGTGGTGGCCGGTCCACACCACTAGGGCCGGCACGTCGGTCGCGGCGGCACACTTCGCCGGCCCACTGTCGATGCCCACGAAGGCGTCGCACTGCCTGATGATCGCACAGTTTGCCTCGGCGTTGCCGCTGTGGTTCTTGAAGGAGAACGGCATACGACCGCATCGACGCACGGCGTCGATTATCCGCTCCTCTTGCAGTGAGGTCAAGTTCTTGTCGGCCTTCGCTGTGTGCCCCTGCGTGTGGATGCCGACGATTGCCGGCTGCGTGATGCGACCAAAGCAGTGTCGAATATACATGCGGGCCTCTTGCGTCGCCCGCGCCGACACCGCCACCTCGTACCGCCCACATTCGGCGTCCCAACCCATGCCGAACAAATCGTGCAGGACGGCGGATACATGCGTGGACGGGCGGTCGCTCCACGGTCGCCACGCGCCGTACAGGCATATCTGGGCCTCGGCGTCGTAGTGCGGCGCGTCGGTTGGCGTCTGGGCGAACGTCGCCGCCGCTATCCCCCGCCCAACCTGGTGTCGGCCCTCCTCGGCCCGGTAGTGTATGCACCAGGCGGACCGGTACTTGCGCAGGTGCCGCAGGACGGCGGACATCTGCACGGCGTCGCCGAGTCCGTAACCGGGGTGGAGGGACACCAGAACGTTCATACCACGCCCGATCCGATGTACTCCAGAAGCAAAATAGACAGGTGCGGGTGGATGCGCGCCCCGACCCCGTGCCCGTCGTGCTTGCGGAGCAACTCGTCGTACACTTCGCAGAATGGCCGCCCGGTCAACCTCACCGCGGCGGCGACGATGACGGCCGCCGACCTGCTCCGCCCGCCGACGCAGTGGACTAGCACCATCTTGCCGTCCCTATGGGCGGCGCACACCGCGTCTACCGCGCTGCGAAACACCTCGACCGCGTTGCCCGGGCCGTCCACCAATCGGTAGTGCTCGTGCCCGACGAACTCCGAGTCCGCGGCGACCGTGACGACGTGGAAACCTTGCGCGGCGCGCGCCTCGTGCCAGTTGCCTATAAACAGTCGGGGTATCAACTCGGTCATCTCGTCCACTCCGGGTGGTCAGCGTACCACCGCGCCGTCGCGGCCAGAAGCTCGCGCACGTCCTGCTTGACCTCGAACCCGGTCGCCTGCAGCTTGGAGCAGTCCAGGGCGTACCTTCGGTCGTGGCCTGGGCGCACATTTCGGTCGTCGATGTGCCGGATCTGGTCCTCTGGCCTGCCCAGCGCGCGGAGGACCAGCTTTGCCAGTTCGAGGTTGGTCAACTCCTCCTCGCCGGCTATATGATAAACCTCGCCGACGCGCCCGACGCCGACGAGGTGCCACAGGGCGCGGCAGTGCTCCTCCACGTGCAGCCAACAGCGGACGTGCTGCCCGTCACCGTACACCGGCAGCGGGTCGCCCGCCAGTGCGAACCGGGCGAACGTGGGGAGCACCTTCTGCCGGTGCTGCATGGGACCGAAGTTGTTCTCGGTTCTGGTCACTATGGCCGGGAACCCGCTGGTGCGGTGGCGTTGCAACGCGAACAGGTCGGCGCAAGCCTTGCTGACGGCGTAAGGATTACGTGGCTGGAGCAGAGCGTCCTCTTTGTAGGCGCCGTTCAATATCTGCCCGTAGACCTCGTCGGTGCTGACCTGAATGAACCGCTTCACGCCGTACCGCGCGGCGTCTTCCATCAGGTTGTCCGCGCCGATGATGTTCGACTCGATGAACGGGGTGCGGTCCTTGAGCGAGTGGTCAACGAAGGTCTTCGCGGCGAAGTTGACCACCACGTCAATTCCCTCGCACAGGCCGCTCACGGCGCTCTGGTCGCACAGGTCGCCGTGGACCACCTTGAGGCGGCTCCACTCCGGCAGGCGCGCGCGATTGGCCTGGTCGCTGCACCGGCCGAACCCCACCACCTGCACGTTCGGGTCGTCATCGAGGACGTGCTTGATGAAGTGCGCGCCAATAAATCCGTAGCACCCGGTCACGAGTAACCGCATGTCCGTCCCCCTAGACGAAGTTTACATGCTCAGGAACCACAGTTGGAGGGACTGGATCAATCGTGTGAAGGACCACCCCCTCCAGAAGCGTGTTAGTTTGACCGAATACACAACCCGGGCACGTCTTGGATGGGTTGGCAATCAAGCTGTGTATCGGCTGCTCGTAGAGTTTTCCTACCTCCGACCAATGACAGATCCTCCACGGTTCGCCCCCGAGTTGGTGCCCGGCGCTCTCGTTGAGGCAATGTGAGTCGCACGGCATCACATACCCAGACGGTGCCAAGACTGGGTGGACGTAGCCGAGGTAGCACGCCTTCGGCGCCGACGGCGGTTTGTTCTGCACGAACGCGACCTCGCGCCCCGCCACCTCGTTGATCTCATGCGCGGCGTGCTGGAGCTGCTCCACCCGGAACTTGATCCGCTCCGGCTCCAGGCAGTTCGGCAGGAGCCGCACGTACCGCGGGTTGTACCCCAGCACGTACCGGGTGATCTCGTCCGTCAGCCACGGCAGCCGGGCGTCCATCGACTGGTCCGGCTTGCGGCACTTGTCCCCAGACAGCAGATCCAGCGGGCGCGACACCTTTCCGTGGTGCGGATCTTCAGGCTCGCGAAAAATGTCGTGCGCCACATAGCTGAAGCCGAGCGTCGTCTTCTCCGGGTCGATGTCCGGTACATAGACCTCCTGCTCGACGTGATCCAGGCCGGACATGCTGATGCGCACCCATGTCAACTTGTCGAGGGTCCGCGGGTGGACCCCCTTCCACGACTTGCGCTTGGTGCAAACCTTGTCCTGCTGGTACTCGCGCAGCGGCATCCCGTTGGTTATCAGGCCGATCTCCAGGCCGCGCCCGCGTATGGCGTCCACCACGTCGTTGAAGTTCTTCCCGCTCTCTTTACACTTGTAAAGGATCGGGTTGCCGCCGCCGGACAGGATCACGGCTTTCAGTCCGTACTTGAGCAGGATGTCCAGGTAAGCCATCACGTCGTCGAACAGCAGCGAGTCGCCGGCGCGGGCCTGGACTGAGCAGAATGCACAAGAGTGATTGCATACGTCCGTCAGCATCACGTGTGTGACAATAGGTTGACCCTTGCCACCGCGCAATTTCGCCATCGCCTCTTCGTGCGCGAAAAATTTGTGTCCGGTACTGGTAAAGGTGTCATTCAGCGCCGGCACTTGTCACCCCCGTATGTCGTCTTATTCGGACGGTCGAATCGGCCAGCGTATCGCCGCGCCGCGTCCTCCGCGACCGTCTTGCCCTCGGCAATCATCCTATTTCTCCGCCTGTCCAACCAGTAACCCACACGGTGTCGCTGTCGTCGCGCGATTGAAGTAGTAAGCTCTTTGATTTACAAAACTCGGCAACGGCGCGCATCACACCCGGATGCCGGTCATTATGGTCGTGCCACGCGATGGCCCAGCGGTGGTCGCTGGCCCGGTTATCCCAGGCGCGCTGTGAATCTTTCAGGACCGCCGCGTAATTGTGGTCCGCGTCAATGAAGCACAGGTCCACGCAGCGCTGAGCGTACACGCAGGCGTTGCACCCCTCGATAAAACCGCATCTGAACCCCTGGTGCTTGGCTATGTGTCCCATCGGCACGCGCACGTCGCCCGGCAGGAACGTCTCCCTGTTGATGTCCACCGTAATAAGCAGTGCCTCCGGGTTAAGCCACCGCAGCAGGCAAGTGCCGATGCCGAGCGACGTGCCGAACTCGACGACGCTCCTCGGCTTGATTACGCGCGACAGCATCGCCAACTCGCGGCAATAGAACCCGCGGTCGCGGTACGGTTGCCCCACCTCGCCCGGCGGCTGGCAGTACCACGCAACCAACTCCTCCTTGGAGCGGAACGCCGCCAGGTTGCGGTCCTCGCCGTCCCACTTGAACGGCGTGAACTCCGCCGCCTGGAGGCGTGCGCGCAGGTAGTCGAGGTCGACGTACGGGTCGGTCACAGCGGTTTGTACTCCGCGTTGCCCGGAAGTTCGACTTTCCAAAGCGGCTTCCTCAGCACCACCAGCGGCTCGTCCTGGTTGTGCGGCCCGCACGTGCCGATGATCTCGGCGAGCGGGAATAGCGCGCGGATGCGGTCTACGTCGCCGCACACGTTCTCCCACTCCTCGACCACGTAGATGCCGCCGGGCCGCACGTGCGGCCACAACCAGAACAGCGTCAGTAGCGTGTGGTCGAGGCGGTGGACGGCGTCCTCCACGATCACGTCGAACTGCCGCCCGGCCGCCGCGCGCTCGCAGTCCACCCACGAGCGCTGGTCACCCAAGTGAAACTCTATCCGCTCGCCGTGCGCTCGGTCGCTGTGGTGGATGTCCATACCCACTATCGTCGCGTTGGGGAACACCTCCCGCCACGCGAGCAAGCACGAGCCGTCCGCGACGCCGACCTCCATCATCAACCGAACCATGTGGCGGGCCGGTGGTGAGTCGGTCCCGTCAAGGAAGTGTTTGTGGATTATGGACTCGTAGGCGTCGCCGTAGTGGTGATTGCTCTCCTTGTCAGATCCGTTGACGTGGCGGCCGTCGCTGTCGAAGACCGCCGCGTCGCGAAGTATTTCTCTGACAGACCTCATACCTTTTCCTCGTCGTCCTCGCCGAGTTGGACGAGAACCTTCTCGCCCGGCTCGCAGTCGATGCGGATGCTCGACCGCCGCTTCGGCGCGCCACGCAACCACCGCCAGGCGGCGAACCCGACGGCGGCCACCGCCCCCGCCACAGTAACGGCGCCGCGCCCCACGCTGGCGTCGCCGGTCCACTCCCCAACCTCACGCAGAATCTGGTGCAGGTCCATCTACGGCCCCCTCTCGCCTTCTAGGGCGAACCCCGTACCGTCACCACTCGACGCCTCCCTCTCGGTAGCACTCGCGAACGTACTCGGCCGCCTCCAGGTCGCGCTGCGTTACCGTCGGCGTGCCCTGTCCGGTCGTGTGCCACCCGTACTCGCCTATCATGCCCAGAGTCTGCTCCTGAATACTCGCCGGCACCACCGCCCGCCAGAACCTCGCCTCGCGGGCCAACCAACCCGGCGTGTTCGCCTTGACGAACTGGCACGTGACGTCGTGCTTGAGTATATCCAGGGCGCGCGTGCCACCCCACAGGTGCGCCACCTCCGCGTTGCCGAACAGCTCCTCGGCCTCCAGTTGACGCTGGTGGTCGAAACCCATTGCCGACTCGTCGCCCACGCGCGCGGCGGGCGGGTAGATGGTCCGCAACTCAGGCTCGCCCCACCCGCCGTACATCGACTGGAGCGGCACCCCGTCGCACCGCTTGGTAGTCAGGTGCGGGCACACGGTGTAGGTGTGTCCGGCCTCGACGGCCCAGTGGTGGAGCGCCTGCCCAGGCTCGTACCACCCCGGCCCCTTCAACTGGCCAGACGGTTGCTCCTTCAACACCGTACCTGCCGGCCAACCGCGCTTCTCGGCGAACGGGCCGCCGATCCACGTCCTCATCTCGACCAACTGCGGGTTGCCGGTCAACTGCATGTTGAGGGACGGGTCGAGGGGGGCGGCCAAGCTGAACTCCGGCCCCCACCGCAACTCGTCCTGCGGTGCCGGCACCTTGTGGATAGACCCAGGCCGCGACCACTCCAGCATCGCGCGCAGGACGCTGCCCCGGTACAGGGTGCAGGACGGATTCACGAACTGCTCGTGATGCCACATCCCCACCGCATAGTCCGTGTGCCGCAGCTGGTCAACGAACCACTGCAACCACGTCGGGCGCAGTGCCAGCACGTCCGTCTCCATCGCCATGAACAGGTCGAAGTCACACGTCTCCACCAGGCAGTCCAGCGCGCTTGCATGGAACTTGTTCGACTTGTAGTTGGCGACGATGCGCACGCCGTCGCCGAGGTGTGTGTCTCGGATTCCGCGTATCGCGGGTGACCACGGCGAGTTGTCAACCACCACCACCTCGACGTCGTACCCCGCCGCGACCGGTGGATTGCGCTTCAGTGACGCCACGCACGTCATCGACCACAACCAGGAGTGCGAGTGCGGTATTGCAACCAGTATCTTCTTGTTCGTCCGCATTAGAACTCCGGTGGCGACAGGCGGACCATCGCGTTCGCCTCGGCCAGCGACTCTGGCGTGCCGGCGTCGATCCAATACCCGCCCATTATTCTATATCCGAGGCGGCCGCGCCGGAGGTACTCCCGATTGACGTCGGTGATCTCCAACTCGCCGCGCGCCGAAGGTTTTAACTCCCTGATCACGTTGAACACGTCCGGCGGGTAGGCGTACACGCCGACGACGGCGTAGTCGCTGTCCGGGCGCTCCGGTTTCTCCTCCAGGCCGACCAGATCGCCGTCCGCCGAGATCGTCGCCACGCCGTACCGCTCCGGGTCGGCCACCCGCTTCAACACCACCGCGGCGTCCGACGGCGCGCCGCGCATCACGAGCGGCGCAAACTTATCCCAGAATACGTTGTCACCCAACACCGCGACGCAGCGGTAACCGTCGCAGAAGTGCTCGGCCAGACCGAGCGCCTGGGCGATGCCGCCAGCCTCGTCCTGCACCCTGTAGGACAGGTTGCAACCGTGCTCCCGGCCAGAACCCAACAGGCGTGCGAGGTCGCCTACGCTCTCGGGGCCAGTCACCAGCATTATCTCGGTCACGCCCGCGCCGACCAACTTCTTGAGCGGGTAGTACACCATCGGCCACGGGCCTACCGGCAGCAAGTGTTTGTTGGCGGCGCGCGTTAGCTCGCCCAACCTGCACCCGCGACCACCCGCCAGTATCACGCCACGGTAGCTCACAGCAGCGCCTCCAACACTCCGTAGGGTATTCTACCAAACGCCTCGACGTGCGCCGCGTGCGGCGTCGGCAGTGTATTGGTCGGGCAACCCAACTCGGTCAACCGCTCATCCCACGTCAACCAGTGGCTCCACGATAGCGGGTTCGGTCTGAATTTGCCGCCCATCAGATTGAGGTACATCATCGCGACGGCCAGCGCGGTGCCGCCCTCGTGGTCGTACACCAGGACGATGTCGTGGCGTCGCAGCAATGTCCTCAAGTGCAAAATTGCGGCACAGTAGTCAGACAACTCGTTGCCCGGCCCGTTTATCAGACCGACGTGGGCGTACTCCGCGCCGTCCGCGTCGAGCACCCGCAACCAGTGGTCGTCGTCCTGGCTGTTGCCCAGGTGGGACAAATCGCACGCCACGTTCAGCACCGCTGGCAGGCCAGTCCTGAAGAATTGCCCGTCCGGCCCCCAACTGCCCTTGTACGCAGCGGAGTCGCCGATCCACAGTGATTGCGTCAACCGGATCACGCCGGCACCCCCAACTGGACCAACGGGTTGTCGCGCTTCTGGCCGAAGCAATCGCGACACACGCCCCTCGGGTGCAACTCCTTCGCCGCCAGTATCCGCCGCTGCTCCGCGTAGAACGCCTCGGCGGCGGCGAACATGGCGGCCGCCTCGTCGCGCATGACGTTGCCGAGGACTATCTCCTCCTCCAGGTCCATGCAGCAGGCAATCACGTTGCCGGTCACACCGAAGAAGAAGTGCCCGAAGTCGGCGTACGGGCACCCATTGAACTGCACCGTGCCAGGCTCGTTGATGCGCCCGGCCCACGGATTCAGACTCGCGTTGCAATGAACGGTGATTGGCAACCCCGCCCAATTGCGTCGCCAATTCTCCTGTATCTCCTCTGTCACCCACTTCGACCTGTGGCTGACCGTGATGAACTCCACGTTTGGCGGCGGGTCGCGCAGTATGTTTTGCATGTAATCGACGGTTGGTCCGTAGGCATTCGGGCTGCCGTCGTGGTTATACGGATGGTACGACATCATATAGCGAACCTTCATTGGCCGCAACGTCGCCAGGAACACCATGAAGTCCTCGCCGCGCTTGGACCACGCCGGCAGCAGTACCCCGTTGCTATAGATGTCTATTTTCATATCCGGCGCGGCAGCAGCCAGGTCGCGGAGACGCTGCGGCAACTTGCGGTCGATCAACGGTTCGGTCATATTGTGGCCGATAAAAGTCGGTGGTGAGAAGGAGTTGACGTGTTGGTACGGAACGATATACTCGTTAAGAATTATTTGCCACACTGCATCATCCATGAATTGCTTCTTACGCTGCATCGTCCTATACGGGCAGTATCCACAAGTGAATTGACAGTAGTTGTGTAGTTCACACTGGAAATTCATTCCACGGTCTCCAAGTGTTTCAAGGTCTTTCCGGTAACTGCGTTGAACACCGTCCCACTCGATACACTATATCGCTCTCCAAGTCTTGTGTAGGTCCAAAACTTTGGGGATGCTTTGCGTAGTTCTTTTGCTTCTAACACTTGTTCCTTCGTTAGTACAGTGGGCGGTCCAGTATGTCTCATGTTTCTGTTTGACTCTAAATATGTTGCCCATCGTAAGTTCCCAGGTTCGTAACTACCGTTGTTATTGACGCGATCCAACAATAACCCCGGATTATCCCATCCAACAAGCGTCATCAAGTATTCAACAAACAACTTCGGACTATCTAACCACTCTTGACAAACCCGAATACCCCTACCGCCGTAGTGAGGGTAATTGATGTTATCCTCATCAGTACATCGACGGATCGCGTCTGTTACAGCAGTCTTTAACTTGAATGGATACTTGACTCCAGTTTCATTGAATTGTGGCGGTCGCCATTTGTAACTAGGTCGGTCGTTACCACACGTTCTACACCGTTTGCTTCTGTTAGAAAGCATGTGAGTTACACTAATCTCACGCTTCCTACCGCACTTACACTCACACACAACTCTGTCGAGGCTTAGTTGCTCAACAACGGTCCAATCATTGTACTCAGCACCTATTTGTAGCGGCGGTCTACGTCTCATTGTTCACCTCTCCTATATTAAACCGCCCCGGTTGCCGGAACGCCCGGCTGCGGTCCCCGCGCGCTTCCCGTCGCGGTCGCCGCGTGTCCGTTCTTTACGGGTAAAGGGTAAGCGTTGTCACTGCCGGGGCGGTGTTTCCCCTCGGTGTATCGCGTCATATATCTCGACGTCGTGTCGGCGCTGGTCCGGCTCCATCTTCTTGAAGAAGAAGTGGTAGTGCTCGAAGAACGGGCCGCGCTGCATGTCGGCCCGCGACACCCTCTGCGCGCCGACAAGGCGCTCGTGCATCCGCGTCCCGGGATCGAAGTAGATGTCCGGGTGGTTGCGCACTATGCGCATCTGCCAGTCCGGGTCGGTGTGCCAGTTCTGCGTCGGGCGGTGCATTCCCATCCCGTGCCAGTGTCGGCGTATCGCGCACACCGCGTCTGGCCGATCGGCCTCCAGCACGTCACGAAGGTGTCCCATCTGGTCGTACGGCGCGCCGACGTTGACGCTCAGGTCGGCGCCTAACTTCGCCAGGGCGTCCCAATCCGGCATCCTCCCATTGCGGAAGTCGTAACCCGACAGGATGCGGTCCACCTCGGCCTGCGGCGTCGCCTCGCCGCAGCAAGTTAGGACGCGGTTCAGTGCGCAGAACCTCTCGTCGGCGTCCAGCAGCATCACGTAGTCGCACGGACTGCTGCGGATCGCCCGCGTCCGCACCGCGCCGAACCCCTCGTCGATGCTGTCGATACCGAACGGCACGCCCCAGCGCGCTATTATCTCCATCGTGCCGTCGTCGGACAGATTGCCGCCCGGCCCAGCGTGCCACACGCGCACGTCGTCGAAGTGGGACAGGTGCGCCTCCAACCACCCGGGGAGCGCGCAGCACTCGTTGTACACGTTGGCGACCAGGCCGATGGTAATGCCCATTATCCGCCCTTCCTCATCGCGGCCAATATCAAGTTGACCTGCGTAAACTTGATCTTGTCCTCGTCCTTCAACTCCTCCGCCTTGCGGAGTAGTTCGCGCGCTTTGTCCGTTCCCATTTCGGACAGTGTAAGCAAGTTTACTCTGTCGGTGTCGGACAACTTCTCCACGTACTTAATCAACTCATCCATTACCCACCTATTATCCTCGCCGTGATGAAACCGTTTCCGGTCGGGTGGTGGGCGTAGTTGTCCTTCACGCCGCGCACCCGATACCGCCCCTCCACCGACCAACCGGGGCGGTGGAAGTGGCCGACCCACCACTGGAGCGGGCGGCGATGCAGGTGCGTCACGTCGGCCTCGTACTCCGGCACGTCGTACTTCTTGCCGTCGTAAGACAGCGGCACCACCGCGAACACGCCCTTGCGCGCCGAGGCCATCAGGGCGTCGATCACCTGGCACAGATCCTCGACGTGCTCCAGCACGTCCTTGGCCACCACCCAGTCTACCATATCCGGGCACCCCAGCGCGTCGCCGGGCAGGAATACGTAATTCTTGACCGCCGGGTCGCAGTTGGCGATGGCCCACTCGCTGGCGTCCACTCCCCAGGCGTCGTAACCCATCTCGCGAAACGCCCGCACCGTGTAACCGCGCGCGCACCCGAAGTCGAGGATGGTGTCGGTCGGTTCAATCCGCAGGTGCCTGATAATCGACGCCGCCATCGGTACGGTCAGGTCCGGCAACCAGCGGTAGTCGGAATATAGGCTCTTGCCAGTCTGCTTGCCGCGCAGGAAGTAGTCGGCGTCGTACTCGGTGCCGTCGCTCATCGCTTTTCCACCACGCATGTGTAGAGTGCCTGGTTGATCGACTTCTCGACCGGGCCGCCGTCAGGGAATGCCTCGTCCACCGCGACCTTGACCCCGGCGCACGGACCCCAACCGTAGTCGTCGAACACCATCTTACCGCCAGGCGCGAGGCGGGGCCAGAAAAACACAATCGCGTCGTGCGTGGCCCGCTCGGTGTCCGCGTCCACGTATGCGAAGCAGAACCTCGCCACCTCGCTCAATCCGAAGGTGGTTTCCGGAAACACGCCGTCCCAGTAGTGGGTTGCGGCGTCTTTTCCCACCAACTTCATGCACTCGTCCAGCGACGCCGACCACTCGCCGGCCTTGTGGTCGCACAGCGGATCGTTGTACGGCGTCCCGGCCCACGTGTCGAACAGGTGCAGGTGCTTGTCCGCGGCCAGCCGCCGCAGTATCAGCGCCGTCCCACCGCGGCACGAGCCGAGGTCGGCCACGTCGCCAGGCAGGTGCTTCACCGACAAAAACTCCCGCGCCATAAGCATCAGCTTGTCCGGCGGATTGACGCTGTACGCCGCACCGGCCCGGACAATTTCTGCAATTTCGGCGGAGCGAATCCGCTTGACCACCTTCGTCGTGCTCGGCTCGTCGCGGGCGTCGCCCTGACACGTGATGGCCACCCGCCCACCGTACCGCTCGACCAGCTCGCGGCCCACCACGGTCTGCGGCTTGTACCCGTACCCGCACGCCAGCACGTCCGGCTTCAACTCCGCGATCAGCGGCACCGCGTTCGGCCCGTCGAATACGCGGACCTCGTCAACGCACCGCAGCGCCTCCAGCACCGCTCGGCGCTGGTCCTGCGGGTTGATCGGTCGCTCCGGCCCCTTTAGTGCCTTGACGGACAGGTCGCTGTTCATGGCGACGACGAGCTTGGTGCCCATCGCGCGGGCGCGCTCCAGGTGCCGGACGTGCCCGGCGTGCAGGACGTCGTAGCAACCGGTGGTCATCACCACGCAGCGGCGGACCTCCTCCTCGATTCGCCTCGCCACGCGCGCGGCGTCCGGCTCCGAGAACAGCTCGACGATATTTCGCAGGCCGCACTCGCGGTAGCGGTGGTCCGCCATTACACTGTTCGGCGGCTCCATCGTCACCATCGGCACGCCGCAGGCGGCCGCCAGCCACCCGGTGCCGGTATTGCCGCAGGCGACGAGCTTGTGCCGGCACACCTCCGCCATCCACGCGCGGTGGTCGCCCCAGTGCTTCCGGTAGCACGGGTGCCCAACCAAGTCCTCGCAGAACCAACCGTCGTAACCCACCGTCACCGCCACCCCGGCGTCGACCAGTCGGTGGACCACGTCGGACCAGAAGTCGAACGTGAACACGTAGTTTCCCTGCGTCTTCGCGTGCGGGCTGATGTAGACGTCGCGCTCCGCCGTCCGCGCCGGGTGGTCGATCAGGCCGTCGCCAAACCAGTCCACCTCCGGCAACAACTCGTCCGGGTTGCCTTCTTGCCCACACCACCAATATTGGTAGATATTGCGCCGACCAAGTCCGCGCTCCGAACCACATAAAACGTGTTGGCGCTGGCAACCATGTATGCGTAAATACAATTCCTTGTACACATCAAACGGTCTGCCATCAATATTGCGTTCCGCCCTCCACTTGTCCCATGCTGCCCAGCGAGACTCCCAATCGCCGGGGTTCCAATCATCCCAAACTATCTCACACTTTGGTACGCTTCCGTTACCGCATGGGTCTTCGAGGAACTTTTCAAGTATGAAGTGCATCTCATTTTTTGGACTAAGCGACACTATCACCTTGTCCACGTTTGGTGTGTTTTGTACAAACAAGTACGCGGTCTTCAACGAACACAATATATCTCCCATAAAGGAGCCAGATTCGCGCGTTGAGTTCCAAGCAATAAACAATGTGCTCACAGTACATGCCTCCAAGTTTTCCGTTCTACCGCTTTCTTTATGGTCATTCTGTCTACACCAAATTTTGTTCCCAATCTATCCCACGTCCAAAATTTCGGTGAAGTCGCTCTCAATTGGCGGGCGAGTGCAACCATCTCATTGTTTAACTTGGACTGACTAGTTTGTTCTCCAGTTATTCGACTTCTCTTAGCCCCATTTCTGTATCCATCCTTCACATTATTAGCATGGGTGTCCCACCGAAGGTTACTAAGCTGGTTGTTTGATCTGTTATCGTCGCAATGACAACATTCCATCCCATCCGGGCATAGACCTACAAACGTTTCCAATACCAAGCAAGCAACATCTACCGGACCTCTTCTACCTGGAACTGAAACACCGTTCTTCGGTGGTCGTGGTGTAAATGGTATACCTAGTTGGCTTCTTATCCCTGTGCCCGCATACTTCATCCTCATCACCCGACCCATGTTCGATACTTGCAATGCACCATTTGTGCCTGCAACATCCCGCCATTGCTCTAATTCCGCTCTCGTCCTCGGCGACATCGGCATAGCACACCTCCTACGGGATACGGTCTGAGTCGGCGGCGCGGGAGGTATGCGACCACGCCCACCAACTCAGACCCAGCGGGAGCTTATCCCCGCCGTCCCGTCTACATATTATACCTCAACACAATAGTCATCAATCTCCCCCCGACAACCAATGCACCCGCTTGGCGGCGTCTTCCTTACTGGTCCATTCGGATTCAAGGTTCCACTCGCCGGATGGCGCGTAGAACCCTACCGCCCACACGTCAGACATCCTCCTGTATACCCACATTATGTCACTCCATTGAAGCACGTCGAGGTGGTCGTCTTGGTCGCCACTGGCGGCTTCGCTCCTGAAGTTCGCGCCCATCGCGGGCAAGTGGAACTGCCGCGGTTGAAACGAATGCGCGCCCGGTTGGTCTATCTTGCGCCGCCTGGCCATGATGCACCTTGTGGGGGGTCCGCCCGTACCTAACCCCTCCACGGCGACCGCGCCAGGCACTTTCGCAGCGGCAAGATTACTTAACCAATATCATATCACAGAACAAGCACTAACCCTGCCCGCCGCGGCACTCGACGCACAGGTACTGCGCCCCGACCCTGGTGCAGATCCGACGCCTACCACACGATGCGCAGCGGCACGCGCGCGGCGCCCCCTTCGGTTGCTTCGCCGCCCCCGCCTCCGACGGTCGCCTGGGCGGCGGTCTTCTCCTGGGTTGCATGGTTCCCTCCGTATTGCACGTCATACCGCAGGACGAGGGTCGCCACCTCGGCCGGGGAGATCATCGCCATGCAGGCCGGCGACGGTTCTCCGCCCCCGGCCAGCACCGGCAGCTGGCACAGGTCGCGGTCGTGCCACGCCCCGTCGCCGACCGCCGCGACCCGCGACCGCCAGCACGCGCGCCCCGCGTGCCCCTGCGCCGAGCGGCACGGGAGCGCCCCCACCGTGTGTACGTACTGCTGGCGGGGATAGGCATTCCACGGCACCGGCTCGCGCCCGCCGGCCACCACCACCGCCGGCCGGTCCAGCGCGGCGGCGACGTGCATCGGCAGCGACACCCCGCACAGCACGCCCCGGGAGCGCCGGATCAGGCCGAACAGGCCGCGTAGTGTCGTTTTCCCCACCGCGTACTCCGCGCCCACCAGTCGCGGGTGGTCGTCGTCGGCCCCGCCGACCTGCACGAACTTTACCGCGCCGCGCAGCAGGTCCACCACCCTCTGGTAGCGGTCGCTCCCCCACAGCTTGCACGTGAAGTCGCGCTTGCCGCCGCCGCACACCACCCAGTAGTCGCCCACTGGTGGGTCCGGGTTCGGGAAGTACAACCGCGGCCGGTCCGTAAACAACGGCACCGGGACACCGAGCGCCGCGCCCAGGTGCTCGCACCAACCCTGCATGAAGTGAATCGCGCGCTCGTTGCAGCGGTGGATCGCCGGGTAGTGCATCCGTACCGGCGCGGCCCCCGGTGCTGCCGGCACCACGTCCGGGTTATACGCGAACACCGCCGGGTGCGGCGACTCCACCGCCGTGGCGTACCTGCCCGGGTGCGCCCGGTGGAGGCTGTACACCGCCGCCGTCATCGCGACGGTGTCGCCCGGCATCTGGTCCGTCTGGAGCAGCAGCGGTATCGGTCCGGACGGGTTGCGGGCGTCCGGTTTCGGCGGCGCCTCGCGCGCCCACTGCTCGCGGAACGCCGCCGCCGTCCCGGCGTCCACGTCCACGCCGCGGCATAACTCACGGAACCGGCCACCCATGTGCCGCCCGTAGCGCGGACAGTGCCCGTCCTCCGCGCACTCGCACGCTCCAATAATAGGCGGTTCCCCCGTCATTGCGTCAGGCCCATCTGCACCCACACGTCGAGCGAGCCACCGGTAAGGTTAGTCATGTTGTTGCCGGCCGTGAAGTTGAAGGTCAGATTCCAACTACTCGTCTTGTGCGGGCACGGGTCGGCACCAGTTGGAAAACCAAAATTTCCGCGCGGTCTGGTCGTACTTACTGTGGTAGACCCAACAAACGCCACCAAGCTGGATGCGGAACCCCCTCCGGTGGTGTCGCCGCCGCTGTACCCGACCGACATTGCCGGCGTCGTCAACCCGGTCAGCGCCGACGTAATTCCCAAGTTTGCGGCGGTAATTGTCGCCCCGGCGGGTGGGGTGGCCGCCACAACCGTCTGACTATTTGAGGCCGCAAGGGCCGTGTCGGTGGTGGTCCCGTCAGGTGCCGTCACCCGCCAGTTCGCTCCGCTCTTTGCAATGTTGTACTTGTACCACTGCGACACCGGCCCGACCTGCAGCACCACAGCGGCGTTGAGGACCACTATCAAGTTGGCGGCCGTCAGCGTCGTCACCATGACGGCGATGGTCGCCGCCTGGTACAGCGTCAGCGCGACCAACTGCGCCGGCGTGAGGTTGTTCAGCTGGGTCGCTATCTGCGTCACGGTGAGCGCCAGCACTAGCTGCTGTATCTGCACCGCGGACAGGTTGTTCGTCAGCTTGTTCAACTGGCCGACCGTCAGCGAGGTCAGCAGTGAACCAAGCTGCGAGGTAGTCAGCTGCCCAACGATGGCCGACACCTGCGTCTGTGTCATGTTGGTCAGCGCCTGCAACTGCGGCACGGTGAGGCCGGCAACGACGCCCAACTGCGCCGGCGTCAGACCGGCGAGGGTGCTGACGCGCTGCGCCGACAGGTTGAACAGGACCGTATTGACCTGAGCCGGCGTGAGCGCCTGGTTCAACGCCTGGTACAGGAGCGGATCGGCGCTCGCCGCCCCCAATATCTGGTGCGTCGGGAGCGTCGTCACTATCTGCTGTAGTTTTGTGTACGGGAGGGCGTCTACCACGTTCGCCAGGTCCGTCGGCGTGAGCGACGCCCCCAGCGTCTGTATGTTGGTCATCGGCAACTGCATCAGCACCTGCAACTGGCAGGCGGTGAGGTTGTTCAGCGCGGTGATCTGCAGCGGCGTCAGGCTGGCGTTGACCGAGGCCAACTGCTGCACGGTGAGTCCCGGCAGCAGGCCGGACGAGCCGGCCGGCCCGACGGGTCCGGCGCCGCCGGTCGCCCCGGTGTCGCCCTTATCGCCCTTCGGCCCGGTCGAGCCGCCGCCGGTGGACGCCACCACCTCGTACACCGGGAGGCCGCCGTACGATCCCGCCAGGCGACCGATGTAGTACCCCGCCGTCAGCGCGGCGCCGCTCGCCTCCACCGCCAGGCACGGTTCCCGGTCGCGCGGCGCGAGCGTGTCCGTCCTCAGCTGCTGGGTCGAGGACACATACAGGACCGAAGGCGGCACGTTGCCGACGCCCGGCCCGGTGCTGGCACCACCGCTCGGCCCCGGCACGGTCGCCGCTGTGACGCGCAGCAACTGCGTCACCACCGGGTATCGCGGGAGGTCGTCTCGCAGCTTCGGCGGTCCGAATGGGTTCACTCCGCACACCCCCGTTCCCCGCCCATTCCTTGAGGAATAAGACCGCGGCGTATGTGCGTGCGCCAACCCCGGCGCGCCCGGTCGCGGTGGTCCATCTCCCACCGCACCTCGTCCACCTGCGATCCGGTGGTGAATGGCAGCGCCCCGGCGTACGACTGGGCCATGTAACCCGACGTGCGGCTGTAGACCCGGTCGAAGTATTGGAATACGCGCTCGGCGGCGATGGCCGCGGCGGTGCTGACGTCGGCGGCGAGCGGTTGATTGTCCATGTCGTACCGCACCGTGAAGTCGGACCAGATGTGGTGGGTGCCGGCGGCCGACGCGAAGGCGTCCGGGGCGGCGACGGATACGGTGTAGACGGAGGACATGTCCCATTGGTACGGGCCGTCGCTCCGGTAGGTGACAGTCTCCTCCGTCCCGTACACGCTGTTTCGCCGGCGGAACAGCACCTTGATCGTCTTCGGCACGCGCCCGGAACCGGTGTCGATGTATTCCGCGTCGTCCTCCAGGTTGGTCAGGTACTTGGCCTGCATCGCGGTGAATGCCGAGTCCGAAGCGCCGTCGTCCACGATGGTGTAGGGGCTGCCCGACGTCAGGTCGCAGGCCACCGTCATGCCCAGGTGCTCCAGTATGTTGCACAGCGCCGGCAGGGCGGGCACGCCGACGAACCAGAACCCCTCGGGCACGCCCGCCGGCGCGGCCTTGCTGCCCGGCAAACCGGGCCACGAACCCAAGAACGCGGACATGGCGGTCCATATGTCCTGCAACATGGTCGCCCAGGTCCACGGTGCCCCGCTGTTCATGCTAGCCGGGTGGAACGCCTGCGGGTAGGCCGGCGCGCGGATGTTGTACTGCGCGGTGAGCGGGAACTGGAACCACTCGTTTTGCAGCACGCCGCGGCCGTCCGTCACCTCAACCAGATACAGGGCGTACGGGTCCGACACCAGGCCGGTCGTGACGCACTGCGCCTGCACTATCGACAGGTTCTTCACCGTCCCGACGTTGTTGGGCAATCGTGGGTCGCCGATCTCCAGTTGCAGGGCGGTGTTGTACGTGTCGAGTTTGTCGTAGTCGGCGCGGGCCAGCAGCAACCAACCGCGCGCCGCGTACTCCCCGGTCGGGACGCTCAAGCTGTTGGCACGGTCCAGTGCTGGTATGCGGTCGCGGCGGAAGCGGGTGCGGTCCGCGCGCGCACCGCGCGGATCGTACAACGGGAACTGGTAGGTGGCGGAGCCGAAGGTGTTCACTTAGCAACCTTCTTACACGTTCGACACATGGTTGACTTCGCCTTCGCCCAATTTTTGTTGCACTGCGAACACACCTTCAACTTTGACTTGTTCTTCAGCTTCCTCTTGCAAGCGCCGCACAGTTTGCTATTCTTGGGTGCTGTGTTGTTGCAACTGGTACACACCACTCTTACATACCCGTCTTGCTTGGGTATACCACTTTTGCACAATTTGAAGTAGGTTAGCCTTGCTTGCGGCAGTGATCGCTTCTTCTCGTCTTTGGTGAACTCGACGTCGTAGTGGCAACTGTGGCACAGAGACACCAGCGCGTCGAGCGTCTCCCCGCGCATTGTTTGCTCGGCGTAGTCAATGTGGTGGACGATGTGTGCTTGCTTGTTGCACAATCGGCAACGGCGTCCGTCGCGGTCCAATATGGCGTCTCTGATCTCGGCCCACAGTTCACTGTTGAGGTAGTCGGCGTAGGTGGGGAAGCCGAGTCGCGGTAGCAGGGCGTTGCGTGCGGTGTAGGTGTGCTGCATGGCACTATTCTACAGGAAATTTCCGCATAGTGGTATATCCCCACCCCAATGTGGTAGGATGAAAATCTAACGCCTAACGGCGCTAAGCCACCCCCCCATCCCCACCCC
>VFSW01003039.1_pt1 | contig 25159 bp, 22 predicted proteins | sample 5358111 | NCBI WGS metagenome assembly VFSW01 (sample SAMN11554181, study PRJNA540505) | mine drainage metagenome | isolation source: sediment from site ElyBrook_90M | place: USA: Ely Copper Mine, Vershire, VT | collected 2017
GGTGCATCTCCGAGAGCATCACCGTGGCGGCGAAGAGTCCCCGGCTGTCCAAGGTTCGCCAGGCGCCGTCACTCGTGGCCTGGACCCGGTTGAGGATGACCACGTGGTCGTGCAGTTGGGGATCGCCGTCGCGGGAATCGAAGTGGGTGAAACTCGCCGCCACGACCCCCACGACGTCCTCTTCGACGCAGCCTTGTTTGCCCGTTCGTGTGTGGAAGACCTCGTGTTCAGCGTAGGAGAGGACCTCGGCGATGGCCTCTTGGTGGCACCGGTAGATCACTTCGCGGGTTTCGTGGTCGGCCAGGGCCCAGGCCACCGAGACACTCTTGGTGGGGCTGAACGTCAGGTCGAAACCACCCACCGCCTTCGTGCTCGGGACCCGGCCGAGCACCTCGCCGGTGATGGGATCGGCGCAGTCCTGGAGCATCCGTTGGAGGTTCTCGGCGCTGACCGATTGCCCGACGGCGACGCCATGGCCACCGTCGAGACCGACGAGGCCGGCCCCCAGAAAGACCCCCGGGGGTGTGCCCGTTTCGCTGTAATAACGAACGAGGTCCGACTTGTCAGTCCCTTCGGGACCGTCGCCGACGGCGATGGATTTGAGCAGGTACTTGTAGCCCGCTCCGATGCTGAGACGTCGAATCGTCATCATGTCGTTGGTAGCTCCTTGCGTCACAACGGTTGCATCAGATGCAATTCGACACACTTTTCCCTCTCGTGCCAGACGTGTGAGACAACTGAGGGGTGCGGGCGAAGGCCAAGTAAATGTTGATTGATACCTGAGGACAGTGGGAAAGTAGCAAGACGTAGGTGGGAGCGGAGATGCCGGGTGATGGAGGACAGGAGACAAGCCGGGAGGATGTGACGGGTGAGTTGAGGGCGACTGAAGGTTGCGCTGGACGGTTGAGCGTAGGCGCTACGGACCTTTTATGGCAGTCCTTAATGATGACGGATTTAAGTAGTGACCTTGTAAGAGTTCTCCGACACCTGTTGCGGGGACCCCTGTTAGTGGTCCAGGTGAACCGGATCATTTCAGAGTGGTCTCCGCACTGTGAGGTCTTTCTAAAGTGACGCCGTCAGCGCAAGAACCGCCCATTGCAAGGTCAACGAACCCAAGAAGTGACATTTCATAATTGAGAAGGGGAAACGGAAGTACTGTAACCACCTAGTGGCGAGTCTTCAGAGGGTATCAGGAGAAAGCAAAATGGCGATCGCCAGTTTGAGCATTGCCGTTGTGATGATTGTCCGAGACGAAGCGGGACGAGTTGGTCGCGCGTTGACCAGCGTCCGAGGCTCGGTGGATTCCTGGCTAGTAATTGATACTGGATCGACCGACAGTACAGTCGAGGAGATCGGTTCTGTGACCGGAGGATGGCCCGGAACACTACTCGAGAGGCCGTGGGTCAGTTTCGGCGACAATCGAACCGAGTTATTGCAACTTGCGCGTCAATTGGCTATTGCTGATTGGTTGCTAACTATCGACGCCGACCATGTGGTGGAACACGCGCATCTAATCTCGAGGGTGGTTGAAAGTGCAGAGAGTTCCAAGGTGGACGCCCTGTTGATTCCGTTTACATCGATTCCGCTGGTTTGGACTCCTCGTCTAATTCGCGCGGACAAGCCTTGGTATTACGTTGGCGCAACCCGTGAGTATCTCGACTGTTACGAGCCGTTCACGGGAAGAAAGATTGACGCTCCGCGGATTCTGGATTATGCCGACGGTGCTTCGCGAGAGGTCAAGTGGCGGCGAGACGTCGATATTCTTCGCACGGAATTGTCAATTGCACCGGACAACGCTCGGTCGTGGTTTTGTCTCGGGGAGAGCTATCGCGGGCTTGACCAATTCGAACTGGCGTCAATTGCTTACACGAATTGTTCGATTAAGACGAAGTTTGATGAAGAGCGATATGTTGCACTAACGATGTCCGGTGAAATGCTTCTCGCTATGGGGAAGACTGAAGAGGGTTTAGCGCGCTTGCTTATGGCTAATGAGCGTCGCCCGCAGAGGAGAGAAGCCCTCTTGATCGCGTGTCAGGTGCTGAACCAATTGGGGCGCCATCACGAGGTAATGGCATTGTTAGCCAAGGGCTCCATCGCGCGATCCATTCCACGACACGACGCAACCGCGATCCTCCCTGACGCATACGGCTCAGCGATGGTCACAGAGTTCAACGTCGCCAAGAATTCCCAAAACGGAGGACAATGCACCACAAGGTGAATGCCATTTGAAGAATCTGCCAGTCGGAATTTGGCGTGTTGAGATTATCCCACTTGATGACGGGCCGAGTTCCAAAATCGAAACTCGTGAGAATTCACTTGGCCGTCAACAGACTTTTAATGTTCGCGTCCCACATCACGATCCTTGTTGTTGCGCAGTTGAGAATTGTTGATGAAGCATTGGGCAGAACCTTATTGACCTTTAGGAGACTTTTACTCTAATTTTCCCTCCGACGTTCGCATCTGCTGGTGGAGGCTGACCTGCCGTGGGGCGTTGAGTTGTGGCTCACGCCGTCGCCGTCCTTCAGTCTTCGACTGGAGCCACTGGTGACACTTGGGGATTTAGATGTTGAAGGGCAGTTCACGCTAATCGAAATACCCGCCTCATCTTGGTGGTCGAACAGTGCAAGGGGAGATCGTGCTCACAGTGTCGTTGACAGGAACTCAGGAGAGGACCGATCTATGAGGAATTCTTCGGGTGCTCGCAGAAGAAGTAGGCATCGTCAAAGGGGGGCGAGAGCCATTACTGCAGCATTGGCTGTCACACTGGTCTCACCTCTCGTCTTCACGACGGTTGAGGCGCTCCCGGCCGAGGCCGCACCCCGAAGTGAGGCGCTCCCGGCTGGGGCCTCTTCTCAAAGTACGACGTCAAATGTGACTCCTCATTACGCCACCTGTGCCATCGCGGTCTGTCCATATAACTTTTATTACCCTGCCTCGAATGATTCAGCGGCGACGACAATAGACACCCCGGTTGCGGTGGATGTTCTCGCCAACGACTGCCATGGACAATTGGCGGGCCAAACCTACAATTTTGCACTGAACTGGACTAATTCGAGTACGGGGTGGACATCGTCTCTCAGCAGTTCTTCGGGAAGTGTGGTGGCGAATGCTGCCAATCAATTGGTGCTTGCTCCAGCTCCAGGGTTCAGTGGCGTAGTGCAGTTTTATTATTCCTTTTACGAATCCGGACCCCAAATTGATCCGTCGACTGGCAATACGGATACGGGTTTCAGCTTCCCATCGACTACTGCAGAAGTCACCGTCACGGTTTCAGGCTCAGGAGCGGTGGCGACCAAGTCAAGCGTGGGCCTGGGCACTGGTTTATTCAGTAAGGCGCTCAAACCATGTAACCAAGGCAAGAATCCAGTCAACTGCTCCAGCGGAGACTTTTGGCATACCTTCACCGATTCGTCCATTCCCGGTTACGGACCCGGGCTCGGCCTGACCCGTACCTACAATTCGCTCAACGCCGCCACTGAAGGAATCTTCGGCTACGGCTGGTCGTCCTCCTACGACCAGCATCTGGTGGTTAATGGAGACGGTTCCGTGACAATTGTAGCGGCCGATGGTTCTCAGGTGACGGCCGAACCCAACGGTAGTGGTGGCTTCACGTTGCCGGCGTCTTCGGACTCGACGCTGACCATGTCCGGGACCAATTACCTCTACGACTGGCAGGGGGCGTTGACCTATGAGTTCAATTCCTCGGGCCAACTCACCTCGATTACTGATCCCAATGGGTACTCGACGACGCTCACTTACTCGTCTGGAGAGTTGTCGACGGTCACAGACTCGAGTGGTCGGAACCTCTCTTTCGTCTACGGGGCGAATGGTCTCGTCTCCTCGGTTACCGATCCCCTGAGCCGTGTGACGCACTACGCCTACGACACCTCAGGTGACTTGACGAGTGTCACCGATCCCCTGGGCAACATCACGTCCTTCACGTACGATGCCAACCACCTGCTGCTCACGATGACATTTCCCAACGGCCAGAGCGGGGGATCGCACCCGGGTGCCGACGTCGTCAATACCTACAACTCCTCTGGCCAGGTCCTGACCCAGACCGACCAGATGGGCAATGTCACGACGTACGCCTACTCGGGCAACAACTTCTCCTCTACCGGTGGTACGACGACCATCACTGATCCCAACGGCAACGTCGAAGTTCAGAACTACCTCAATGGGACGCTGCAATCGCTGACCAAGGGCTACGGCACCAGTTCTGCGGCGACGTGGACCTACCAGTACGATCCTTCGACCCTGGGCACGACGTCGACGACTGATCCCAACGGCAACACGACGTCGGCCACCTACGACACGAATGGGAATGTCATTTCCCAGACCAACGCATTGGGCCAGACCTCCACGTACTCGTACAATTCCTTCGGCGAGCAGACTTGTATGGCGCAGCCTTTGGCGGCCAGTCCCTGTTCGTCGCTGACACCTCCATCCGCCATAACGGTGGGCACCGCGACGATTACTCCACCAACGTCGCCGCCCCCGCCTTACGTTACCTACAGCGAGTACGACACCAACGGAAACTTGATCTACCAAACGAACGGTGACTACGCAACTGGCGGCACCCTTACCCAGGTGCGCACGTCGTATCGCCTCTACAACGGTCAGTCGGTGACCCTTGGCACGAACACCGATTCGTGCGCGACGTCCGCTCCCTCGAGTGAACTGCCGTGCGCCACCGTCAACCCCGATGGTGTCGTGACTCAACTCGCCTACGACGCACACGGCGACCTGACCTCCAAGTCGGTCGTGGTGAGCACCACGGTTTCGACGCCGGGCACCATCAGTACTTTCGCCGGCGGTCCATTGGGTCCGGTCACGGCGACCACGCAGTCACAAAATGCGTCTCAGATCGCCACGGCGACCATTGGTGGCGTGTCGTACCTGTACGTCGCGGACCCCTCTAAATTCGTGATTCATCGCATCAACCTGTCCACCGATGTCGAGACGGTAGTGGCTGGCACCTACGACTGGGGCCACTGGGGCGACGGCTATCCCGCGACCGAGGCCCAACTGGGCACGCCCAGGGGTATTGCGGTTGATGCGGCTGGCGACATGGTCATCGCCGACACTTACGACAACGTGATCCGCTTCGTGCCCGCCTCGAGCGGCACGTACTTCGGTCAGTCCATGACTGGTGGCGACATGTATACGATCGCGGGTAACTCGACGCAAGGCTACGCCGGTAACGGCGGAGTGGCTATGAGCGCCGAATTCCATCTGCCCCAGGCGGTCGCCTTCGACGGTAGCTCCATCGTCGTTGCCGATACCTCCAACAATCAAGTTCGTTTCATTCCGGCGACCTCGGGCACTTACTTCGGCCAGTCCATGACCGCCGACGACATTTACGCGATCGCGGGCACTTCGACCGCTGGCTACTCCGGCAATAGCGGGGCCGCCTCGAGCGCCATGCTCCACGACCCCCAGGGGGTGGTGGTCGACTCCTCTGGCGATCTCCTCATCGCCGACTCCGCCAACAACGTCGTCCGGTTCGTGCCCGCCTCGAGCGGCACGTACTTCGGCCAGTCCATGACTGCCAACGACATCTACAACGTGGCGGGCAACGTCACGGCGGGCTACTCGGGCAATGGCGGACCCGCCACCAGCGCGGACATGAGCTGGACCGCAGGAGTCAATCTAGATTCCGCGGGTGACATTCTCATTGCCGACATCGGCAACCACTCGGTGCGTTTCGTGCCCAAGACGTCGGGCACGTACTTCGGTCAGTCCATGACGGCGAACGATATCTACACGGTCGCCGGGCACGGCGTCTCGGGCAACTCGGGCAATGGCGGAGTCGCGACCAGTGCGGCGATGGCCGGCCCGAACGGGGTTGCCGTGGACGCCAGTGGGAATCTGTACGTCGCGGATGTCACCAACTTGAACGTCCGGGCGGTGGCGGCGGCCTCGGGGACTCTAGCGGGCCAGAGTGTCACCGCCAACGATATCTACACCATTGCGGGGACGGGCCCCAACACCGAGTCACTGTTCAATGGACCCGCCACCAGCGCGGAGTTCAATAATCCCTCGTACGCGCGTTCCGACGCGACCGGTGACCTATTCATCTCCGACACTGGGGACAACACCATTCGCTTCATCCCCGCGGTCAGCGGCACGTACTACGGCCAGTCCATGACGGCGGGCCATACCTACGACATCGCCGGCACTGGCTATTCGGGCTACAGCGGCAATGGGGGTGCCGCCACGTCCGCCCTCTTTAACAACCCCAACGGCATCTCCATCGACGCCAATGGTGACGTGGCCATCGCCGACACCAATAATCAGGTCATCCGCTTCATCCCCAAAGTCACGGGCACGTACTACGGCCAGTACATGACCGCTAATGACGTCTACGTCGTCGCGGGCAACGCCACCTCGGGCTACCGCGGGGACGGGGGAGCGGCGACCTCTGGTCAACTCAACAATCCCGACTCGGTGAGTCTCGATGCGTCGGGCGATCTCGCAATAGTCGACACGGGCAACAACGTCATCCGCTTCGTGCCCACAACCACGGGTACGTACTACGGCCAGTCGATGACCGCTGACGACATCTACACGATCGCCGGTAACGGTACGGCGGGCTACAGCGGCGACGGGGGCGTCGCCACGGCCGGCGAACTCCATTCCCCCAAGTCAGTGAGCGTCGATGCCTCGGGAGATGTCCTCATCACCGACTCGTCGAACAACGTGGTGCGCTTCGTGCCCGCCTCCTCGGGTACCCACTATGGCCAGTCGATGGCCGCTAATGACCTCTACACGATCGTCGGCAACGGTACGAAGGGCTACGGCGGTGACGGAGCCTCCGCGACCTCGGCCAAGTTGTCCTACGACTTGGACGCCACTTTTGACACGGCGGGTGACGTCTTCGTCGTCGACTCGGGCAATGATGTGGTTCGTTTCGTGCCCGCGCCGTCGCGCACCTTCTTCGGCGTGTCCATGAATGCCCACGACATCTACACGATCGCCGGGGCCGGCTGGGCGAATTATCACTTCGGTGGCGACGGTGGACCACCGCTCAGTGCGGAGTTCGGACATTTGACCTCTGTCACCCCCGACGGCTCCGGTGGGTACTACATCGTCGACAACAACGACCAGAGAGTTCGTCACGTCACCGTGAGCGACGTGACGACCTACGGCGCGACGACCACGTACGCCTACGACGCCGACGGCGAACTGACGAGTATGACCACGCCCAACGGCAACGTCACCGGCGCCAACGCGGCGAACTTCACGACGACCTACGCCTACAACGTTGGCGGTCAAATGACCTCACAAACGCAAGGCGGCAGCGTTGGATCCACAGTCACGGCCCGCACCACGTCCTACGCCTACGACGGCGATGGCAACACCACCTCGGTCACCGACGCTCGCGGGTACGCGACGACGACGGCCTTCAACGCGGACGACGAGCCGACGTTGGTGACCAACCCATTGGGTAATGCCACCTTGACGTGTTACGACGGGGTCGGCAACGTCACCCAGACGGTCCCCGCCGTTGGCGTGGCGGCCAGCTCTCTCACTGCGGCCAGTTGTCCAACGAGCTTCCCCTCGGGTTACGGCAATCGTCTGGCCTCCGACGCCACCTCGACGACCTACAACGCCCTGGGCCTAAAGACCGTCGTGACTACGCCGGCGCCGCCGGGACTCACGGGTTATGAGACCACGACCAACGCCTACGACCTCGGCGGACGCCTCACTTCGGTGACCGCGCCACCGACGAGCACCGCCGTCGGGGCTCCTAGTAACGCCACTGATTACACCTACGACGCCGCCGGAGAACTCTTGACGACGACCACCGGCGCGGGGACGTCGAGTGCGGCGACCACGAGCTACTGCTACGACCCCAACGGCAACAAGACCGCCGTGGTGGCCGCCGACGGCAACGTGACCTCGGTCGCGGCGTGTGCGACCTCCTCGCCCTATCAGACCTCGTCGACGTATCAGACGGGGTACAGGTTCGACAGCCTGGGAGAGATAGTGAGCCAGGACGCGCCCGCGACGACGGCGGCACCGAGTGGACAGGTCACTTCTTACACCTACGACCCGGCGGGGAACCAAACGACGCTGACCAATCCCAATGGCGTCACGTCGACGAACACCTACACGCCACTCAATCAACTGGCTTCGGTGACGTATTCCGACGGAACCCACACTGTCAATTACAACTACGACGCCGACGGCAACATGATCGGCATGGTCGACGCCAGCGGGACGACGACCAACGCGTACGACCCCTTTAACGAGCTGAATAGCACGACCAACGGGGCCGGGGCCACGACGACGTATTCGTACGACGTTGACGGCAACAAGACGGGGATCACCTACCCCCTCGGTTCGGGAGCCACGTGGGCCAGCACCGACACGGTCTCGTACACGTACGATCACGCCGACCAGCTGGCCTCGGTCACGGACTTCAACGGCCACACGTCGTCGTACACGACTAGTGCGGATGGACTACCGACGGCGTTGACGCTGGGTGCCAGTGGCGACAGCGTCTCAACCAATTACGCCGCGAATGACGCGCCGACATCTATCACCTTGGGAAACGGCACCGCATTGCAGCAATTCTCGTACTCGGACGCACCCTCGGGAGGAATCGCCAGTGAGACGGACCTGCCCTCGAGTTCGCTCTCTCCGGCGACCTACACGTACAACGCGCAGAGCCAGGTGACGCAAGACACGCCCGGCACTGGTGCGGCGAAGACGTACGCGCTTGACGCCAGCGGGAACCTGACCACGTTGCCGACGGGAGCGAGTGGGACGTATAACGCGGGCTCGCAGGTCACCGCCTCGACGCTGTCGGGAACAACGACGTCGTACACGTACGACGCGGCAGGGAACCGCACGGGCGAGAACGTTGGTGGATCCTCCACGGTGAGCGCCACGTACAACGGGGCCAACCAACTCACCAGTTACAGCAATTCCCTGGCCAACCTGTCCAGCGCCACCTACAACGGGCTCGGACTTCGGACTGCGGTGACGGTAACGCCGAGCGGCGGCAGTGCAGGAACTAACTCCTTCTTGTGGAACACCACCACGTCGGTACCGCAGTTGCTGCAAGACTCGTCCAACGCATATATATATGGCACGTCCGGAACAGCGTTAGAGCAGGTGAACCTATCGACGGGCGCAATCACTTACCTCGTTGCCGACGCATTGGGTTCAGTTCGTGGGGTCGTGAATTCCATTGGTTCGTTGCTTACATCCACGTCGTATGACGCGTGGGGCAATGCTCAGACAACTGGAGGTCTAACGTCTTATTCCAACTTCGGTTTCGCCGGTGGGTACACGGATTCAACGGGTCTGTACTATTTCGTCAACCGCTATTACGATCCGACGTCGGGACAGTTCACCTCGGTGGACCCGCTGGTGATTGTGACTGGCCAGGCGTATTCGTATACGGGTGGCGATCCGGTCAACTTATTGGATCCTCTTGGAACCGCTACTTGCACAGGAATTTTGAGCTGGGTCCCCGGATGCGGAGTACTCACTGACGCGCAAAATGCTTTTGCAGGGAGCTTCAAAGCCACGGTTCAGCTTGTGATTAAGAACGCATCTGTGATCTCGGCAATAAGCGGTACATTGGCTGCCACGTCACTTCTCTTCCCTGGTGTAGGTGAAATTGCATCGCCAATTCTTGGAGCTATTTCGTTGGTCACCGGCGCAATCGCGACAACCGAAGATTTGCAGAATCATCAATATCTTCAGTCCGCATTAGACAGCCTCGGAACATTGATTGGAGGTGCCGGTCTCGGCGGGACTGCAGCATCTCGGCTAACAATGTTGGCAGCGCAACAAGCGTACGATGCCGGTGAAGCGTTCGTTGAACTCGCGAGAACAACAGCGAATGAAACGAAAATCTCGGACATGTTGACTAGGCTAAGTGCCGCGATCGCAGGCGTTTCTTACGCTTATTCAAAGCTGGCAATAAATTGTTCACCTCAGTAGTCCAAAATAATCCGAGCCCCTTAGTATGGGAAGCAATCCTTGTGTTTTCGCTGGCGTCTGCGGTTGCTGGTGTTGTGGTCTTCGCTAGAACCCGTCAAAGAAATACGAAACGTCGAAACTATCAACTTAAAACCTCGATTATTCTTTCGCTCGGCTGGGCAATAATTTGCCTCGCACGTTTGACTTTGGGTTAACGAGATTACAACTCAAGAGACGGCAAATGGAGATTCGTTCGATCTGTCGCGTTAGTTGGACTTCTGTAGGCTCGGGAGCCAGTCGCGCGAGGCCGGCCTTGTTGATGAATTAAAAAGGAAGACATCCTTTCCTCATTTTGATCGAGGCCATTAGGCCTCACCGTGTCCCGCTGGTGCGAAGCGCCACGTCTGTCAATAAACGCGATACCCAGAAATCAAATTCTCTCGTTGTTGTCACAGACCAAGAAGAAAATCTTCTGTAATTGTTCAGGTGCGCCTATTGAAGGCGCTCAATGATTCAGGCCCCCCTTCGCTTTCGAGCACGCGGACCTTCGCCAGCATTTCTACTGAGCTGACCGGCTAGAAAACCTTCGAGCATCAAACGAACCGCGGCTCTTTCACTCTCTCCTAGCAACGTCGTTGCTTCAAAGGCCATCTGCAGCCAGTCGTTGCCGGCGAGTCGGTCCTCGCCACCAAATACCAGGGCGTCTGCGCTCACCGATAATGCGATCGCCAGCTTGCGCAGCACGCCAAGCGTTGGCTCGCTCACCCCGGACTCGTAACGACTGATCTGATTAGTAGTGACACCAACTCTGTGTGCGAGCACGGCCTGGGTCAGTCCGCGCTGACGACGCAGTTCAGCCAGTTGCTCGGGAAAAACCACGTGCTCAGCCTAGTGTTCACTAGCAAGAAGTACCACTATAAGGCTGATAATAAACATCAAAAATGGTGTTATAACGTCGCATGGACACTTCGATCTTCACCACCCCTGTCGACATCCTTTGCGCACTCGAACCCAACGAGCTCGACGCACAGTTACTTGAAGAGGTGACTCGTCACTGGCACGACACCCTCATGGCCTCACCCGAACGTGCTGACATCCTGGGCACTCTGGGGCTGGGACTCCATGACGCTAAGTCATTGGAGCTCGGTCTGTCGGACCGGTCGCTCGGACTGCGCCTACCGAACCGCCAGTGGAAGGCGGGTCGGATCATCCGCAGCCGACTCCAAACGTTAGGGGTCATAAAGGAGAGCGGCCATGAAGCTTTCCGTGGATGCGTGGTCGTGCCCGTTCGAAGCGAGGATGCGATCATTGCATTCTTCGCACGTCGCCTCGAACGCCCGCACGACGTGCACTGGGCGACGGGACTTCCCGGGGGCGTCTTTCACTACGACCTCACAAAGTCGAACGAGGCCGGAGAGTCCTGTCATGTTCTCACCATGTCGATCCTTGACGCGCTGGCTATTCTGGGTGTCGCGTCGCTCAATGAGATCAATGGTCCGAGCGCTCTGACGCTCCTCGCTCCCGCTCGTCCCAAGGGGTATTCAGCAAAGGACCTGAAGACAATCGCCGGGCGCGACGGTGAGACCGTTGTGGTGGGTCGAGGCAGCGACGACCTCGTAGACCACCTGCGACGTCTCGGCGTGACTGTCACCCACAGCGCCATCGACTTCGATGTTGCGCGCACCTTATGGGTAGCGTCCGACGCCCGGGCGGTGCTGAGTGCGTGGCTCGATCCTGCACGGTTGGCGACGACTCCCTCGACGCCGCTTGCGAGCGCGCCAAGCGCGTCTGAGCACGAGACCAGACCCGCTGCGCCTCTCTTGCACGACTTGTCGCCTCGGCACGATCCAGTTGTTACGGTCGAACTGACCAGCGACCGCGATGAGCTCTACGTGCAGACATCGACGAGGCGCTGGAGAGTGCGCGGGGCGAGGTCGCGCGCCAATATCGAGGGGGACTCTCTCAAGGTGGCACTCTTCGTCAGTGACGAGGCGAGTGGTCGCTTTCATCTTGACACCCTCGATCTCTACAGCGCGCGCCAACGTTTCAGCTTCCTCGACGCGGGCGCCATTGAACTGCGCAGCGATCGTGATGCACTCGTCGCCGAGATGAGAGAGGTCGTGCACGCCGCCGAAGTCGCGCGCGACTCTCCGCAACGCGAGGGCGCACCGGTAAGTGAAATGGGCCAGGCCGAGCGCGCCCACGCGCTGGCGTGGTTGCGTAGTCCCGACTTGCTGGATCAACTGCGCGACGATCTCGGCCGTCTCGGGGTCGTGGGTGAATCGACCAATCTGCTGGTCTGCTACCTCGCTGCGCTCTCGCGCAAGTGTGAGCAACCCTTTGGGGTGCTGGTGCAAAGCTCCTCGGCGGGAGGCAAGTCCACGTTGGTCGAAGCGGTGAATGCCCTCGTGCCCCCCGAGGACTTGGTGGCACTCTCGGCGATCACGTCCCAAGCGCTTTATTATCTCGGCCGCACGGGGTTACGCCACAAGGTGCTCTTCGTCGCCGAAGAACACGGATCGAGTCGCGCGGCCTACGCGTTGAAATTGCTCGTGAGCGAGGGTCGCCTGTCCATTGCCTCAACCGGCAAGGATGCGCGCGGCGAACTGCGTACTGTGAACTACGAGACGCTCGGACCGCTGAGTTTGATGATGACGACCACGTCGACGTCAATTGATCCCGAACTAGAGAATCGACTGGTCGTCCTGGGGATTGACGAAGGCCCGGCCCAGACCGACGCCATCATGGCTGCGCAACGTGCCTCGGCGTCACTCGCGGGACTCGCCCAAAGGGCCGAACGCCAGGAAGTGCGTAGTCGCCAGCACAACGTTCAACGACTCTTGGAACCGTTTCCGGTCATCATCCCCGCCGGGCCAGTGGACTTTCCCAGCTCGGCGACACGGCACCGACGCGATCACGCCAAGTTCCTCTCGATGGTCGCCGCGACGACGCTCCTGCACCAGTTCCAACGCCAGCGCCACGTGCTCGACGTCGACGGAACGTCGGTGACGTACTTAGAAGCGACCCCCGGTGACGTCGACGTCGCGGTCGAACTGTGCACGCGCGTACTCCTTCGAAACACCGAGGGGCTCGCCCCCCAGGCCCGCCGATTGCTGGAGGCGATCCGTGAGTACGCGGCGATACAGACCCGAGGTGGCGAGCGGGGTGCGCCAGTGGACGTCACGCGACGCCAACTGCGGGAACTCTTGGGTTGGTCGGACCGTCAGGTGCGCAGCGCCACCGATCGTCTGGTGCAGCTCGAGTACCTGGTGGTGAGCGGTGGCGGCCGGAGGCGATGTCGGACCTACTGCCTGGTGCCCGACTTCGCGCCACTCGCGCGCAAGCTGGCTACAAGCGACATTGGCGAGGTTGGACCCAGTGCAGGGCGAACTTACGAGGGCGTCGCACCAGGAGAAAGTGATGCGTTCGCGCAGTTGGCCCCGTTTGTGCAGTTGAACGAGCGCGCGCATCGGTCCAGCGATGATTCGTACTCCGAGGTACCCGGTGCATCAGCGAAATCGAGCGAACAGTGAAGACGGACCAAGCGGTGGGCGATTATCTCACGTCGTGCGCGGTCCACGGGTACGCCCAGACGACCCTGCGGGCCCGGCGCTACTACTTAGCGTCCTTCACTCGCTTCCTCGACGAGCGTGAGGTCACCGAGGTGGAACACGTGACCCCGAGCCTTCTCGACTCCTACCAGCGCCACCTCTACCACGCGAAGAAGACCAACGGCCTGCCGCTCAGCTTTCGCACGCAGGTCCAGCGCATCATTCCGGTGAAGGGTCTCTTCGAGTGGCTGACGCGCACCGGGGTGCTCGCACTGGACCCCTCGATCTCACTCATGCTGCCCAAGGTCGAGCACCGCGTACCCGAGGCGGTCTTGAGCGTCGAGGAAGTCGAGGCGGTGCTCGCTCAGCCCGACACGACGACGATGCTCGGATTGCGCGATCGGGTGATCCTCGAAGTCTTCTACTCAACCGCCATCCGTCGGGCCGAGCTGCTCCAGCTAAGAGTCGCCGACATTGACCAGTCGCGCCGCACGGTCTTCGTGCGCCAGGGTAAGGGAGCGCGCGACCGCTTCGTGCCCATTGGAGAACGGGCGTGTCACTGGCTGCAGCGTTACCTCGACGAGGTGCGACCCGAACTCGAGCATGGACGAATCCACTCGACGCTGTTTCTCAGTGCCACCGGGGGAGTGATCGCCCCCGACGTGCTGTCGCGCCTGGTGAGTGTCTACGTGCGCGCGGGCTCCGCCAAGCGCGGAAGCTGTCACCTCTTTCGCCACACCACGGCGACGTTGATGCTCGACGCCGGCGCCGACGTGCGCTTCATCGCCGAGATGCTCGGCCACCAGAAGCTCGAGACGACCATGACCTACACCCGGGTCTCGATGGCCAAGCTCCAAGAGGTCCACTCGAGGTGCCACCCGGCCGAGATGCCTCGAGTCTCGAGGAGGGACGGTGACCGCTAAGTCCCTCGCGCTGACGAAGTTTTCGCCGCGATCCACAATGTTGGCCTCAGTGGAGAGTTGACCTCATACCGTGCTCGTATCATCAAGGTATGTCTATCCTCGATCGTCGTTACACGATGACGCCGGGCGCTTCCTTTGGCCAGAGGCCATGACCGTCAGGGTTGCGGTTGAGGCGAATCTGCTCGCGTGGGCTCGCGAGCGCTCCGGGGCGTCGCCTGAGGACGTGCTCTCGCGGTTTCCGGCCTTTGATGACTGGACCGCCGGGCGTTCGCAGCCAACCCTGAAGCAACTCGAGAAGTTTGCCCACGCCGTGCACGTGCCCATTGGTTACTTGTTCCTTGACGAGCCGCCCGAGGAACGTCTCCCGGTGCCGGACTTTCGCACGATGGGCGACGCCGCAATCCAACGCGCGAGTCCCGATCTGCTCGAGACGATCTATCGGTGCCAGCAACGCCAGGACTGGTACCGCGATTACGCCAGGGTGCATCGCGAGCCGTCGGTTCCATTCGTCGGTTCGATCACTGGTTCCGGTGATGTCGTCGGCGTCGCTGCACGGATGCGCGAGACCTTCTCCTTCGCGAGTACCGAACGAGGGACGACCTGGAGCGAAGCGCTACGACGTCTGATCGAATCGTGCGATCGATGCGGTGTTCTCGTGATGGTGAGCGGCATTGTGGGCAGCAACACCCATCGCAAACTCGACCCCCACGAGTTCCGAGGGTTCGCACTGGCCGACGAGTTGGCTCCGGTCGTGTTCATCAACGGGGCCGACACCAAGGCCGCCCAGATTTTCACCCTCGCACACGAACTGGTTCACCTGGGGATGGGCGAGTCGGGCGTGGACGACGTGGATATGAGCACTGCTGAGGGCAACGCCACCGAACGGTTCTGTAACGCCGTCGCGGCGGAGTTCCTACTGCCGGCGGCCTCGCTCGTCGGAGCGTCGATTGACCTCGACCAATTGAGCGCCGAGCTTGAGCGACTGGCTCGCGACTTCAAGGTGAGCACCCTCGTGGTGCTGCGACGGCTATTCGATCTCGAGTACTTGACGTGGTCGCAATATCGCAGCGCGTACGTCGAGGAGCGTGCACGCGTCCTCGAGATTCTGGAGCGGCGAAGCGAGAGCGGCGGCGGCAACTTCTACAACACCCAGCCGCTACGGGTCAGCAAGCGATTCGCGCGTGCGCTCATTGAAAGCACGCGAGAGGGCCAGACTCTTCACCGCGACGCTTTCGCGATGCTGGGCTTCAAGAAGATCGCCACGTTCAACGAACTGGCGCTGCGCCTCGGAGCGGAATGACGGCCTACCTGCTCGACTCGAATATCTTCATCCAGGCAAAGAACCTGCACTACGGTTTCGACTTCTGTCCGGCGTTCTGGGACTGGCTCGACCAGAACAACGCGAGCGCGAGCGTGTACAGCATCGAGAAAGTTCGCGACGAATTGATTGGTGGAGGTGACGAGCTCGCCGACTGGGCCAAGGTCCGCGATGCCGGATTCTTTCTTCCGCCCAACAATGACACCGTAAGGAGCCTCGCGCAAGTGAGCAGTTGGGCCAGTGGTGGTGGCTACGAGCCGGGTGCGGTGAGTCAGTTCCTGCAGGTGGCCGACTACTACCTCGTAGCGCAAGCACACGCCCTCGGTTATGTCGTCGTTACTCACGAAGTCGCCGCCAACTCAGTGAAGAAGATCAAGATCCCCAACGCTTGCATCGCCCTCGGAGTCAAGTCGATGTCACCCTATGAAATGCTCCGCACCGAGCGGGCTCGCTTCGTCATCGGCAGGTAGGTTCGCGGGTCGAGACGAATTCGGTCGGCGGATTGATTCGTTCTTGAAACTTCGCGCGAGCTGCGCAAATAACCGAGCATTGGCTCTAGAAGTAAAACTGAATTCAGTCGTCTTTGCGTGGGGTGAAATACCTGACCAAAATCTAAATTTCTCGCTCTGGTTGGGTTGTTTTACTGGGACGCAGCATCAACCGCTATTACGATCCGACGACGGATCAGTTCGTTAGTATCGACCCTATGATGGCCAAGACCGATCAGGCCTATGTCTTCGTGAACGACAGTCCGCTGAATTTGAATGATCCGCTTGGTCTCTACGCATCGAGTGGTAATGGCCAGAGCGCATTTGTTTCGGCTACGACAAATGATGGATCGAAGAAGACCGTCATCGTCGTATCTTCATCATTGGGAGCAGTTACTACCGCCATCACGTCGGGCCCTAAGAATGTCACACTTTCCATTTCGACGACTCCCATTACCTTTCCAGTAGGTCTTGGTACCAACGTCACGGTCTCTGCGAGCGCGACTGTTTCGCAGCCCGTAAACAAAGGCCTCCCAACAATCGGATTCCAGGGTAACGGCAGTGTTGACATATCGCAGAATGGTATGACGGGAAGCATTAATCCGACCAATATGGACATTTTTGGCGCTTCAACATTTACCATTCCAGATGCAACCACTTCCAAGTCATTCAACCTTGGCGGTGACGTTGTAACTTTAAGTGTCTCGGCGTCGATAGAAGGTGGCACAACGCCGGTCGGTTGGCTGACGACGTGGGATCAACTGGTGCAATACGGTGAAGTTCTAGCTGCGGTTCCATCCAATGCTGTATTGGCTTGCGCTGCAGACCCTGTATTTTGCGGAGCAGGTGCATTAGCTTGACGAATCCATTGGGTTACGGAATCTCGAAGTTGGGTCGGTGGAGCCGACGGATCCATGCATTGAATGCATTGCTGACGGACGGGGAACTACCAGGCAACGCTTGGCGTTTTCTGGACGAGCGGACCTGGCGCTTCAGTGACTTCCCAAAAAGCAAGGAAGGGGAAATCTTCGATCGTGCCGTAAAGAATGGAGGCTTCATTGTTTGGCGGTCATTCGAGAGTAAACGGTCCACCGGAGGTGTATGGGTGCAGATAAACCAATTCGCCTCCGTGCAGGATGCGGAGGCTTCAATCCCGAACAACTCATTGGGGTTCAAGGAGAATTCAAAGTTCAGAGGTGTGCCCGGTGAGGATAGACAAGTTGGTGGGTATAAGTTGCCCGGCATTCAACTCGCAACTTTCTTTGAAAGGCCGTCAACCAACGGCCATGAAGAATCGACGACAAGGTTCGTTTGCGGCAACGTACAGAATGTCGTCTTTGTGGTGGCGTGTACCGACTCTGGTGTGGGTGTGCCTTGGGAAGACGCGATATCAATCGCCATGAAACAGGCCAGGAAGATCGAAGAGGTCCTTGGTAAGAATCAGTAGCAACGCTTCGCTTTTCGGATGACGTAGTCAAACAAGGGCCGGTCCGTTTTGAGAATTACCTCTTGCTTCGAGCAGGACCCCGAGAATCACCTTGTTCGCGACAGTTCTGGAATACTTGGCTGAAGGGCGTTCGGTGCAAACTCGCGGATCTCTGTGGAAGATGTCACCTGGATCGACTCGAAGTGTGCGGTTTGAAACCGAGAGTAGTAGGGCGATACGGCACGAATAACGTGCCCCACATTTTGTCGCTTCCAGAAGTTTTTCAGCGAATCAGAGATTAATATACCTGATCAACGACTCCGACTCACCGCGGCTTGATGCTGCGCGCTCTAACAGGCTCAATCAACCGCTACTACGATCCGACGACCGATCAGTTCATTAGTATCGACCCAATGGTGGCTAAGACCGATCAACCGTATGCATTTGTAAACGACAGTCCGCTGAACGCGACGGATCCGTTGGGACTGAAGATTGCGGGGACCGGCTCCGCAGCTTGCAATATACAGAGTGGTTCGAACGTTCGCACGACTGTATGTAATGGGCAGAGTGCGAACGGGGTATCGGCGGCTGGTGTCATCATTACAACCCCAACAATCGTACGTGATGTACTAGTCGGAATCATGACGGTCTCCAGTACTATTTCGATCGCGGGCACCAATGGTGTAAGCGTGGGAAACGGAGGGGTTACCGTGTCGTCAGGAAACACGACCGCAACCTTCGGCACTAACGGCTCCGTATCGGGCTCGGTGGGTATTCCCGGAGCCCCGAACATCTCCATCGTGAGCGGAGGCGTGTCCGCATCCTCACCTACTGTCGCCTTACCTGACTTTGGAGGACATAAGATCACCGCCCAAACGACGGTGAACTTTTACCCGTGGGGGGAGGTGCCACCGGGAGGATTTGCTGATGTAGCCATTGCCACGGTGGGTGTTCCAGTTGTGGTGGCTATCGGTATCATTTTGTGGGAAGCCAAGCCCATCCTCTGCCTTCCCCTTGGTCCCGTGGCTTTCGCGGGCTGCGCGGCCGCGGGGGGCGGCTGACATGAATTATCGCCAGTTGTTGATCGCGCAGTTTGGAAAGGGAAGTGAGAGGCGATTGTCACTCTCAATGCTTGTTGATCCTGGCGAACTTCCGGGAGATGGCTGGAATATCAAAGGTGGGACCAGTTGGCGGATAGGGAAGGATGGTCAGCACGATGCGGCTAGTTTGCGTGCCCGAAAGAGAGGATCTTTCGCTGCGATGCGCACCTTCGAGCAGCAAAACTCGTCGCGGTGGGTGCTTGTCAAGGTGATCCCTATGGCTTCATCCGAGGATGCATTGCTTGCTCTGCCCAATACCAACTTGAATCTTGTTACTAAAGGAAAGTCTAACGCCGTTATTGGCGCCGAAGGTTCGGTTTCGCTCGACGTGGACATGGGATTAAGCAATGCGAAGGCAATCGAAATGTCCGTTTCCGGATCCAATGAAACTGCTAAGTACAGGTACGTTGTTGGAACCGTGGACCGCGTGATTTCACTCATTTGTTGCGTGGGGTTGGAAGAGGGCTGGTCCTGGCAGGAGATTCAGATGGTAACTGCGGCGCAAGTCCGCAAGATTCGAGATGTAATCGCAAGCCCATTGAATGAGTGATACTCGAATCTTGAGAAAGCGCGAGAGCGGCGCCGCGCGGTCAAATTGATTTGATCGATAGTAACTGATGTGTGACTGCTGGCGTCGTTGTTCTCCCAACTATGCCCTACCGGTTACTCTTCTGTTTATCCTAGTCAGAACTACTATTTCCGAGTCGAGATCCGAACCAATCGCTTCGAGGCTTCATCAACCGCTACTACGATCCTGCAGTCGGTCAGTTCACTTCGGTGGACCCGTTGGTGATTGTCTCCAGTGAGGCGTATTCCTATACTGGGGGAAATCCTGTAAACGAGATTGACCCGTTGGGCCAACTGAGTTTTTGGGGCATTGTCTCGGTAGGGTCAGGGTTTTTAGCGGCCGCTACCTCCTTCATACCTGGTGCCGAAGTTGTGTCAGAGGGCTTTGCCGTCGCCGCCGTGATAGCGGATGTTGGCCAATGCCTTACTGAAGGTTGCAATTGGCCTGTCTTGGTACTAGATATTGTCGCGCTCGTCCCTGGAGCCGCTGCAGTTCATTTTGCTTCAGCTGCCGAGAAGTCGCAGGAAGTGCTGGAGGGTCTCGAAATTGTGGGAAAGATTGACAAGTCCATCGAGAGGGACCATGATTTTCAGAAAGCTGTCGCGGATTTCATGGGTAATCAGGGTGCTGCCGTAACAGGTGTGTCGGAAGTAGTCGGAGGAATCGAAGAATACGGTTCTAGTTTCACAGTGAATTGCTCGTATTAGCGACCAACACAAGTGTTTCTCAATCGAAAAGAGATAGTCCGTGACATCTGACGATGAAGAACTTCGGCGACAGCAGAAGGAGAACTTTTATGAGATGTTTGGCACGACTGAAGACGATTTGATTGCAATAGGTGTGGATCCGAATCAGTACGCCAAAGATCATATTGAGGAGGCGTTGAAGAATCGCAAATCGCGGGAAAAATTTCTGAAGCCCTCGACCCGGGCCCATGCGTCATATCTCAAATGGGCTGGTCGTTCCTATGTGTTCCTCTTTGCGGCTCTGGGTTTCTTGTTCCTGTCAAGGATTTCCATATTGCATGTTTGGGCACTATATTTCGGGGCTCCAGTTGCGGCGGGTGTTGCAGTTGCAATGTACATCTATTCGATTGTGTTACATGTGAAATGGAAAAGGGAGATTCGGGAAGATTAGATCGAGTCCTCCCCCCTCATCGATTGAACTCTAACCCTGCAAGTATCGAATTGCGGGGTAAGGAAAAATGGTGAGATTGTCCGAGCCACTCCCGGAGACGTTCGTCGCCAACGCCGCAAAAGGCGCTGAGCAGTGCCGATCCTCTCGGAAACAATCCATTCGAACCTTGGACTTGGACGCGAGGTACATGGTTGGTCGTTGGCGGACTTGTCTTAGGGGCCTTAAGTGCCGGTGCAGGATTGACTTTACGGTATCAGTAGTCGACAATAAATCGAAGACATGTACGATCAGGAGGGTCAAGCTCAAGATTGTCAGGAAGGTGCCCGTTCCAACTCGACGGAAATTCGGCAATTTGTGATGAAATTAGTAAGAGGCGACAAAAGTGTCAAGTAGAGGTCAGGCGGACGTAGTTATAGAGGGCATGAGAGGCTTGACATGGTTCGAGAGATCTATTGGTCGAAGTCGCCTGAACTTGTACTTCGAAGGAAGAATGCCTTTGTGGGACAAGCAGGTTCAAAGGATGGGCATCAAATCGGTAGCTTATGTATGGGTCGCGAATACCTGGACCATTCTGGGCGGCGTGTCCGTTTTGTGCGCAAACGCCCTTTTCTTCTTCCCACACAAACCCGATGGCCTTCTCTACTTGCAGTGGGTGCTCTTCGCCATATTCATAGTGGGGATGACCATGTACCCAGTTCGGCGGGTCCAATCTTTGCGTGCTAGTAAGAAAGGGCAGACCAAGTAGGTTTGACCTTTTCAACTTCGTTCCAATCTTCGCGGAGAATGGTTGTGGCACGGTGAACAGCCATTCATTGAAGGCCAATACACCACCGGAAGTCGGCAACTAGCCGTGGGACAGGTCAATGCGGTTGCGTCAGTGGTCGTCACTGGTGGTACTGACGGTTGCGTTCCGGTTGGAGCGTTCACACTCGACTCCGGAGTTGCATCAATCCGCTTGGTACTTGCATTTTTTGCTGGAGCACAATCAAATCTGTCGCCACCAAAGGTCTTACTGTGATCTCTGTGGTTGGTTCTGTCACGTCAACTGTGGCGTCGGCGGTTGCGGTGGGTTGTGCCGTAGTGGGCCAACTTGAATGTACTGGTGTCGCGGAAACAATCTCATTAGTCAGTGGTGGCGTCACTACCGCGTCAGACGTTGGAAAAGGTTTGATCACTGGTCATCAAGACCCAGTTCTACTGGCATCGGATGCATTAGGGGTTGTCACAGGCGGAGCAAGTAAGTACATTACATTGTTGGGTGATGCTGGAAAACTGAGCGATGGTGCAATTGTGGCGTGGAACTTGGGGCTCGACCACTTTGGTTTCGCTTTTGGATTTGCAACCTCGGCGGTCGAACTCGGAAGTTCTCCTCAGACTTGTGGGGGTTGAGAAATAGCTGCTCGACCGCATTACAGAGCCGCAACTCTGGCGGAATTTAGGGCTATGCAGTCATGGTACGTCGGGGCCGCAGTATTCCTAATTGCGGAGGCACCGTTAGCAGCGCTCCTTTCGTTCAGGGACTCGATTGCGCCAATGCTCCTTTGTTTAGTTGGCTACTCATTTACGTTCGTATTCGGCTATCGTCACTATCGACGGTTTCGTATATTGGCAAGAGCCGATCGGGAATCAAGTTCTGGTGGCGGCTAGGAACTTGATTTTCGGAGAAGGCAAGTTCAAATTCAATCGGCGGAAGCGCTTAGTTTGAAATTGCTCGTATCCTTCTTTTCAAGCACAGAACTTCACTCGTGCATTCGAGGGAATAGGCGGCGGACGCGGCTGTCACTAGTTCCGCGAATCAATTTTGAGGACTTCATTTCTCGACAATCGAGATTGGCCGGTGATCGTAAACGTAAAATTCCTGGTCAATGACTACGCCTACGACTTATGCGAGGTCACACGCAGTGACCTCCGCGATCAACCGCTATTACGATTCGAGCACTGGACAGTTCACCTCGGTGGACCCGATGGTGTTTGTGACCGGTCAGGCGTATTCATACGTCGGTGGGAATCCCGTCAATGAGACGGATCCGCTCGGCCTGTTTTGCTGGCACTTTAGTTTGCACTGCGTGCTCAGCAACATTTCTGGAGCAGCTAGCGCCGTGTCTGCTGTTACTGCCCTCGTTCCCGGTTTAGAATTTGTGTCCGAAGGTGCCGCCCTAGTGGCCTTTACGGCGGATGTGACTAATTGTGCGACGGGGGCGTGCGACTGGACTGCCGTTGGCTTCGATGCCCTTTCATTGGTTCCTGGAGCTGCGGCACTCAGATTTGCCGGTCAAGCTGAAAGAGACGCAGGCGAACTAGTTGCGTTAGAAGCCCTTGGCAAGGTGGATAAATCGCTTGAGTCTGACCTAGGATTTCAGAAACTTCTTGCGAAGTTCGCCGGCTTAACTGGAGCAAAATTGAGCGGAATCACCACCGTCCTGAATATTGTCCAATCGAGTCCCTGTGGACCCCAATGAGTACATTTGGATCTCAGGAAGAAAACGAGGATTCCAGCAAGTTTTTTCAGACCTTTGGGGTTTCCGAAGACGAATTGATTCGGCGGGGAATTGATCCGGGCGTTTACGCTCGGGACCACATTAGAGAAGCCTTGAAGAACGAACGCACGATGAAGTCAATTCTTCCAAGTTCCTACCAATATGGAATTCTCTGGACACGTTGGGGGTGGCGTGGCTTCGTGTCAATGTTCGTTGGCGTTGGTTTTCTTGCATTGTCGAAATTCTCGCCACTTCGTTGGGAGGCTATTGCCGGAGCGTATTTGATGCTGTTGATCGCAGTAGCGACCTACGTTGTTGCCCTCAGATATAGGAGACGTTATGTTCAAGCCTGTCGCGACGAGGGACGAGAGCCCACATGGCGGCAACGGCGAAACCGGTAAAGCAGCGTAAGAGACGCCAAGTCAAAACATATCGCCGTGGGAATTGATCGGGTTGTCGACGCTTCACGGGGCGGAGCATGCCGCTTGGAAAGCACACTATTTGAACGACATCCGTCAAGTCACTGCGGTCGAGCACTCATGTCGATGTCATCGAGGTCGTGAATTCTGCATCGGAGCTTCATTTCGCTTCTCATGATTTGCGTTGAAGATCATACTTCGAAAGACCTGGTCACTGCCTACGACTTTGACTGGTGCGCGGTTGCACGCAGTGGCTCCTGCATTCAACCGCTATTACGATCCCACGACAAATCAGTTCGTTAGTATCGACCCAATGGTGGCTAAGACCGATCAACCGTATGCGTTCGTGAACGACGGTCCGTTGAACTGGACGGATCCGTTGGGATTGAAGATTGCTGGGACTGGCTCTGCTGCGTGCAACATTCAGCAGACTAACCACCTCATAGGTTTGATTTCTTGCCTCGGCGTAACTGCAGGAGGAAAATCGGCCGTCGGCACATTTCTCACAACCGCACCAGTTGTGTATAACTACCTTCCAATTGGAGTTGTGGCAGTCCGGAGTACCGTTTCCATCATCGGAGCGAGCAGCGTCACCGTAGGAAACACAGGAGTCAAAATCACCTCAGGGAAACAGTCGGCGACCTTCGGATTCAACGGCTCTTTGACGGGTTCGCTTAATCTTCCAGGAGGCATGAATGTCGCTATTAACAATGGAGGTATTTCCGTGACGGGGACTCGAGTTCAGAGCACGTTCGGTAACGACAAGGTTGCCGCCCAAACGACTGTGACCTTCTATCCGGGCACAGATATTCCGCCATCGCTGACCGACCCAGCTATTGGGGTGGGTATTTTGACCGGTGTTTGGGCTGCTAGTCCCTACATTACATGGATCGCGAGGGCCGCGTGGAAGGTGTCAACCCTAGATGGCTTGAGTCCAACTCCTGTTGAGTAAGGTAATCACACATGAGAAGGTTGCCGGTCAAGCGATTCTTTAAATCGATAATTGCGCTCTTGGGTCCAAAAAAGGGTAAACGGGTCGCCCTTGAAATGATCCTGGAGTCGTATGAATTACCTGGAGTCGACTGGCAGTCTGAGGCTCCGCTAGTTTTTCGTCGTGGCGCGCTCGAAGAGAGGGATGAGATTTCGAAGCGTGCGCGACGGAAAAGGTGTATTTCTGTTTGGAAGCAGTTCAATCAATTGGACACCTCTCGACAGGTGCTGATCAAGTTAGGACCATGGGCCTCTGCGGAAGACGCGGAGTCAAGGGTCACGTCGTTTCATCGACGAATGGTTCTGGGGATCCAGAAGATTGAGGCAAATGTTGAGGTTGAGCTAGGACTCGATGTTGGTTCGAAGGATTTTGATCAATCGCAGGTAGTTGACTACACGGTAAATCGCGGTAAGAATGGAAATCGAAAATTTCGTGATGTTGCGGATAGCGTTGATGAGACATATTTTACGGTCTCATGCATTTCGGATGGCGATGAATGGACGTGGGACGAGGTTTGTACAATTGCCTCTCTCCAGCGCGAGAAGACTCTGAGGCGTCGTGAGAACATGTAGTTCTTTCGGTTCTGAACATCTTGCAGTGTCCTCCGTTGGTGAACTACTGCCAAAGAGTGTCGTTTATGGTGTAGCCCACCGCACTGATCTACCCGTGCGGCCAAGGTCCGAGCATTCCGGGGGTTGTAAACGCGCATCGAAAGTAGCCACACTTCGCCTCTGAAACGCGCATCGAAAACAGCCACACCCAAGAGCCCCGGCTGACAAGTTGGTTCCCTAAGGAATCAACCAGCGAAACGGGAGAAGG
>VFSW01003040.1_pt1 | contig 25157 bp, 22 predicted proteins | sample 5358111 | NCBI WGS metagenome assembly VFSW01 (sample SAMN11554181, study PRJNA540505) | mine drainage metagenome | isolation source: sediment from site ElyBrook_90M | place: USA: Ely Copper Mine, Vershire, VT | collected 2017
AACCGGCGCCCGGCTCATCTCCGCCCCGGGCCTGCCCGGCGGGGGCCGCGGCGGGGCGCGCGCCGGGCGCCACGCCTTCGGCGCCCGCCCTCATCTCCAGACGTTCGCGAAGGCGCTCGCCTCCGGCGTTCCCGCCGGCGCCGTTCTCGCCGTTCCGGAGGTCTCCCAAAAGGTGAAGCCCGGCGAGCTCGGCTCCACCTTCGGAGGAGGGCCGCTGGCTTGCGCGGCGATCAGCGCGACTCTGAACACGATATCCCAGCGAAAGTTATGGGAAAACGCAGCCGCGATGGAAACGCTCATACGCGCGACGTTTATTTTTCCGCAGGTCGTCGAAATCCGCGGGAAGGGTTTGCTTCTGGGAATCGTTCTCGACCGGCCCTCCAAGGCGGCGCGAGCCGCGTTGTTGAAGAGAAATATATTGGTCGGAGGCGCCGACGATCCGAACGTGATCCGGCTTCTGCCGCCGCTGACCGTCGGCCCGTCCGAGATCGCCATCCTTCGCGGCGCCCTGTCGGAGATCTTCGCCGCCGAGACCGCGGCCGCGCGATAGAAATGAAGATGCGACACTTCACCCATCTCCGCGAATTCTCTCCCCAGGAAATCATGGAGTTCGTGGATCTGGCGATGGCGCTCAAGAAGTCCGCGCCGAAGTCGTCGCCGCTCGCGGGCAAGAGCCTGGCGTTCTGCTTCATGAACCCGTCCCTGCGCACGCAGGTGTCCTTCTCCGTCGCGACGCACGCGCTCGGCGGCCACCCGATCACTTTGAGCCTCGGCTCCGGCGGAACGTGGGGCATGGAGTCCGTCGAGGGCGTCGTGATGGACGGGACGGCCGCCGAGCATTTGAAGGAAGCCGTGCCGGTGCTGGGCCGCTTCTGCGCCGGGCTGGGCTTGCGCTCCTTCCCGGCGGGCGTCTCTTGGGAAGAGGACAAAAAGGAGCCCCAGCTCGCGGCCTTCCGGAAGTATTCGACCGTGCCCGTGATCAACATGGAATCGGCCAGCGGCCATCCCTGCCAGGCGCTGGCCGATTTGATGACGATCCGGGAGAGGATGGACCCCAAAAACAAAAACTTTCTTCTGAGCTGGGCGCCCCACGTGAAGGGTCTGCCGATGGCGGTGCCGAACTCCGCGGTCGAAATCGCCGCGATGGCGGGGATGAACGTCACCATCGCCCGCCCGGAAGGCTACGACCTCGATCCCGAAGTCATGGCGCGCGTGAAGGCGAATTGCTCGATCAACGGGACGAAACTCGCCGTGACCGACGACGCGGCCTCGGCGTTCGACGGTCAGCACGTCGTCTACGGGAAATCTTGGGGGTCCATCAGCCGCTACGGCAAGCCTCCGTCCGCCGACCCCGCGTTCCGGAAGAAGTGGATCATCACGGCCGCCAAGATGAAGAGAACCCCGGATGCGATTTTCATGCACTGCCTCCCCGTTCGGAGGAATCTCGTCGTTGAAGATCAAGTGCTGGACGGTCCCTGGTCCGTCGTGATCGACGAGGCCGAGAACCGCCTGCACACCGCGAAAGCCGTACTGATGAAGCTGCTCGCCCCTCAGCCCCAAACACCCGCCGCCTCCAGGAGACACGTCCGATGACCGACTCGCCCATCATGCTCAAGCAGGCCATTCCCTACATCCGCATGTACAAGGGAAAGGTCTTCGTCGTGAAGGTCGGAGGCCGCGTCGTCGGCAAGCGCGAGACGCTCGACGCCCTCGTCGAGGACGTGAGCCTGCTTCAGCAGGTCGGCATCCGCGTGGTGCTCGTGCACGGCGGCGGCAATCAGGCGACCGAGCTGGCGCGCAAGCTGGGGCTCGAGCCCGAGTTCGTCGCCGGCCGGCGCATCACGGACGCCCAGATGCTCGAGGTCGCGAAGATGACCTACGCGGGCACGCTGAACATCGACATCCTGTCCTCCTTCCGCGCCCACCACACGCCCGCCGTCGGCGTCTCGGGCGTGGACGGCGGCCTGATCACCGCGGTGAAGCGCCCGAAGCGCTCCATGGAGAAGAACCCCGGCGAGGCCCCGGTCGAGGTCGATTTCGGCTTCGTCGGCGACATCGAGTCCGTCGATCCCAAGATGCTGATCAACCTGCTCGACGCGGGCATGACGCCGGTGATCTCCTGCCTGGGCTGCGACCCCGACGGCGTGATCCTGAACATCAACGCCGACTCCATCGCCGAGGCGATCGCGCGCGCGCTGAAGGCCGAGAAGCTGATCATCGTCACCGACACCGAGGGCCTGCTCAAGGACGTGGGCAACCCCTCCAGCCTCGTGTCCTACACCGACGTCGAGGAGGTCGAGGCCTTCAAGAAGGCCGGCCGCCTCACCGGCGGCATGCTCCCGAAGGCCGACGCCTGCGTGAAGGCCCTGCAGGGCGGCGTGCGCCGCACGCACATCATCAACGGCCTCAAGCCCGGCGCGATGCTGCGCGAGATCTTCACCAACGCCGGCTGCGGCACCATGATCGTCGAGAAGCGCGAGCGCCAGGCCTACCAGCAGGTCGAGCTCGCCCCCGAGACGGAATCCGCCGCCGCATGAGCCGAGCCGTCGCGCTTCTGCAGGAGCTCGTCCGCCTTCCCTCGCCCAGCGGCCAGGAAGGCGCGGTCGTCGCGCGCCTGGAAAGCGAGTTTCGCGCGCTCGGCTGGAAGCCGGAGGTCCGCGGGCGGAACCTGACGGCCACGCTCGACGGCGGCGAAGGCCCCCTGCTGCTGCTGAACTCGCACACCGACACGGTGCCGGTCGGCGAGGAGTGGACGAAGGACCCGCTCGCCGCGAACATCGAGGACGGACGCGTCTACGGCCGCGGAACCAACGACGCCAAGGGCTGCCTCGTCGCCATGATCCTCGGCGCCGCCGCCGCCTTCCGCGAGCGCGCGCCGAAGGGCCGCGTGCTGATCGCCGCCAGCTGCGAGGAGGAAGTGCTCGGCCAGGGCCTCGAAAAGCTCCTGCCGGATTTGCCGCGCCCCGACGCCGCCGTCGTCGGCGAGCCGACCGGCCTGCGGCCCGCCGTCGCGCAGAAGGGCCTGATCGTGCTCGAGATCACGGCGGCCGGGCGCTCGGCGCACGCGGCGCACGGCGGCGGCGTCAACGCCGTGGAGGCCGCGGCGCGCGACGTGCTGGCCCTGTCCGGGCTGAAATTCGACAAGTCTCACGCCGCGCTCGGCCGGCCCTCGCTGAACGTCACGCAGATCTCCGGCGGCACGCGGCACAACGTGATCCCGGACCGCTGCAAAATCGTTCTCGACATTCGCACCACCCCCGATTATTCCCCGGACGAGATCGTCGCGCGCGTGCGCGAGCTCACGAAAAGCGAGATCTTCGTGCGCTCGTCGAGGCTCGGCTCGGTCTCGACCGATCCGGCGCATCCGATCGTGAAGGCCGCGCTCGCGGCCAATCCCGATTCCGCGCCGTACGGTTCGGCCACTCTTTCCGATTGGGTGTTCCTGAAAGGCGTGCCGACGGTGAAGGTCGGCCCCGGCGACACCCGCCGCTCCCACGCGCCCGACGAGTATCTCGAGATCGCGGAGCTCGAAGCCGGGGTTCTGTACTACGAAAGGCTCATCCGAAACTACTTCGAACAGGCGGCGCGATGAAAAAGCTTTGGCAGACGACGACGGATCTCGACTCCGTCGTGGAGGCCTACACCGTCGGCGACGACCCCGAGCTCGATTCCCGCCTCTTGAAATACGAGGTCTACGGCAGCCTCGCGCACGCCGCGGGCCTCAAGAAGATCGGCGTGCTCACGAACCGGGAATTTTCGGCCCTGCGCGCGGAGCTGACGAAGCTCCACGACCGTCCCGGGAAATTCGCCGTGACGCGGGAGCAGGAGGACATCCACACCGCCGTCGAGCAGCGGCTCACGCGGGCGCTCGGAGACGCCGGGGCGAAGATCCACGCCGGCCGCAGCCGCAACGACCAGGTCCAGGTCGACCTGCGCCTGTTCCTGAAGGACCGCCTGCTCGAGCTGCACGCGCGGGCCGGCGCCGCGGCGGCGGCCTGGAAGGCCTTCGGCCTGCGCCACCAGGGGACGACGCTTCCCGGCTACTCGCACCTCCAGCGCGCGATGCCGACGACGGCCGGCCACTGGGCCGCCTCGCACGCCGAGGCGCTGTGGGACGGCCAGCGCGCCCTGCGCGCCGCCTTCGACGAGGCCGACGCCTCCCCCCTCGGCAGCGCCGCCGGCTACGGCGTCATGCTTCCCTTGGACCGGCCCTTCGTCGCCAAGCTCCTCGGCTTCGCGCGCGTCCAGCGCAACACGCTGAGGGTTCAGTCGAGCAGGCCGCGTCTCGAGGCCGCGGTGCTCTCTTCGCTGGCCCTGCTCGCCCGCGATCTCGGCGTCCTCGCCTGGGACCTGTCCCTTTATACGACCGCCGAGTTCGGCTTCTTCAAGCTCTCCGGCTCCTTCACGACCGGCAGCAGCATCATGCCGCAGAAGAAGAACCCGGACGTGGTCGAGCTGACGCGCGCCCGCGCCGCGCTGTTCCCCGGCTGGCTCGCCCAGGTCCTCGCGATCGGAGCCCTGCCCTCCGGCTACCACCGCGACTACCAGCTGACCAAGGGCCCGCTGTTCGCCGCGCTCGACGCCATGGCGCTGATGCTCGACGTCGCCGAGCGCCTGCCCGGCGCCCTGAGCGTGAACGCGCCGCGCTGCGCCGCGGCCGTGACCGAGGACCTGCTCGCCACGCACGAGGCGATCGCGCTCGTCCGCGGCGGCATGCCTTTCCGCGCGGCCTACCGCGCGCCGGCCGAGCGCGCCCGCGCGCGCGCCGGCGAGCCGCGCCCCGGCGTCGGCCCCGCGCTCCCGCGCGCGCCCGGCGCGCCCGGCCGTCCCGATTGGAAGGCGCTCGACGCCGACCTCGCGCGCGCCAACGCCTGGGGCGCCGCGCGCCGCCGCGCCCTGGACGCGGCCTGGTCGGCGCTCCTCGGGCCGCGGCGGTGAGCCCGTCCAAGCCCGTCCTGATCTTCGACGGGGAGTGCGGCTTCTGCCGCCTGTGGATCGAGCGCTGGCGCGAGGCGACCGGCGACCGCGTCGAGTACCTGCCTTCTCAAAATGCGGCCGCGCGCTTCCCGCAGCTGGCGGCCGGCCGGCTCGCCGAGGCCGTCCATCTCGTCGAGCCCGGCGGCCGGACCAGCCGCGGCGCCGAAGCCGTGTTCCGCAGTCTCGCCTGCGCCGGAGGCATCTTCCGCGCCTGGAGCGCCCTCTACGAACGCGTGCCGCCCTTCCGCCGCGCGTCCGAAGCCGCGTACCGCTTCGTCGCGGCCCGCCGCCCGCTTTTCTCCCGCCTGACGCTCCTCCTCTGGGGCCGCGCGCCGGCGCGCGCGCGCGTCGACGGGACGAGCCGCGCCCTTCTGGCCGGGATCGGCTTGTGCTACCTGGCGGCGTTCTGGTCTTTCGGCGTCCAAGTCCGCGGCCTGATCGGAAGCGGCGGGCTCGCGCCCGCGGCGGCGTATCTCGACGCCGCGGCCAAGCAGCTCGGCCCCGAGCGCTACTGGGAGCTGCCCACCCTCGCCTGGCTCTCCGCCTCGGACGCGGCCCTCGTCGGCTTCTGCGCGGCCGGGGCGCTCGCGTCGCTGGGCCTGATCCTGGACCTCGCGGCCGGGCCGTGCGCGCTCGCCTGCTGGGCGCTGTACCTGTCGCTGTGCGTCGTCGGCGGCGGCTTCATGGGCTATCAATGGGACGCCCTCCTGCTGGAGGCGGGGCTGATCGCGCTCTTCCTGGCGCCGTGGACTCTCCGGGCGAAGAATCGCGCCGAGGCCCCGCGCGCGGCGCTCTGGCTCATGCGCCTCCTGCTCTTCAAGCTGATGCTCCAGTCCGGCCTGGTCAAGCTGCTCAGCGGCGATCCTTCCTGGCGGAGCCTGACCGCGCTCGGCTATCACTACTGGACCCAGCCCCTGCCGACGCCGCTCGCCTGGTGGGCGAACCGCCTGCCGATGGGCCTCCAGAAATTCTCCTGCGCGGCCATGCTCGCCGTCGAGCTCGGCGCGCCGTGGCTCGTCCTGCTCGGCCCGCGCCGCGTCCGCGCCGCGGGCGCCGCCGCGATCGCCGGCCTGATGATCCTCATCGCGCTGACCGGCAACTACGGCTTCTTCAACCTGCTGACTCTGGTCCTCTGCCTCGCGGCGCTCGACGACTCCTTCCCCCTCCTCGCGCGCCTCGCGCCGGAGGCCGCGCACCGCCCGGCCTCGCCCCGGCGCCGGAGAGCCGCCGCCGCCTTCGCCGCCCTGTGGCTGACCGTGAGCGGCGTGCAGTGGAGCCTGCAGCTCGGCGCGCGCCCGCCCTTCGCGCGGGCGTGGACCGCCCTGCTGACGGCCGCCGCCCCCCTGCGCTCGATCGACTCCTACGGCCTGTTCGCCGTGATGACCACGACCCGCGACGAGATCATGATCGAGGTCTCCGCCGACGGCCGCGACTGGCGGGAATGGCCGTTCCTCTGGAAGCCCGGCGACGCGCGGCGCGCGCCGCCCGTCGTCGCGCCGCACATGCCGCGCCTCGACTGGCAGATGTGGTTCGCCGCCCTCGGCGCGCCGAGCCCCTGGTTCGGCAACCTGCTGTTCCGCCTGCTTCAAGGCAGCCCCGACGCCGAAGCCCTCCTGGGTCCGTCGCCGCTGGGAGGCGCGCGGCCCGCCTACGCGCGCGCCACGGTCTGGACGACGCGCTTTTCGACGCCGGAGGAGCGGCGCGCGGACGGCGCCTGGTGGGTGCGCGAGCGCAAGGGCCTGTACTTCCCGGTCGTCTCGCTTCCCTCCGGCGACGGCCTCCGCTGACCTTCCCCGGCGTCCGCCGCTCCTGACTTCGGCCATTGACTTTGCCGAGGCCAGGCGCTAGACTCCTCAAGCACAAAACCGACAATTCATCTACAAAATAGCGGCTGTGGCCGCCGCGCCCGACACGCCCGGCTCGGCGCCGGCGACGACGCAGAACGAGGCTCCATGAAAAACGAATCGCGCGCGCCCCGCACCGAAGCCGGCTTCACGCTGATCGAGCTGCTCGTCGTCGTCCTGATCATCGGCATCCTGGCGGCGATCGCCGTGCCGCAATACTTCAAGGTCGTCGAGAAGGGCAAGGCGGCCGAGGCCCTGACCACCCTCGACTCCATCCGCGGCGCCAACGAGCGCTACCTCTCCAGCGCCGGCCAATACTGCACGACGGCCAACTTCGCCTGCGCCGGCTGGGACATGGCCATCCCGCTGATGAAGTACTTCACCCTCACCAGCGCCGCGGCGGGTTCCACCTCGCCGTCGTGGAAGGCGGTGTTCACGCGCAACGGGTCGCCCGCCGTCTACGGCGCCTACACCGTGACCTACGACGTCGAGCCGACCCAGGGCCCGTCGATCACCTGCAGCATCGCCGCCTGCCAGAACGACTTGATGCCGAAGTAGCGGCGCGGCCCGCCGTTTGCGCCGCCCCCGCGCGATATCGGACAATGGGGCATGATCTTCCTTTTTCTCCTCGCGCTCGCCGCCGCCCCGGCGCGCGCGGCCGAGCCCGCGATTTCGTTCCTCTCGGGAGACCGGGAGGCCCTGCGCGTCGCCGCCGCGGACCTGCGCGCCCGCCCGGACGCGCGCGAGATCGAGATCCTCGATCCGTTCTACGGCCGGCGCAAGCGCTACCGCGCCGTCCCGATCAGAAACCTGCTGACCGCGGCCTACGGGCCCTCGTGGCTCGAGGACGGCGTCGGCGAGTTCTTCTTCGAGGCGCTCGACGGCTACCGTTCGCACGCGCGCGTGCCGCTCCTCGCCGCGGACGGCGGGATGCTGGCGTTCGAGGACGAGGACGCCCCGGGCTGGGAGGAGATGCCGAAGGAAAGGAGCCGCCCCGGCCCGTTCTACCTGGTGTGGACCGGCGCGGACCAGACGCCGGCGAAAGGCTATCCGTGGCCGTGGCAGATCGTCTCGGTGAAATCGGCCCTCATCGAAGACGAGTACCCCAAAGCGGTCCCGCGCAACCCCGCGCCGAAATCCCGGGCGCCCGCGGGCTGGGAGATCTTCCGGCGGAACTGCATTTCCTGCCACGCGATGAGCGGCCAAGGCGGCTCCGTCGGCCCCGATCTCAACGAGCCCCGCGGGATCACGAGCTACTCCAACAAGAAGCACCTGAAGGCCTACATCCATCGAGCGTCGGATTTCCGCCGCACGAAGATGCCCGACTTCGACGAACTGACGCCCGGCGACCTCGACGACCTGATGGCCTATTTCGATTTCATGGCCGTTCAGGCGGGGACCCGGTCGAAATGATCCTCACGCGGCGCGAAGCGCGCGCGGCGCTCGCCGTCGTCGCGCTCGCGTTCGCCCTGCGCGCCGTCTTCGTCCTCCGCTCGGGGCCGCCGGCCCCGCTCGCCGGCGACGCCGTCGAGTACCGCGCCTATGCGTCGTCTCTCGCGTCGAGCGGCCGCTTCGAGGGGCTCGACGGAACGCGCGCCGCGCGCATGCCGGGCTACCCCGTGTTCCTCGCCGCGCTGGCGACGGCCGCGGGGCCGTCGACCCGCGCAGTCCAGTGGGCCCAGTGCCTGCTCGGCGCGCTGACCTGCCTGTTCGTCTTTCTCTGGGCGAGGAGCCTTCTGGAGCCGCCGTGGGCGCTGGCGTGCGGGCTGGCCGCGGCCTGCTCCTACGACCTGATCGCCCCGTCCGCCTGGACGCTCACCGAGTGCCTGTACAGCTTCCTGCTGGCCGCGTCGTTCTGCTTCCTCTATCTGCGGGAGCTCTCCCCCGGACGCCGGGCGCTCCTGAGCGGCCTCGGCTTCGGCGCGACCTGCCTGGTCCGGCCGGAGATACTGCCCTTCGCCGCGCTGATCCTGGCCGCGTCGCCGTTCCTCCTGAGAGGCATCGCGCGGCGCCACGCGGCGCTGGCTCTCGCCGCGTTCCTCGCGGTCGGCTCGCTCTGGGTCGCCCGCAACGCGCGAGTCTTCCGGCGCTTCATCCCGGTGAGCACCGTCGGCGGCTACAACCTCTACCTCGGCCTGCGCCTCCCCCTCGACCGCTCGGGGCTCGAGCTCGGGCCGCTCCATCGCCCGCCCGAGGGCCTCGGCGAACTCGAGCGCGACGCGGACTACCGCCGCGCCTATCTCGATCTGCGCGGCTCGGTCCCGCTTCCGCGCCGGGCGAAGGCCTATCTTTTGAACCTGCTGACCGTCTATTACCCGTTCCTGCCGCAATACGACTGGACCTACGTCCTGCTCGTTCCGTTCTGGCTCTTCGGCCTGCGGCTGGCGCTCGCGCGCCGCGACCTCAGGCCGATCGCCGGACTCGTCGCCGGATTGAGCGTCGTGTTCGCGTTCCTGGCGGGACCGGTTTCCCGCTACCGCTTCGGTTTCTCGCCGTGCCTGATCCTTCTGGCCGGCGCCGGCGCCCAGGGCCTGCGCGAGCGGATGAAGGCGAAGACGTTCGCCTGGACGGCCGCGGGCTGGACGGCGGCGAATTTCGCGGCGTGGCTCGCCTCGGGGGAGCTGCGCGACGCGGTCCTGCGCCTGAAGGCGGGGCTGTGGGGCTGAGCTAGTCGAGCGCGACGGGGCCCTTGGAGGCCTCGAAATGCAGGCGGATGGCGTCGAGCACGCAGCCGAAGCAGAAGACCACGACCGACAGCGCGGCGAACGGCGCGGCCGCCGGGAACGCGAGCGCGGGGCCGCCCCAGGCGCCCGCGGCGACGAAGGCGGCCAGCCCCGCGGCGAGCAGGGCCGCGGACGCCGTCACCGCGAGCTTCAGCGGATTGTAGTAGATCATCATCTGCGTCATGATCTGAAGGGTCCGCAGGATATCGCGCGCCGGCTTCACCTTTGAGCGCCCCGTGCGCTCGACGAAGCGGATCGGCGCGTAGGCGACGAAGCGCCCCGCCTGGATGAACGACAGGGTCATCGTCGTCGTGAAGGAGTAGCCGAGGCACAGGAACGGCATGGAGCGCGAGAACGCGCTCTTGCGCAGCAGGCGCAGCCCCGAATTGGCGTCGGGGATGGCTTCTCCGGCCACGAAGCCCGCGAGCGACAGATAGATCCGGCGCCGCCACGCCTGCAGCGGCGTGCCCCAGAACTGATCGCCCTGGCGCGCGCCGATGATCAGGTCGCAGGCCGGCGCGAACTCGAACAGGCGCTCCGCCTCCTCGGGCGGATAGCTGCCGTCCGCATCGATCATCAGAATCCAGTCGTAGCGGGTCTTGGCGAACCCCGTCATCAGCGAGCGTCCGTAGCCGCGGTTCAGGGGATGGCGGAGCGCGACGGCGCCGGCCGCGGCCGCGTTCTCGAAGGTCTTGTCGGTCGAGCCGTCGTCGACGACGATGATCTCGAAGCTCTTCGTCTTCCGCGCCAGGACTTCCGCCAGCTTCTTCACGATGGGACCGACGGCGTCCTGCTCGTTGTAGGCCGGGATGACCGCGCTGATCTCGAGACCGCTCATGGCGGGGCTAGTTTACCTCATGGACCTCCCCCGCGCAAATGGCATAATTCCGCCATGACCGAAAGCGCGGTCTCGAGCGACGAGCCGCTCGCGCGCCCGCGGCCGGACACGAACCGGGCAAATTGGTAAGATGGCGGCCATGGCGAACGTCGGGAAAAGCGTGCTCCGCCGCGAAGGCCCGGACAAGCTCACGGGCCGCGCGCGCTATCTCGACGACCTGGACATTCCGGGCTGCTGGCACGGCGTCACCGTGCGCTCGTCGGTCCCCCACGGCCGGATCAAGGCGATCCGCTTCGACCCCGCCTTCGCCTGGGGCGAGTGCGCGGTCGTCACGGCCAAGGACATCCCCGGGCGGAACGTCGTCGCGCTCATCGAGCCCGACCAGCCCCTGCTGGCCGACGGCCTGGTGCGCCACCGCGAGGAGCCCATCGCCCTCATCGCGCATCCCGACCGGGCGACCGCCTACGAGGCGCTGAAGCACGTGACGGTGGAGTACGAACGCCTTCCCCCGGTGCTCTCGATCGAGGACTCCCTCGCGGTCAAGCAGAAGATCTACAAGAACGACAACGTCTTCAAGTCCTTCCTGATCGAGAAGGGCGACGTCGACAAGGGATTGGCCCTCGCCGACTTCGTCGTCGAAGGCGAATACCGGGTTCCCGCGCAGGAGCACGCGTACATCGAGAACAACGCCGTCGCGGCCTGGGAGGAGGGCGGCGTGCTGGTCGTGACGGGCTCGCTGCAGTGCCCGTACTACGTCGTCAAGGCGCTGAAGGCCCTCCTCGGCCGCGACGAGACGAAGGTGCGCGTGATCCAGACCGTCACCGGCGGAGGCTTCGGCGGCAAGGAGGAGTATCCCTCCATGATCGCCGGCCACGCCGCCCTCCTGACGCTCAAGGCGGGGCGCCCGGTCAAGATCGTCTACGACCGCTCCGAGGACATGGCCGCGACGACCAAGCGCCACCCCGCCGTCGTGCGCCAGAAGGTCGGCGTGATGAAGGACGGGACCCTGGTCGCCCAGGACATCGACGTCGTGATGGACGGCGGGGCGTACGCGACGCTGTCGGCCGTCGTGCTCTCGCGCGGCACGCTGCACGCCGCCGGGGCCTACGAGTGCCCGAACGTCCGCGTCCGCTCGAAGGTCGTCGCCACGCACACTCCGCCCAACGGCGCCTTCCGGGGCTTCGGCGCCCCCCAGACGCTGTTCGCGGCGGAGCTCCATTGGGAGAAGATCTCCGACGCTCTCGGCATCGATTCCCTGACGCTGAGGCGGAAGAACCTCTTCAAGGTCGGCTCGATCACGGCGACCGGCCAGCATCTGCGCGAGTCCGTGGGCGCGGGCGAGTGCCTCGACATCGTGCTGAAGCGCTCGGGGTACGCCGCGAAAAGAAAAGAATACGACCGCTGGAATCAGAACGCGAAGAACCCGACGTGGCGCGGCATCGGCTTGGCGGTGTGCCACCACGGCGCGGGCTTCACCGGCTCGGGCGAGGTCTATCTCGCCAGCCGCGCGGGCATGGCGCTGACGAAGGACGGGAGGCTTTTCGTCCTGGCGGCCTCCACGGAGATCGGGCAGGGCACGAACACCATGTTCGCGCAGGTCGCCGCCGACGCTCTCGGCGTGCCCTTCGATTGGCTGACCGTGGAGACGCCCGACACGCACAAGGTCCCGGACTCCGGGCCGACCGTCGCCTCGCGCACCTGCATGGTCGTGGGCGGCCTGGTGCGGCGCGCCGCGCTCGAGCTCAAGGCCGCGCTGGAGGCCGAGCACGGCCGCGTGCCGAAGACTCCCGGCGAGCTGAAGAAGGCGGCGGCCGCCCTGTGCGGCGAGCTGCCCGCGCGCCGCTTCGAGGTCCAGTACGAGAAGCCGCCGGAAGTGAACTGGGACGACAAGACTTATCAAGGAGACGCCTACGGCGTCTACTCGTACGCGGCCTTCGCCGCCGATCTCGAGATCGACAAGGCGACCTACGAGGTCCGCGTCGTGAAGGTCACCACCGCGCAGGACGTCGGCAAGGCGCTCAATCCGCGGCTCTGCGAGGGCCAGGTCATCGGCGGCTCGACGCAGGGGCTCGGCTGGGCCCTGCTCGAGGAGCCCGTCTACAAGGACGGCGTCATGATCAACTGCCAGCTCACGAACTACGCGATCCCGACCAGCCTGGACGCGCCTTCGTTCGACGTCGTGCTCGTCGAGAAGCCCTACTCGCGCGGACCGTTCGGCGCGAAGGGCGTCGGCGAGCTGCCCATGGACGTGCCGGGGCCCGCGGTCGCCGCCGCCGTCAAGCACGCGACCGGACGGCTTCTCACGACTCTGCCGCTGACTCCCGAGCGCATCGCCGAGGCCCTGAAATGATCCCGCTGACCGTCAACGGCCGGAAGAGGACCTTCCGCGGACCGCCCTTCGCGCGCCTGATCGACGTCCTGCGCGAGGACTTCCGCCTGACCGGCGCCAAGGAGGGCTGCGGCGAGGGCGAGTGCGGCGCGTGCACGGTCCTCCTCGACGGCGAGCCCGTCAACTCCTGCCTGATCCCGGTCTGTCAGGCCGCCGGACGCAAAGTGGAAACCGTCGAGTCCCTCGGCTCGCCCGAGAAGCTCTCCGAGCTCCAGTCGAGCTTCCTGAAGTGCGGCGGCGCGCAGTGCGGCATCTGCACGCCGGGCATGCTGATGACCGCGCATCATCACCTGAAATCCGGCGGCAAGGCCGACGACGCGTCGGTGCGGGCCGCGCTGGCCGGGAACCTGTGCCGCTGCACGGGCTACCAGGACATCGTGAAGTCCGTGATCGGCGCCGCGAAGGCGGGCGCGCGGCGCAAGAAGCGATGAGAGGCGACCCCCGGACGATGACGGTCGTGACGCCGCGCTCGGCGGCCGAGGCCGTGCGCGCGCTGGCCAAGAACCCGAAGGCGGTGGCGCTTGCCGGCGGCACCGACCTGATGGTCGGCTGGAACATGGGCCTGCTCAACGGCCGCGCGGTCGTGGACCTGTCGCGCGTCGCGGAGTGGAAGGCGATCCGGGCGTCCAAGACCTCGGTCCGGATCGGCAGCCTCGCCACGCACTCTCAAATCCAACGGCATCCCGCCGTTCGCGCCCGCTTCCCCCTTCTGGTCCAGGCCTGCGCGACGGTCGGCGCCGCCCAGATCCAAAACCGCGGGACTTTGGGCGGCAACATCGCCAACGCCTCGCCGGCCGGCGACACTTTCCCTCCGCTCTCGGTTTATGACGCCGTCGTGCATTGCGTCGGCCCCGACGGACGCCGCGCCGTCCCGATCCTGGAGATGTTCGCCGGCGTAAAGAGGACTTCTCTCAGGGCCGGAGAACTCATCGAGTCCGTCGAGCTCCCGCTCCTCGCCAAGCCGCCGACGCGCTCCGTTTTCCGGAAAATCGGCACGCGCGCCGCTCAGGCCGTCTCCAAGACCATGTTCGCGGGCCTGATCTGGATGCGCCGGGACGGGACCGTCGCGGACGTCCGCCTCTCGTTCGGGAGCCTCGCGCCCACGGTGCGCCGCCTGCGTTCGGCCGAGGCGCGCCTCCGGGGCCGCCGCCTCGACGAGGCCGCCGTCGGCGCCGCCGCCGCGCTGCTCGACGACGACGTCTCCCCCATCGACGACGTCCGCTCGACCCGCGAGTACCGCCTGACCGTTTCCCGCAACCTGCTCGTGCGATTCCTCGAAGGAGCCCTGCCATGAAGCCCTCGATCACCCTCGAACCGAAGACCACCAAGCCCGTGCTCGCCGCGCTGTCGCGGCGCAACGCCGCCCACGCCGCGCGCTTCCCCGGCGATTTCGCCGGCCGCCAGCCGGTGCACACCGTGTACGGCGGCGCGCACCTCTTCAAGTCGGACTCCGCCAAGAAGCTCGGCGAGCTGTCGATCCGCGCGCTGACGCGCTACGCCCCGGACGCCGTCACGTTCGCGCGCGCCGTCGGCCTGGACGAGACGATCGCGCACGCGGTCTACGACCGCGTGATCGACAAGCTCAAGCGCGAGCCCGTCGAGGACTTTCGCATCGATTTCGAGGACGGCTACGGCAATCGCCCTGACGCCGAGGAGGACGGCCACGCGGTCGCCGCCGCGCTCGAGGTCGCCAAGGGCCTGGAGGAAGGCACGCTTCCCCCTTTCATCGGGATACGGATCAAGACTTTCTCCAACGAGCTCTCCGCGCGCTCGGTCCGGACGATGGACGTCTTCCTGACGGCCTTGATCCGCCAGACGAAAGGGCGTCTCCCCGATTGGTTCTGCGTGACTCTCCCCAAAATCGTCCACCCCGGCCAAGCCGCCGCCCTGGGAAAGCTGCTGGACGCGTTCGAAAAGAGGAAGAAGCTCAGGCCCGGCGCCGTCAAGGTCGAGCTGATGGTGGAGACCCCCCAATCGATCATCGGGGCCGACGGGACCGCTCCGCTGCGCGCGATGGTCGACGCGCTCGGCGCGCGCTGCACCGGCGCGCACTTCGGCACGTACGACTACACGGCCTCGTGCGGCATCACCGCGGCGCACCAGCACATGACGCACGCCTCCTGCGACTTCGCCAAGGCCGTGATGCAGGTGGCGCTCGCCGGCACCGGCGTGACCCTGTCCGACGGCGCGACGAACGTGATGCCGGTCGGTCCGCACCGGCCCGCGCCCGGCGAATACCTCTCGGCCGAGCAGGACCGCGAGAACGTCGACGCCGTGCGCCGCGCCTGGCGCCTGCACTACGACCACGCCACGCGCTCGCTCGTGAACGGCTTCTATCAGGGCTGGGACCTTCACCCCGCCCAGTTGCCCACGCGCTACGCCGCCGTCTACGCGTTCTTCATCTCCGGCCTGCCCCAGGCGACCGCCCGCCTCAAAAACTTCATCGAGAAGGCCGCGCAGGCGACCCTCGTCGGCGACGTCTTCGACGACGCGGCGACCGGCCAGGGCCTGCTCAACTACTTCCTGCGCGCGCGCAACTGCGGCGCGATCACGGCTTCGGAGGCGGCCGCCACGGGCCTGACGCCCGCCGAGTTCGCCTCGAGGTCGTTTCTTCAGATCCTCGAGGGGCGCCGCAAGGCCTGAGCCCCCGTCCCTTCGCGCCGCGGGCGGCGGCGCGCCGGGCCCCTGTTCTATGATAGAATGGGAATATAGCGATTCATTCATGTTCACGGCTTCCGCTTTAGCGGACGAATCCCGATGCAGCTGAGCGTGCGCGACGCGGCGCGGGTCTTCGGCGTGCCGGAACCGACGATCCTCCGCTGGGTCAAGTCCGACGGCCTGCCCGCCTTCCTCATCAACGGCCATTACCGCTTCAACCGCGTGGATCTGCTCGAGTGGTCCAACAGCCGCCGCCGCCCGATGGCGCCGGACGCCGCGCCCGACGCCGGCCGTCCCGGGACGCCGTTCGCGCTTCTCAAGCAGGCGCTGAGCGCGGGCGGCGTCCATCACGGGGTCGCCGGCGCGGACGCCGCGTCGGCGCTGGCGGCCGCCGCCGAACGCCTGCCTCTCTCGCCGCCGGACCGCGCGCTGGCCGCCCAGGCGCTCGTGGAGCGCGAGAAGCTGGGCTCGACGGCCCTCGGCGACGGCATCGCGATCCCTCATCCGCGCAGCCCGCTGATCTTCCCGGTCTCGGAGCCCTCGGCCGCGCTCTGCTACCTCGAGCGCCCCGCGGATTTCGGCGCGGCGGACGGCAAGCCGGTCGGCGCCCTCTTCCTGCTGCTCGCGCCGACGGTGCGGACGCACCTGGCCCTTCTGGCCGAGCTGGCGGCGGCCCTGCACGTCCCCCGCTTCAAGGACGCGGTGGCCCGCCGCGCCTCCGCCGAGGAACTTCTCGGCCTTCTGGAAGGCAAGCCGTGAGCCTCCTGATCGCCGCCGTCTCCTTCCTGGCGGCGGGAGCCCTGCTGTCGCTGCTGCTCGCCGAATTCCCGCGCGCGTCGCGGGCGGCCGCGCTTGCCTGCCTGGCCCTGGGCTGCCTCTCGGGCCTGCTCGCCGCGCTCTTCGTCCTGGCCGGAGGCGACCTGGCTCCCGCCCTCATCCCCTGGTCGGTGCCGCTGGGAGAGATCCGGCTCGCGATCGACCCGCTGTCGGCCTTCTTCCTCGTGCCGGTCTTCGTCGTCGGCCTGGCCGCCGGCGTCTACGGCGAGGGCTACCTCGAGGCCGCGCGCGGGCATCTGTCGCCGGCCGGCGTGCGCTTCTTCTACTTCCTTCTCACGGCCTCGATGGCCGTCGTCGTCTGCGCGCGCAACGCCGTGCTCTTCCTCGCCGCTTGGGAGGTCATGGCGCTGGCCGCCTTCTTCCTCGTCAGCGCGGAAGACCGCAAGCCCGAGGTGCGCCGGGCGGGGCTGATCTACCTTCTCTGCACCCACGCGGGCACTCTCTGCCTCTTCATCTTCTTCGCCGTCCTCGGCTCGCGCGCGGGCTCCATGGATTTCGCGGCCCTGAGGTCGGCGATGCCCGGCCCGGGGCCGAGCCTCGCCGGCCTGGCCGCCCTCGCTCTGGTCGGGTTCGGCATGAAGGCCGGACTTATGCCTCTCCACTTTTGGCTTCCGGAAGCCCATCCCGTGGCCCCGAGCCACGCCTCGGCGGTGCTGTCCGCGGTCGTGCTCAAGATGGGCGTCTACGGCCTGCTGCGGTTCATCTCCTTCTGCCCGAGCGTGCCCGAAAGCTGGGGCGTCGTCCTCCTGGCGCTCGGCTCGGCGTCCGCCGTCCTCGGCGTTCTTTTCGCCTCGGTCCAGCACGACCTGAAGCGCCTGCTGGCCTATTCCAGCATCGAGAACGTCGGCATCATCGCCATGGGAATGGGCCTCGGCTGCCTGGGACTGTCCCGAGGAAATCACCTCCTGGCGACGGCCGGGTTCACGGCGGCGCTGGTCCACGCCCTCAATCACAGCCTGTTCAAGTCCCTGCTGTTCCTCGGGGCCGGAGCCTACCATCAGGCCCTGGGGACCCGCGGCATCGAGGGCGCCGGCGGCCTCCTGCGGCGCATGCCGTGGACGTCGCTTTTCGCCTGGACCGCCGCGGCGGCGGCCTGCGGCCTGCCGCCGCTCAACGGCTTCGTCGGCGAGTGGCTCCTCTATCGGGGGCTGCTCGGCGGCGGCATCGCGGGCGCGACGCGCTTCGTCGCCTTCGCGGCGGCGGCGCTGGCCCTCGTCGGAGGGCTCGGCGCGGCCTGCTTCACGATGGCCTACGGCGCCCTGACCTTGGGCGAGCCGCGCGGCCCGGCGGCCCGCGGCGCGAAGGACCCCGGCGGCCTCATGCTGTGGCCGATGTCGCTGCTGGGCGCCGCGTGCCTGGCCCTCGGCCTGATCCCCGGCCCCCTCGCGCGGGCCGCCGCGCGGACCGCCGCGTCCATCGCCGGCCTCGCCGCGGGTCCGGCCGCCTCGGCCGCCGACGGGATCGCCGCGCCGCTGGCGCTCGTCGGCGCGCTCGGCGCCTGCGCCCTCGCTCTCGCGGGACTGCTTTGGCTCCTGCGCCGGGGCCTGCTCCGCGGCCGCGCGGTCGAGGCCCAGCCGACGTGGGGGTGCGGCTTCACCCGCCCGTCCGCCTCGATGCAGTACACGGCCTCGTCCTACACCCAGATCCTCGCGCTCGCGTTCTCGGGCCTGCTGGGCAGAGAGGTCTCGGCGCAGCCGCCCTCCGGCTACTGGCCGCAGCGCGCCGCCTTCCGCAGCCGCACGCCGGACCCGGTCTTGGACCGGGCCCTGCTTCCGGCGTCCGCGTTCGTCGATCGCTCGCTGGCCGTCGTCCGCCGCCTGCAGCACGGCCGCCTTCAGTACTACCTGCTCAACGTGCTGGTCTTCCTCCTCGCCGTGCTCCTCTGGAAATTATGAGCGCCGCCCCGACCGCCGTCCTCGAGAACCTCGCGGCTCTGCTGATCGCGCCCCCGCTCCTGCTCGGGAGCATCGCCAAGACCAAGGCCGCCTTCGGCGGCCGCAAAGGGCCGCCGCTCCTCCAGCCCTATTTCGATCTCGTCAAGCTGCTGGGAAAGGGCGCGGTGTACAGCCGGACCACGACGTGGATGTTCCGCCTGGCGCCGGTCCTTTCCTTGGCCGCGGTCCTGCTCGCGGGGCTCCTGGTCCCTCTGGTCCGGACGGCGCCCCTCGCCTTCACCGGCGACGCCATCCTCTTCGCCTATCTCCTCGGCTTGGGGCGCTTCGCGACCGCGGCCGCGGCCCTGGACGCGGGCTCGAGCTTTGAAGGTCTGGGCGCCAGCCGCGAGACGGCCTTCGCCAGCTTCGCCGAGCCGGCGCTGATCCTGGCCGTGGCCGCGCTGACGCGCGCGTCGGGCAGCCTCTCTCTCAGCGGGATGTTCCGGGGCGCGCTGTGGGACTCCTTCGGAGCTGGCCTGATCCTGATCTTCGGCGGCCTTTTCCTCGTCCTGCTGGCCGAGAACTCGCGCATTCCCGTCGACGATCCCGCCACCCACCTGGAACTCACGATGATCCACGAGGTGATGGCGCTCGACCACGGCGGGCCGGACCTCGCCTTCATCCTTTACGGCTCGGCCGTGAAGCTCCTGCTCTGGTCGTCCCTGCTCGTGAGGCTCCTCCTGCCGGCCGCTCCGGGCGCCGCCGGCTGGGCGCTCTGGGGCCTCGGGGTCGCCCTGGTCGCCGCGGCCGTCGGCGTCGTCGAGTCGTCGCTGGCCCGTCTGCGGCTGACGCGCGTGCCGCACCTTCTGATCGCCGCGGCCTGCGCGGCGGCCTTCGCGATGATGGTGACCTTGAAATAGCATGGAACAAATCGCGCAGTTCCTGCTCGTCGGCGCCGTCTTCCTGAGCTTCGCGCTCCTGGGCACCGCGTCCTTGTCCGGGTGCGTGGGCCTGCTGGCCGCGCAGGGCTACGCCCTCAGCCTCCTGCCCCTTTTCATCCATCGCGGCGGCTTCGAGCCGCGCGCCCTGCTGCTCGCCGCCGGCATGGCGGCCCTGAAAGGCTGGCTGGTGCCGAAGGTGCTCCTGCACGCCATCCGGGAGGTCAAGATCCGGCGCGAGATGGAGCCGCTCGTCGGCTACGTCCCCTCGATGATCGCCGGCATCGCGATCCTCGGCCTCTCCGTCGCTCTCGCGGGCCGGCTTCCGATCCCCCCCGGCGTGCGCTCGGGCCTGCTCGTGCCGGTCTCCCTGGCGATCATGATGATGGGGCTGTTCATGACCGTGTCGCGCCTCAAGGCCGTGACGCAGGTCGTCGGCTACCTCGTCTTCGAGAACGGAATCTTTCTCTTCGGCCTCCTGGCGTCGCGCGACATGCCGTGGCTGCTCGAGATGGGCGTGCTCCTGGACGTGTTCGTGGCGGTGTTCATCATGGGCATCGTGATCCACCACATCAGCCGCGAGTTCGACTCGATCCACACGGACCGCCTGACCCAGCTGAAGGAATGAGCGGAGAACTTCTCGGCCTCATCCTCGTCCCGTTCCTGGCCTCGCTCGCCGCGCTGGCTTGGCCGGACGCCAAGAGCCGCCCCTGGCTGCTTCCCGCGGCCGCAGCGGTCCACGCGCTGCTGACCGTCCGCCTGCTGATCGCGCCCCCCGCGGCGATCCCCGGCGCGTGGCTCTCCGTCGACGCCCTGGGCCTCGTCCTGCTGGGAGTCGCGAGCGCCCTGTTCCTGGGCTGCTCGATCTACGGCGTCGAGTATCTCCGGCGGCGCCCGGAGCGCGACAACCGCTTGTTCACGGCCTGCTACCTGTTCATGTTCTCCGCGGCGAGCGTCGTGGCGGTCAGCCGCCATCTCGGGCTCATGTGGATCGCCATGGAGGCCACGACGCTCGCCGCCGCGCCCTTGATCCACTTCAAGCGCAGCGACCGCTCCTTGGAAGCGACGTGGAAATACCTCATCATGGGCGGCGTCGGCGTCGGTCTGGCCCTGCTCGGCACCTACTTCCTGGCGCTGTCCGCCTCCGGATCCGCCGGCGGCTCCTTCACCCTCCAGCTCGACGATCTCCTGGCCCTGGGGCCGGGCCTGTCGATTCCCTGGCTCAAGGGGGCCTTCATCTTCATCCTGATCGGCTACGGCCTGAAGATGGGCCTGGCCCCGCTGCACTCCTGGAAGCCCGACGCCTACGGCGAGGCGCCGGGCATGGCCGGCGCGGCGCTGGCCGGCGTGCTCACCGGCTGCTCGTTCCTGGGGCTGCTCCGCGTCTACCAGGTCTGCGTCGCCGCGGGGCTCCTGGACTTCATGAAGGGCCTCCTGGTCTTCATGGGCCTGCTCTCCCTGGCGACGGCGGCCGTGTTCATGATCAGCCAGAAGGACTTCAAGCGCCTGCTCGCCTACTCGAGCGTCGAGCACATGGGCCTGCTGGTCCTCGGTCTCGGCATCGGCGGCGGCGGCCTCTTCGCCGCGCTCCTCCACTTCGTCAACAACGGGCTGGCCAAAGGCCTCCTGTTCCTGACCGCCGGCAACATCCACCGGGCCTACGGCGACAAGACCCTGAACCGCGTGCACGGCGCGCTGCGCCGCGTGCCCGCGTCGGCGGCGCTGTTCCTGATCGGCTTCATCGCGATCACGGGCTCGCCGCCGTTCGGCCTGTTCTTCAGCGAGTTCCTGCTCCTCAAGGCGGCCGTCGCCGCCGGGCGCTGGGGCGTCGCGCTGGCCGTCGTCGGCTTCCTGGGCGTGATCTTCGTCGGCATGGCGGTCGCCGCGCTGTCCGTGGCGCAAGGCGAGCCTCCGGCCGAGCCGGTGCGCCCGGGCCACGGCGACACGATTCTCACGACCTTGGTCCCGGGCGCCTTCGCCCTGGCGGTGCTGATCCTGGGCGTCCACGTCCCCGCGTGGCTGGCGTCGCGATTGAACGGCGCCGCCGCGCTCCTGGCGGGAGGAACGCCGTGAGCCCGACCTCCCGTTTCCGAACGCTGCGCAACGCGGGAGCCGTGGACCTCGCCTCGATCCCGATCGTCCCCGCCGAGGACTTCCGCGACGGCGTGCTGCGGGCGGCCCGCTCGGGACTGCGCCTGTGCGCGCTGTTCGCGCGCTCGACCGACGGCGGCGCGGGCCTGTGCGCGGTGCTCGCCGACGACGCGCGCGGGCTCCTCTACGTCCTGGCCTCGGAAGCGACGCGCGTCCATCGCTCCCTCACGCCCGACCTGCCGTCGGCGCATCTCTTCGAGCGGGAGATCGCCGAATCGTCCGGCATCGCGGTCGAGGGGCATCCCTGGCTCAAGCCCGTGCGCTCCGGCTTCCCGGATTCCGCCGTCTTCTTCCGCGAGAGCGGCGACGAGGTCCACGAGGTCGCGGTGGGGCCCATCCACGCGGGGATCATCGAGCCGGGGCATTTCCGCTTCCAATGCCACGGCGAGACGGTCCATCACCTGGAAATCCAATTGGGCTACCAGCACCGCGGAGCCGAGGCTCTTCTCGCCGGCGGCCCCGACCGCCGCTCCGTCTTCGTCGCCGAGTCGATCTCGGGCGACACGGCCGTCGGCCACGCCCTGGCCTACGGCATGACGCTCGAAGCCCTGGCCGGCGCCGGCGCGCCCCTGCGCGGCGAAGCCCTGCGCGCGGCGGCGCTCGAGCTCGAGCGCCTCTCCAACCATATCGGCGACCTGGGCGCCATGGCCAACGACGTCGGCTTCCTTCCCGCGTCGGCCTATTTCGGCCGCCTGCGCGGCGAGTTTTTGAACATGCTGATGGCGCTGTCCGGAAACCGCTTCGGCCGCGGGCTCGTGCGGCCCGGCGGGGCGGCCTTCGACCTGACGGGCGCCATGGCGCTCGACTTCTCGGCGCGCCTCGCCCGCGGGCGGGAGGATCTGATCGCCATCGGAGAACTCCTGTTCGATTCGGCGTCCGTCGTCGGCCGCTTCGACGACACGGGGATCTTGAGCCGCCGGGCCGCCGCGGACTTGGGGATCGTGGGCCTGGCGGCGCGGGCCAGCGGCCTGGACCTGGACGTCCGGCGCGACCATCCCCACGGCCTCTATCGGTTCCGCCACATTCCGGTCGTGAAGGTGGAGTCGGGCGACGTCTACGCGCGGGCCCTGCTGCGCTACCTCGAGTCTCTGCGCTCCCTCGATTTCCTGGAAGCGCTCGTCGCGGGCCTTCCCCGCGGCGCCGCGCGCGCCGCGGTTCCCGCGCCGCGCGCCGGTCAATTCGCGGTCTCCCTCGTCGAGGGCTGGCGCGGGGAGATCTGCCACGTCGCCGAGACCGGCCGCGACGGGCGCCTGCGCCTCTACAAGATCGTCGATCCGTCCTTCCACAACTGGATGGCCGTCGCCATGGCCATGCGCGGCGGGGAAATCTCGGACTTCCCGCTTTGCAACAAGAGCTTCAACCTGTCCTACGCGGGCCACGATCTCTAATCGAAGGAACGAATAAACCGCCATGTGGAAGATCCTCAAGACGCGGCTGCAGCAGGGCTACCGCACCTCGGATTACCCGGAGGGACCGAGCGGCCTGCCGGAGCGCTTCCGCGGACGCCCCGCCGTGTCCTCACGACCCTGCGCGGAAGGCTGCACGGCCTGCGCCGAGTCCTGCCCGACTCAGGCGATCGGGATCTCCGGCGGCAAGCGCGTGCGGCTGGACCTGGGCAAATGTCTGTTCTGCACGGAGTGCGTCGCGGCGTGCCCGGAAGGCGTCATCTCCTACACGACGGATCACCGCCTCGCGGCGAACAAGCGCGAGGACCTGGTCCTGACGGGAGAGGAGGCGCGCCTGGCGCGGGCTCTCGACGAAAAATCGCGCAAGCTCTTCGGGCGCTCGCTCAAGCTCCGCGAGGTCTGCGCGGGCTCCTGCAACGGCTGCGAGGCGGAGCTGACCGTCCTGGGCAACGTCGTCTTCGACTTGGGCCGCTTCGGCATCCAGTTCGTGGCCTCGCCGCGCCACGCCGACGGGCTCGTGATCACCGGGCCCGTGACCGGGAACATGCGCGCCGCCCTGCGCGCCGCCTACGACGCCATGCCCTCCCCGAAGATCGTCATCGCCGTGGGCGCCTGCGCCGTCAGCGGCGGCCCGTTCGCCGGAAGCCCCCAGGTCCACGACGGCGCGGACTCGACCGTGCCGGTCGACCTCTATATTCCCGGCTGCCCCCCTCATCCGCTCACGATCCTCGACGGCCTCTTAAGGCTTTTAGGACGACTCGACCCTCAAAAGGACTCCCCGAATGTTCCATCACCGCATCCACGATAAAGTCGGCTACAAGACGTACCTCGACTGGTGTCTCCTGGCCTTCCTCGGCGGCCACGTCAACGCCGGGGGCTATCTGGCCTGCCACCGGTTCGTCTCGCACGTGACGGGCTTCGCCACGCTCGCGGGCGTCTCCCTCGAAAAGCGCGACTGGGTCGAGGCCGTCGGGACGGCGTCGATCCCGCTCTACTTTCTCCTGGGGGCGATGACCGCGGCGTACTTCACGGAGAAGCACCTCGCGAGCCGGATTCACGGCGAGCGGTTCGCGCCCGTGATGACGATCGAGGCCGCCCTGCTGGGCCTCGTCGCGGTCGGCGGAAGCCGCGGCTGGTTCGGCGGCTTCGGGGCGGAGCCGAACATCGGCAATCACTTCATCGTGCTCGCCTGCCTGACCGGGGCCTGCGGCCTGCAGAACGCCGCGATCACCTCGGCCTCCGGCTCGACGGTCCGGACGACGCACATGACGGGGCTGACCACCGACCTGGGGCTGGGGCTGATCCGCGCCGAGGTGCATCCCATGTCCGACGCGCACCGCAGGAGCGAGCGCGTCGCCAACTTCGCCCGGATCGGAACCCTGCTCTCGTTCATGACGGGCTCGCTGATCGCCGCGTTCTTCTTCGCCCGGTGGCAGTACCGCGCCTTCTACGTTCCGATGGGGATCGCCGTCTACGCCGCCTGGATCGCGCGGCGCAGCGAGGCGAAGCTTCTCACGGCCGTCGTCGGGAAAGCCTCGGCGGAATGACCGAGAGGAACGCTTCATTGTCTATAATGAAAAAGGTGGCCAGCGAAGAGCTCGTCTTCAAGATCAAGGCCGATTTCCTCAAGTGCCTCGCGCATCCGGCGCGCCTGGCGGTGATCGAGCATCTCAAGACCCGGGAGGCCTCCGTGGGCCAGATCGTCTCGGCCCTCAAGCTCGAGCAGTCCGGGCTCTCCAAGCACCTGGCGCACCTGCGCCAGGCCGGCATCGTGACGTCCCGCCAGGAAGGCGTCACCGTCTATTACTCGATCCGCGACCGCGACATCTTCCTCGTCCTGCGCCCCATCGCCGAGATCCTGCGCAAGCGGCTGCGGGAAAGCCAGGAAGTCCTCGGCCACCTGGGAAAAGCGTGAACTCGCGCCGGCCGCGCGGCCGGAGGGGGCTCCCGGTCCGGTTCAAGTAGGCCCAATTACGCCACGACCCGGACCATTCGCCCCAGGCGATTTCCGAGGGCGCGCGCTATGATGAGGGCATGACGAGATCCCCCTCTCCCGCCCTGCGCCTCGGCCTCGCCGTCCTCCTCCTGTCCCCGTCGTTGGGCGCCGTCCAAGCCGCCGCCCAGGTCGTCGGCGCCGCGGCGTCCGCCTCCGGCGCGGCGGGCGTCTCCGCCGTCTCGGCCGCCGCCTCGCGCGCGCCGCTCGTCCTCGGCGCCGCTCCGCTCCCAGCCCCCTCGATCTCCGTCAGCCTCGCGCCGGCGCCCGGCTTCGCGCCCGCCCTCGCTCCCGCCGCTTTCGCCGCGGCCCCCGCCGCCGCGGCCTCCGCCTCGGCCGCGCCCGTCCTGCGCGCCGCCGCCGACGGCCCCACGCCGCTGCAGGAGCCCATGAGCGGCGACCAGTCCTGGTCGCCGCGGGCGCCCCCGCCCGCCCGCGGGCCGGGGGGCGAGAAGGGCCCCCGGCCCCGGCCCGGGGGGCGCGGCCGGGCCGGGGGCCGGCGGCGGGGGGGGGAGAGAAAAACGCGCCC